>Ga0056128_1008992_pt1 | contig 12578 bp, 4 predicted proteins | sample WorMetLIZISLAND2_FD_71113 | JGI IMG/M metagenome (GOLD analysis project Ga0056128, IMG submission 71113) | Marine gutless worms symbiont microbial communities from Max Planck institute for Marine Microbiology, Germany - Olavius geniculatus... ...
ACGGAATTTCACAAATTTTTTTTTGTTCAATGCAAAAAGGATCGCTCTCGTCAACGCCGTTTAGATTATGTCGTTATCTTCATCAGTTCCAGAGATATTAGCGCTCAAACTCGAAAGTTGTCGTAAATCGCACCGATTTTTGAACGTTTTTTGCCCTTCCAAATTTTAAGGGGGGCGGTGCCCCCAAAATCTGTGCTTGCGTTAACACCCCAATATTTGGCACGTCAAGTGCCAAAGTTTCGTTGGGCTACACCCCCTAACTCCGAAGTTCTAAGCGCTAATTTATTACATTTTAAGCCAATTTTTGACCCCCCTTTGAAAAAAAAGTTGTAAGGGAGGCCCCGTTCCCGGTGGGGGGTGCGCTAGTAAGACTTGGTTATTCTCTAGCGCGTGTAAAAATTTGGGGGCGCAGCACCCCCTAGGGGGGCCGAAATATGATATTCCAAAAAATACGCTTTCGGTGGGTTTAATTCAACATCGAGATCTCCAAGGTTACTGGACCAAACTTCATCAGACTTGTTTCACCTAACGCGGGAGGAATCGCTGTCGAACAAGTAACTCACTGATTTTGCATATCTTCATCCGTTCCGAAGAAATTGGCCGCCGAACTTCGAAGTCGACCGAAATTGGGCCAAATTTTGCATGTTTTTGGACCCTACAAATTTTTTTGGGAGGCTCCCCCAAAATTTCGGCCCGGGATTATAAAATTGAACATGCTTAGGAGCATCGTGCAAAATTTCGCGGCGATCGGCCGACGGAGCTCGGAGATTACGCGACGGGAAAAAAAGAAAAAAATAAACCACAGCAAAACTTAAGTCCGCTTCCGCAAGCTATCGCTTACGGGCGGACTAAAAAGTGCGTTGCAGCAGATCTGGGACGACTTGCCACAGACAACGATCAATAAAGCTATCAGCGACTTTCGCAAACGTCCGAACTCATGCGTTTCGGCCGGTGGCTGACATTTTGAGCATACGATGTGAACTTCGTACTGAAATATGTTAACTGAACTGTGTGCTGGTTTATAAAATGCCAATTATTTCTGTTTTAAACCTGTTGTTTATCGTCAGTTATTAAAACTCATGATGGACGTGTTGTGAAATGTAAAAAATTCGGTGGGTGGTCGCGCTTAATACTGCATAACTTTGTCAAGTTGGAGATAATTGAATAAAATTTTGCAGGTTAGCGTAAATCTGAATGGATAATAGGCGTGTAAAATTTTGTTTAAAAATTCTCAGCCGTTTTGGAAAAATTCTCAGAAAACATCAGGGGGTAAAATTTTTTGGCGCACCCTGTACGCTGTGTCCGGAAAAAAAGTCTACACTTTTTCCTGAATAACTTCAACAACTTTAAACTTATGTTCATAATTTTTGGCACACACTATCACAATGATACGCTTTACTAAAAGCATTTAAAACTTTTCTTCAAAATTTACTTCTCAATAAGTATATCTAATTTAATCACGACGTCATCGAAAATGCCATTTTTGCAGAAAGATAACGTCTGAATGAGCCTCTGCAATATGAAAACAGGAAAACTGATGGAAGAAAATTGCAGAAAAAAACTTTAGAGATTGTTGGTATAGAAATAAATTACTTTTTATCAAAATTTTTAACCTATCTCGCTTTTTGCCATGTTAACGCATGGCCATCGAGTGCAGTACGGGAATGTCGTTGTGCAGCAGCCGTTATCAACGAGCAGCGTCATTTCTACAGCATGCGTTAGTGTCGCAATAGTGTACATTTGTAATAAAGTTGTTGACTCAAAAGTTAGTTAATAGCAAGTTTTGTCACTGTTGATGACAACTTAGTCAGCTACAGGCTAAAAAGCCTATTTTTCTGTGTTTCTTTTTATTTCGGTGTGGAGTAAAGCAAGAATAAGAAGAGTGTTTTATTTTACATGGTAAAGTGGCGTCAGTAATCAGGCGAAGTGGACTATCAGTACACTGTCAGTTGCAACTTGCTTTTTTAATGTTGCCTACAAAAATTACGTTTAGACCTAATTTTGTTAAAGTTATTAACTGAAACACTGTTTTCCCCTCAAATACAATAAAAACGACATTTTTGATGACGTCATAATTACGTCAGCTCTAGCTAGTGACATGGCAATAAAAAGAGAAAATATCTCAACAATTTAATAAAGTGGATATTCAGGACGACTCGTGCCAAGAATTATGAAAATAGGTTAAGGTTTGTCGAAGATATGTTGAAAAAACCGTAGACTTTTCCGGACACGGTGTACAGTCTACGTCAATGAAAGCTCGGTAAAACAGAATATAATAACATGTCGTAACAACAAAACGCACGGGACTCAACGTGGAATGACAAAGTGGCGCCATCTTCTGAATGACAATGTGCTGTCAACTGACTGCACCTTAAAGCAACAGGACTGAAGCTGAACCTGAACCGAAATGCCGGCAATTAGCTAAGGGACTTTGGAAATTTGGGTGCTGAGATGGAAAAAAAGTAAAACATAACAGCCTGTCACTTTCACTGCTGAGTGGCGGCCATAACGAGTGCTAAGGCCTACAGCTAACTACCGGAGATGATAACAGCCAATGCTCAGCACCAGTGCAGTCCATCATCTGACACGATAGTTATGCAGAAAACATTTCCTGATAATATAGCTTGGTGGACTTGAAACCAAAAGATCAGACCACTGTCAAGCGGTTACTACATCATGAATGAGTGACTGTCTGCTAACAGGTAAACTCTCTCTCTGCGTATAACGAACCAACAAGGTCAACTCAGCCTTCCATCCCTCCGGGATAAGTAAATTGAGTACCAGTCTGGCTGGCTGGGGTTAAGGTGGGGCATGTTCACCTGTGTCGGATGTGATCTCACATGGTACATGCAACGGGTTTCCCACAAAGAGCCTTAACCTTTATTTCTGCTAACAACGATCAACACAAAATGCCCAAAGAACGGACATAGACTTCAGATGAGACAGTTTAGCTGTACGTACATACATGGACACGTAGCGGGGCAAAAATGATCAAAGAGCTGCCATTGTCAAACCCACTCAAATCTGAAGCAAAGATATCCTGAAATGAGCACATTTTATCCCAGAAATCTTGAAATATTGCACAACTGAAAAAAGTTATTCAACCAATAAACACGGTGACAACAGTTATACGTCACACGGAGTGATGACCCTTGAAGCTGTCACGGTATCCAGTTGAAGAAATATTAATTTTAAGGTTTTTAGCACTTTCAATTTTGTACAGTTTTGTTGTACTTACTGGATCAACTAACTGGAAAATGTCCAGGTAAATGTCCTGAATTTGAAGGGTTTCTCGTGCAGTGAAAAAATTCAGAGAGTGGGAGGCCCGATACTGCCAGTTACATTATTCTCTGCAGACAATAAAACAGATTTGCTTTCCAGGTCCACAGAGAAAACTAGGTCAGGCCACGCAGCAAATTAGGTCACGTCACAGCTGCCATTTAAAGTGAAAATAATACCAGTTCAAGCACAGCCTCAAAATGGCGTCGTGTCTTGGTCCCAAAAAATGCACAAGAAAATTGCACATTGATATTTTAAAAAATCTGGCATTATAAACGGAAAATTAGCATAACCTTAATTCCACCAAATGAACTCAAAATGCTGACAAAAAGCACGACATGTCATGGTCACACGACCTAATCCTTGGTATGACCTGACCTACTTTTGTGGCTGTCAATTGGTCAAACAGAAATTAAGCTATACTCATGGGACAGATATAGAATGACCAACAAAACCCAAAGTTCCATCACGTTTGCATTAAATGCATTTAGGGCAGGTGGTTGATACGGTTTTCATAATTCAACCATCAATGATTCCAAAAGTCATGAGTTTGCTAAAGAAATAGGATGCCATGAAACTGGGTAAATCTGCCGGCCGCAGGAAGCCACAGAATTTGGAAAAATGGCGTGCAGAATTTACGAAACGGGCCCGCGGTCGTGAGACATCAGCGGCAACAAGCTCAGAACTTCACAGAGAAAGATCCGAGGACTGTTTATTTTCCAAGAAAGAACTTGAGGGAAAAGGTCCTTGGGAGAAAAGTTTCAATGACAACGTGGTTGCAGTCTATCAAGCCGGTGCTACAAGAGATCAATGAACGAAGGCATATGAGTCAACTGCTGGCGCTGTTGTAGTTGCCGTGTTGTTGTTGTTGTTGTTGCCGTCGTGTTACTACTACAAACGCTGGAAGCCAGGGATGAAAGGCCGAGGGAGGGGCTACGTCCCAACAAGGCCTGGGATGAGACGAACACTTCAGACTGGTTCTTATTGGAGTCATGTGACAACAGCTGATGTAGGGCTGTCAGCGAACTGGCCGGAACCAACGTACCTACAGACAAACACAGTAGTAGTGGTAGTGGTAGTGGTCGTGGTCGTAGTCGTAGTAGTAGTAGTAGTAGTAGTAGTGGTAGTAGCAGCAGTAGTAGAATAAAATGTTTTAATTGATTAAGACCATAAACACTGGAGAATCAAACTACTAACTGATGCTTTCTTTCACAAATTAGAGTAAAATCAAAGAAGTGATGATGATGCAGTCTGCAAAAACTGTGCAGTCAAAGCTCACAAACTGTTAAACTAATGCTACACATGTAAAAATCTTGACGAGATGTCCTATGCAAAATAAAATTAGTTCACAAATGTTCATCAGCAGTACAAACTTCTAATTAAATTTCAATGGATTAAGACATTTTAACAGATTCATTTTTCAACGATCAATCAATCAATTAATCGTGAATTTCTGCAGCCCTGGTTGCTGGATATATTTACCGACAATCTTTTTTCCGTCACTGGTGCGTAGTCGCATGATTTGCATGCGAGAAGCGACCGCCCGCTCTACGTTGGTCCACACGCTCAGTACAGATCCACTCAGAATGTAGTAGTTACGAGACCTTAGTCCGTTCTCACAGCGCGACCCACGTAAGCAGTGACCATGCCTAACAGCACCACAGTAGTAGTCGTAGTTAAAGGTTAAAGGTGGTGTCATAGCTCTGAATGGAAGCCCATTCCAGAGCTAAGGAGCATTTGCCATATGGGATGACACAGTGTTACCTGCCACCCGACACCTGGATTGCAATCCCTAGTTACTGCTACGCCATGCCACCAACCCGTAGTTTAGTAGTAGTAAAGAATGTAGCAGTAGAAGCAACAGTAGCAGTAGCAGCAGCAGGGCTTGAACTACTGTTCAGCCTGTGATATGTGTATATAAGTGTAGACAAGTGTTTCAGTATATTTCAGTAAAGCTGATATAAACTTGTGTGCACTTATACAGACTTATACACAAATATAAGTCTAAACAAGTTTAAGTAAGTGTATACCGGGTGGCGCTTAAAAAACGTCCCAAACTTTGAGTAACTATAAGGGCACATGTACTTTATAGAGATAAATTTCCTTTCGCACATTTGTAGACCAATATGTACTCTTACTTACTCATAAATTTCAATGACTTCACTAAGGACACCACTGAATGCCGCTTAATGACCTGAGACGAGTTAAAAATCCAATCATGTAAAGACAGCGTTCTGTAACATCGCATCAAAGCAACTGAAATTTCCTTCGACACAAAACACCCAATTTCATCAGCTCAGAAAAATGTACACCGCATTCAACAGATTCGAATTCCCACTCATTGTTTAGTTTGGGATATTTTGCAAAGAACTTGTCTATGTCTATGAAGAAATGCGTAAACCGTTTTTCAAACCTCAAAGATCTTCAGAATGTTATCAGAGACAAATGGCATGATGTCGACATCATGCCATTCACAATCAGAAAAGCCATATGGCAGTGGAAAAAGCGTCTAGCAGCAGTAGCAAACACGAAATTTGAGCTAATGCTCACAAGATGCGTGAAAGCCTATAGCAGTTCCTGTTCAGTAGTTTTGCTGAAAATTGGGGTGTTCACGCTGAGTTAATATACAAATACCGAATTCTCTATCTGGATTGCATAATGATAGTTCCATGGCTCCACCTTGTGAATGATATAGACTTGTGTCACAGCCCAAAATTGCCAAAAAATTCCATAAAACCCCCTATTTTGGCGTTCAAGGTCATTCAAGGTCAGTGAATTTGGCGCCAATCGAAAGCTAGTGTACGACTTCATATTAGTGATTAATAGTAACCTAGGTCCTATCTCGCACCATTACTGAGATAGAGCGACTTATTGGGCAAAAATCGCAAATTTTGCCCACTCCCCTCCCAATCAGCGCCCTCGTTCAGGGTGACCCCCTTCGAATTTATGGAAAAGCTTTACGATTCCTGAAACTAGAGTCTTCCAGGCAGCCAATGGTAAAGATTTGGTGATTCTATCTTGTACCGTTTTTGACTGATCCACCCGTGTGACAGACGGACAGACGGACAGAATTGCAATGGCGTAGATGCACTGAAAGCAGTAGCTGCTTTCACGCGCAAAAAGAATGGAGAACCTATTGAGCACATTTTCTGCTAATTAGTTGACTGATGATTCGGCCCACTGTGACGTTTTGACGTAGCCTGCGTACAAGCGGCAACGCAAATGATGAACCGCTTGCAAAAGGTGCTTTATGGCATGTGACGCTATTCTGTTTGTATCACGGCTGATACAAAAGTGTTTTAGGCGAAAATTCCTACACATATTCGAAAATGTTTGATTATTACATATATGCTTTGGCACTGATTCATTTCGACTGCTCGGGTGAATAATGCATGCAAATGTTCGGGACGTTTTTTTTGCGCCACCCGGTATAAGTCTACATCAGTGCACATAACGTACATGTAAGCATGAAAACATGAGAATGACCAGCTGTAGTAAAGATTCTCCCGAAGAAAAGTGTACACAAGTGCGTACATAAATGTGTACAAATCTACATAAGCATAAACAAGTGTATAAAAGTGCATGTCATGTGACACATGCACTAACTGCACTTGTCTACAGTCATATACACTTATGCACACTTACCTTAACTTATACACACTTATGCACACCTATACATTTATATCGGTCTACATAAGTGTACACGAGTGTGATTGCCCTCTCGACTGATTGATGGAACGTTAGCTTTATTGCCAGTATCACGTGGAAGTGGACAATGGGCAGTAGCCGTATGGGCCTAGCTATAGGCTAGCTGGCAGACAGACTTGAGTGCACATGGTGTGCAGAACTGTTCTCTCATTATGTTTTAATTTTATTATTATCTTTTCTGTTCTTATTAAACCTGTATATAGAAAAAAACACCGTATCGTCATGTCATCGTGACAATGAGTCTACATAAGTGCACATAACGTACATATAAGCATGCAGGCAGGCGGATGATGAACTGTCGTACAAATCTTCCCAATGATATCTCACTGTGTCGTAGTCAGTCACACGCCGGTATTTCTTGCGAATTTCCGCAAAAGTCTCAAGGCGTGCCTGCCGGCCAGTGTTGGGCCGGTAGACAATGCAAGACGTGCCTACAGAACTTGCTGATGCTGAATCTTTCTTCTTGACCTTGCTATTGATAGCAAGCAGAACCAATTTACGCTTGTTGTAGTAATCCTGTGCACATACAATGAATCACACAGTTTACTCTGCCAAAAATGTGCACCGGGGAGGGGAGCTCGTCTCCCTTTCCCACCCTTTCCTTCCCTCCCCCTTCCTCCATTCCCCTTCTCTCCTCACCCTTTCCCTTCCTCTCTTTCAGTCCCCCTTTCCATTCCCTCCTTTCCCTTAAAAGTACAAGAAATTTGAGCTAATGTTCACGAGACGCGCAAAAACCTATAGCAGTTTCTGTTCAGTAGTTTAGCTAAAATTGGGGTGTTCACGCTAAGTTAATATCCAAATACCAAAATCTCCCATCGCATAACGAGATAGTTGCATGACACCACCTTGCAAATGCTATAGACTTGTGCCACAGCCCTAAATCGCCGAAAAAATCCATAAAAACCCCTATTTCTGCACTCAAGGTCATCCAAGATCATTGAATTCGGTGGCAATTGAAAGCCAGTGTATGACTTCCTATTAGTGATTAATAGTAACCTAGGCCCTATCTTGCACCGTTACTGAGATACAGTGACTTATTGGCTAAAAATCACAAATTTTCCCCACCACTCTCTCATTTAGCGCAATTGTTCGGGGTGACCCCATTCGAATTTATCGAAAAGTTTTACGGTTCCTGAAACTAGATTCTTCCAGGCAGCCGACGGTGAAGATTTGGTGATTTTAGCTTGCATCGTTTTTTACTGAATCACCAGTGTGACAGACAGACAGACGGATGGATTGGACAGACAGAATTGCGATGGCTACGACACACTGAAAGCAGTAGCTGCTTTCGCGCGTAAAAACTGCTCCCTAAATTCCAGCTGAAGGGTCTGGAAAAGCGCTGTAGGCTCCCCTGCAGCAACTGGGTAAGTGCCTTATATCCATTTTTAGCAAAAATTTAGATTGGAGGCCTGGGCCCCTGGGCCCCCATTGTCCACACCACTACAAAGTAGTTAGGTGATAAACAGCGTTTATCTCCTTCTTTTCTTAGCAGTATTGAACAAAAAATTACAGGCAGATTTGGCAAAATTTTCAGGAAAGGTTAGACCTGATCCAACTTACAGGTGGTAAAACTTCTGAGGTAATCTCTTTACTGCTGCACTATATTGAACCCAATGCTGCTGTCCACTCCAGAAAAGAGGCTATTTCTTTCTTCCCTTTATTTGCTTCCTATTTTCCTTTTCTTTCCATTTCTCCAAACCCAGGTATAAGGTCCGTTAGAGTAATACAAGCGTCCCGCTCACTACTTACTACTTACTACTTACTACTTACTACTTACTACTACTTACTACTACTTGCTACTCCTACTTGCTACTCCTACTTGCTACTGCTACGGCTACGGCTATGGCTCCGGCTCCGGCTCCGGCTGCTGCTGCTGCTACTACGACTACTACGACTACGACGATGACGACGACTACGACTACGACTACTACTACTACTACGACTACGACTATGACTACTACTACGACTACTGCTACTACGACTACTACTACTACTACTAGCACCGGTACTACAATTACCATCTTGGAGAGGTAGAAGCCCTGCTCTGAGCTGGTATCGTGGTCCATAGCAAAATCCACAGCACTAATCCAACTCATTCCTCGTTCCACTGCCACCGTGTTGAGACTGATCTTGGTGGGAACTCCCGAGAAACTTCCGGAGTATGTCTTAGTCTCAAGTACACTCACGCTCTCTCCCGACGAACCAAGGTCTACACAAACACCGGCAGTAGTATAGTAGTACAGAGTGGGCCAAAAAATTGCACAATTTTTTTATGTGCCGTAACTTAATCAAACATTAAGAAATTTTCAAAATTCTTTCACGATCAAAAAACGGCAAAAAATTTGTAATAGCACTATCACTAAAGATCCCAACACACCTGAGGTGTGTTGCTACACTACCTCGTGTCTTAAAAACATGGTTCCTACTACTCTGCAGAAATCATTTTCCCCGACTTTCCCCTTACTTTCCAAAACAAAATGAATCGTTTTCCCCAACTAATTTGTTCACGTGAAATACCAATGTCGGTTTTCAATTGTTTACAATCACACTAAAAACAAAAGTGGCAGAACAAATTTAAAAGTGGATGTACAAATAATCTGCAAGTAATGCGAGCAGATAAAAATTGAAATGTTCTACGCGGCTGAGGGGTCTAGCCAGTGTGCGCTATTGTGGCTAAATGGTGTGTGAGATAGGGCCTAGGTCTCTGCAGATGAAATGAAAACCGTCAATCTTGGATGATCTTCAACGTCAGTCACAACCGGTACGGTCGCCCCACCCTAGAGACAGCTGGAACTCTTGTATAGACTTTATGATGGTCTTAGGGGCCCGTAATTTGATGCCGTGACTTTGCTGTGATTCTGTCGTGATTATTGCGATTTTCGCTAAAGTTTGCCACGTTTTTTTGCTATCTTCTGCCGTGATTTTCTACTGTTCCTAGAAGTAATTTATGCATACTACTACTACTACTAATAATATTGCTGTGTACCCAGAATGCCCATATCCCAGGCTCCTCTGCGCTTCTGCTCCAGTATGACGGTCGTCAAAGTGTCCGTGAAGAAGCGGAAAAGTTTGTTTTGAAGCTCCACCTCAATGCCCAGGATACGGTTCAGGAACTTGGACATGTTGTTGTAATCTACAACAGAGCATCACCTGCCATATGGTATCACCCACGATTCGATTCAGATACATAAACGTGCTGTTGCAGTGTACTAAACGTAGACGTAAACATAAAGCGTTCCTTCCCGAGCCTTACGGCCGATAGGGCGGCGCTGATCTCCGTTTCCTAAGGCCCTCAGCCAGACACCAGTTTTTACACTGCAAGACCACGGATACGGAGCCAGTGTATCGTGCGGTATGCCTGTTCACGTCCCAGCGGTGAAGCTGGTACCAAATTATACTGCTTGGTGACAGAGGCACATGTGTGTGAACAACTTGCCTAAGGTCGTCACCCGGCAGTGTCCTGGTGCGGAGTCGAACTTGCGCCTCTGAGTTACCTCAGGATTACAAGTCCGACATGTTACCGTTAGACTACCGAGCCACACGAGTCTACTAAACAACACATGAAAAAGGCATAAAGGGTTAAAAGTGCCTATAAGGAACCCATCCTAGTACTGTAGGCGACACATCAAAGAGCTGAAAAGGGTTAAAGGCTTGGCAGAGTCATATACTTAAGCAACCCACTGGGTTTTATCAGACAAACCACCGAAAAACCACCTGCGAAAAACCCACACCAAACTGAATCCAATTTTATTTTCTTCTTCTAATGTCTCATTATGGTTGGGCTTATTTAAATTTTAAACCTACACATTAGCAACTCTTTCGACAATTACTTGATGTGAACAGTATCTAGCAATACTTATCAATCATAAAAAAGTCTTAAAGCCTATCAATTTAGACCTTTAAAAACACATGAATTTAACCCCCAAAAAACCAAAACGAAATAAAATCTACCAATGGCCATCAGTAAATACATTTGCTGACTACCGACAATATACCGTGCCCCAAAAATGTCCCCAAAATATGTTAAGCAGCATGTCTGTACCCATCTGCAATCATTTTCACGCTAGACAAAAAAACAGTGAATAAATAACCATTTTTAGAGGGGTACCCCTCTTTGACACCCGCGTGCGCAGGCCTCCTTAAACCCACAGGGTTTGGACGTTGACTGTTGAAATCTACATTCAATGCTGAAAATTTCATATGCAGGTTGTCTTGGTCTATCTCCAGCCATTTCGGCGCAATTCACTCTTGAAATGTGTGTCGTAGCCCGAAATCGTAAAAATTTCACTATAACCCCTATTTTGGGGTTTCAAGGTCATTCAAGGTCATCGACGTTGATATTTCTAAGAAGCTTGTTGCCAGTGCTTGTTATGATAAGCAGCACGTCTGTGCCTATTTGCAACCATTTTCACGTTAAACGAGCCAATAACGGTAGCATAACGCCATTCTAAGGGGGGTGCCTGTCGTTCGCCCCCTCGTTCGTGGGGACCCCCTTTACCCAGCGGCATGAAATTTTGTCGCAAAATACTAGAGACTCTAAGCTATCACGTGGTGTCTCTATCTCACCTGCTCTCCAAACCGTACCGGGTTGTGACAGATGGACGGACAGACGGACAGACAGAATTACTGTAGCTAATACGTGCTATTGCTATGCTAGCTCTCGCGCGTAAAAAAACCAAGAACGATATTCATGCAAAAACAAAAACTTCCAGTTTCAATCGACACAAATGACTAATGAATCGTTAATTCTGAAAAAGATAGCTAATACAAATTTTCAGTCGTTACCAGCACTAACCTTTATCAAAGCTGAAATTGCCATTTTCCTTCAAAATAAGACCAACGCCGACTAAAGCATCACGCACATCTGCAACAGACAGAAGCAAAAGTTGCAGAACATTTGCAATGACAATGGAATTCTGGCATCTGATCATAATTTAACTGTGTTGTTTCAACGATGTTATTAAACTGGTGTTGTAGCCGGAACATTTTTGAATGGTGAAAAATCGGTAGGCGGTCATGTTAAAAAGTCTGTAACTTCGTTGCTTTTTAACAGAATCACATTTTACTTGGCAGTTAGATGTAGAAGGTTTTAGTAAATAAATCTGTAAAATTTCAAATTAGAATTCCAAATGGTTGCTGAGAAAACAGCAAAAAACTATAGGGGTCCACTTTTTTCTGCCGCACCGGTAGTTTCTGCCGATAGTTGATCACTACAACTTTTAATAGCAAATTGGTCAAATTACACACAAATGGGCGAGGTTAGTACCTGGATGTCTGACTGTCTGTTGACAGGTAAACTATCATAGTACATAACCAGCCACAAAGGTGAACTCAGCCTTCCATGCATCCAGGGTAGGTAAATTGAGTACTGGCCTGTCTGGCCGGGGTTAAGGTGAGGCAGGTTCGCCTGTGTAGGGTCACAGGTAACACTGGGCGACTTCACTTTTTGACTTGGACTTTCGCTGAGCCTTTTCGCTGAGCGAAAGCTAAAGCTGAACGCTAAAGTCTGTACTTAGACCAAAGTTCAACTAAATGATTAAAAATGGCAGAAAACCGGTAAACCTAACAGGAAATAAATCAACCAGTTACGC
>Ga0056128_1008993_pt1 | contig 12578 bp, 5 predicted proteins | sample WorMetLIZISLAND2_FD_71113 | JGI IMG/M metagenome (GOLD analysis project Ga0056128, IMG submission 71113) | Marine gutless worms symbiont microbial communities from Max Planck institute for Marine Microbiology, Germany - Olavius geniculatus... ...
GGTACGAGAAATACTTAGTAAAACAGGGTTTGTCATAGTTGTTGCTGTCGATGCGTGTCGCTGCCGGTGGGCCTATTTTGTTCTGTGTAAAACTACGAACTATTCAGCTATATATAAACTGTATAAAACTATATATGAACTGTATGAACTGTAATTAGTGAAGTTTTTTTTCTTTTATTTTGTATTTGTTTGCTACCTTTGATGGTGAATAAAGATGTATATAATAGGTTTTGCGCGTAGTCCCCAATGGACGTAAACGTCTCATCAGCAGGCTACACGAGCAATAATAAGTGTGTAAATGTACCCTTAGATGTTCTGAATTCTAACAGATTCCGGTGAGCAAATTGATATTCATTTCTTACAATGGCATTATTTAGTAATACAGCTTTATACTTCGCCATAAAAATATCAGTGAAAAGCACTCAGCTCAACTTAAATAAACATAACTAAGAAATACAGAAAAGGTCACACGAAGTCACGATGTATAACTCACAGCAACGTCATTGGCAGTTAATACTTAACCTATCTTTTATAAGTTAGTATCGTTTCTTTCCTGTACTGCTATCTAGGCCTATATTATTAGCCTACATGGAGAACAAAGATTTTCATCTTCGTACAACTCTGTTTGCTCTTTGCTGCAAGATACAGACAAGTCAAAGTACTTACTAACTTTGCCAGCAGGCCCGTCGAAAAGGTCGGGTAGGAAGGGGGGTAAACTACCCCGGGCCCCGCGAGGTTTAGGGGCCCCGCCGTTGTCCAGAAATACAAAGTGCACCAGAATGCACCGTTTTGAAAAAAAATTCGAAAATTTTCTTCCCAGAGGGGCCCCACGAAAATGTTTGGGGTCCCACAAGAATGTTTCCCAGAGCCCCGCTGTGGCTCTCGACGGGCCTGTCTGCCATAACAACATCTTGGTGACTTTCGATCTTCTGCCAAAGTCTCAGACCATGCCTTTTCAGAAAATCATACCCGTCCGGATATGATCATCTAAACTAAGTGGTCGCTTTTACCATCAAAATTCTAGCCTCTCGTAAAACTTTATTCCAAAAATACAAAAACAAATTGGACTGAAGATTTGCCGTTTTGGGAAAATGTGTGGCAAAGTTAAAATTTTGAGCACCCAATATCGCATCATCAACTCTGTCTATCGAAAAATTGCAACTTTCTCAATGCCCCACCACCATTTTTAACCCGCGACCACCCACGCCGCTGCTGCACGCGACCCCCGTGTACATAATGTCAGCGATGATTCTGCCGGCGAGAAGGCAGCAGCAGTCTTAAAGCCCCTGCGGGTCGGCTTATCTAGTCAGTACAGAGCGACCTCGGCGGGCGGCTAAAGCGATCTAATTAATTAGTGCGATGCTGCCGCGCATGTGCTCCGAGACAGATAGAGACCACTAGGGATGGGCTATCCATGTAATTTATTACTCGAGTAGGTAACCTACTCGGCGAGTAGCCGAACGAGTACTGGAGTACTCGTTTAATAAGTAAGTAAACGAAAAGATTACTACGAGCCAACAAGTGATCATTAGATAACGTTGACCTTGAATTTAGGAACTGTGTTAATTACTGCGAACACGGATCTCGCAATTTTGTACGCTGCAGCGTGTCCCGAAAAAATGTGCAAAATTACTTTCTCAAAACTCGCCATATTTCCACCAAATTTTAGGTAAGCGCCAACTTTGTGTCAAAGATTATCAGTTCAAAGTTGGTGGACATGTGCGGAGTCTGACATAAACAATTTTAGACAGTTGTTTGATACACGGCGTATAACGTATATTTCTAAGATCAAATTATAATTTTTGTTACACATTTTATATAGTATTTTTCGCCAAAAATATAGCTACGAGTTTTTATTAAACAATTCCTTCGGAAACTAAGCATTTTGCACAATCATTCGAGTTCAATTTCGGACTCGAACACTCGAGTACTTAGCCCAGCCCTGGCGACGATCGTTGCCTGCCAGGACGGCAGTGGGCAAGGCTTTGAAGCGGGTCTCCGGGGCGCCACAGTTTAAACTGATTAGACGATCAAAGGCGGGTCTGCATGGGCCGGCGACACTGCTCGTCAGTTTGCTACGACCGCACAGACGGACATACGGACAGACCGCCCACTGTGACGCTAACAGCTCTGTCACAGACTGCAGTCTCAACTACTGTTCTCTGTCCTCTCTTCGTATTATTGTAGCCAGTGGCTTCTAACTCCCCAAATCTGGAATCGAAATCGGGCGCAACTTCTCCCCAATATTGGACTCAGCTTCTCTCCCACTTTCGAACTCAAGTTCCCCACAACTCCTCCTTTGGGCTTTTTCGCTTTTCTAGGAAGAAAGTATTGTTAAAGGTGTAAAGTGAACAAATAGGGGAAAGTAAAAAATAGTGAGGAGGAGTTTTGTTAAGAGTGTAGATTGTTTAGTGAAATAGGGGGAGGGAAGTTTTGATTTACACCCTTAACAGAATTTTCCATATTTTTCACAAGGCGTAAGCTGCGCACACCACGTATAGGGATAGGCCTAAGCTTATAGAAGCCACTGATTGTAGCTAACGTAACACAACCTGTTGCAAACGACCGGCGATTGAAAGAAAGCTAGTTGTAGATCACATATGCCGTATATACAATGACAGGAAACGAAAGATAACGGGCTGAGACAGCCTCTAGTTTTTGCTTAGATGGACAACAATAACAGAAGGGTGGACATGCAGAGGATGTTGTGAAGTGGTGCAAAGGAGCATTTCTGCAGAAACTGAGTCACTCAGCACCGAAGCAATTGACAGAAGATGATGAAGCAGGCGTCTGACGTTAACAAGCACTGAGCCCATGACTAATGAATGAGTATGATGATAATGATGATGATGACGATAATGGCGCAGCACATCCGCACGGCACAGAAGTATATGTACATTCTAAGGACATTCTAAGCTCTAAATGCCCTACTCACAGATTGTCTATTTTGTCACCAAAAAATCTAATAACTTTCACCCAAAATGGTGACATGGTAGTTGTAACTGTGTATACACCAAATACAATTTGAACTTTCTGCAACTTTCCGTTTCTCAGTTACAAAAAAGTTACAAAAAAGACAGACGAAAGGCATTGGGTAATTATTGTGCATGGAAGGGTCGCATCACAATGGCATGCACGCAGATATGCTATAAAGTATAAACCATAAACGGCAAAAGTTTTTAAGGGGTTGTGCAGCTTTTGCGCAATTTCACATTTTACAATCGCTTACATTTAAGTCTTCACGTCGTTGCCGCAGTTACTGCAGCTGACAGTAAATCAATTAAAGACACTGATGTCAAAGATATATCAATCCGCTGGCACCAACGTACGCGTCGTCGCCGCGCTTACAGTGCTTGGAATATGGACAGTATATCCAGACTGCTGCGCCTAGAATATGTGGACTACAGTATGGCCGGTGTTGCCGACACACTCTGGTGTCTTCGACTGATCCGAGAAAAACAAGACACAAACGACGGTATCAATGACAGTTGTCGCGAAAAAAACAGTAAAACTGGTTCATTCGCCATCGCTCCGATCTATAATATTTTCTACATCCTCTTGCAAAAAGTCCTGCTTACCGTATATGTTATTCATGCACGAGAGCTTTAAGATCACTTTCGTGTGACGCAGACTAACGAAAATAATGTTTGCAGTGTTGTACTTAGTGTACTAGTATCGATAATGTGCACTGTGCACACTTAACACATTTCTTTTGCCCACAAGTCATGCAGCTCACTAAAACGACAGTAAGCCTATTACTTACTTACTTACTTACTTACTTACTGGTAAGAATAAATCAGCTACTTGCGAACCGAAGGTTGGAGCTGGTGGCCTCTCGGCCCGCATTGTTATAACTGAGGGAGCGGTCAAAAAGACTGCGGTCAAACCCTTCACTGCAGTCAATTGATAACTATAACACTGTGGACAACTCACAAGTGGCTTTGAACCCATATTAAATCCTAATTTTATTTCCCGCCCTAATAACTAGCAAAACAAAATAACAAAATCATCAGTGCATAACCAACCACCAAGCTTACCCCCATTTTTTCCCACAGTTCCAAAAATGGAACACTCATTTTGATGGTAAATTACAAAATAATTCGAGCAAAAATGGGTTAACTCAGTCTTCCATAACAAGGCGGGGCGCGTTCACCTGTGTCGGGTGGCAAATAACACTGTGTGGTCCCATATAGCAGATAACGCTTCGTATTGGTTCTCGCTATACAGAGCCAACACCTTCAAAGCGGGTGGTACCGCCTGGTCCCATTACAAGCGACGACTCGCGCACCAAATCTTCCCAGAATCCCACGCAGTTGTGTTTCGTTGGTGGTCTTCCCGGCGTCCGTCTGGGAATCACCGGTCACCAGGGACACGCCGTTCCGCCCGCCATATTGCCGGTCCATCGGTCGCTAATTCAATCTTGACAAGAGCAATTGCTGACGTCGCCGTCCGCTAGATGTCGTCCCCTCAACGCACGCGTCTGGATCAAAGATGTCGAAGATGAACTGATGTTAACAACGGCGACGAACTTGAGTCTTCATGCCAGGACTTAACTGCCAAAGATAAGGAGAAGTACTTTTCTTAACTCTTACTCTCATATTAATAGCAAACACGGTGCGACTACACTGATCGTATCCTATAGAGTTGCTCCTAGTGAATCTTTGACGTTCATAAGAAATCGTCTTAAGAATCGGGATAAGAACAAGGACTTAGATGCCAAAGTCACGGAACGGGCTTAACTCTGTGATGTTGGCGTGAAATCTTTAAGAACCAGGACTTTATTGTCAGAGACCAAAACAAGAAATAACACTGTTAGTCAGTCACCGTATCAATGATGTCGGAGATGTTCTTATTACAGCAGAAAATTGGCGTTCTGCGCACACGTCACTCGATGACAACTGCATGTGCTCTATAGTCTCACTTCGCTGCTGTAGGCCTACGTGGTCAGACACTGAGCGACTGCCTTAAATACGCGCATCAGAATCATGTGAATCTACAGATCAATACGTACTTTATGCTGTAACGTCGTGGTAGGGAATTGAACAGACAGCGATTGTCTCTCCAAGTTCTCCTAGATTTTAGCTTGTCGGGCAATTTTCTGTAAAAAATATGAAATTTTTGGCCGAAAATTTTGGGGGATTTCGGGACAAAATGTATTTGTAAACCATAATCTTTTCTGTCTCCTTGTCAGTCGTTAAATATGCATATCATGATGTTGCGAGTCTACACGGTGTTTCATAAAAACAACTGTTTTTTCTTTCTTTTATAATTCACTCAAATGACGATCAATTTATATGAAATTTTTATCAGTTGTAGCTGAAGAATTGCTAATTTAAAATATTACAAAAAATATGACAGTTGATTATATATTCTTTGCCTGTATAATCACAATTCTAGTCATTTTCACACTAGACACCATTGGAGCAAGGGGCCAAGCGCTGAAGTAAACGAAAAAAGTTTCACAGACCTTTTTCACCGGGGCAGATACGATTAAATTTTCTCTTGCGCTATGGACTTATTCAATAGCTCTCTACTCGCGACACTCTCGTAACGAGATGCATTATACACGTGTAGAAATATTTAAGTAAGTAGGGCAGTAAGTAATCGCGAACGAATAAGTATAATAGACTGACTGTAGGTTGGAGAGTTGGTCCGAGCCGCACAGAGGCAGCGGTGAAGACATGTTCAAACAGCGCGGTAAACCTGCAATATTTATATGCATTTGGTTATTAAGGCATATAGCACAATTTACGATTATATCACTTGCACAATGTCACATTGATAGCTTTACTTTTTGAAGCGCTACAGATAGACTGTATGGCACGATTGCCGTCCGTCTGTCCGGCCGTCGTCCGTAATGGATGCATTGTGGCTAAGCGTTATAGGTCGTAGGGGAAACCTTTGTACACAAATGATTTGCCATCGTGCAAAGTTTCACCAATCTAGTGCAAAAAAAAATTTTAAAATTTGGGTTGAACAAAAAGGAGGAATGTGCGTTTTTAACGGAAAAGTGGCCAAGTGGCCATATCTCGGAAACGGTGAGAAATAGGGCCAATACTTTTAATCACTAGGCTAATGGAAAGTGTTATACGTCTTCTCTGATGAAATGAAAATCATCTACTTTAAATAACGTTGAAGAGCAGTACGCTCTATTGTGGCTAAACAGTGCAAGATAAGGCCTTAGTTGCTAGTCTCATATTGGATTTAAAATGACATAAAAATCATTGACCTTGGACGATCCTTAAAGTCAGTACTGCAACAAGAACTGTATAGGCTGTAGCGCGTCTTCCTTAGCGACAGCTGGGTTTTGTGCTGCATTCAGCTTGGATCGACGTATAAAATGGTGGCAATCGACTTGCACGAAGATCTAGCCAAAAGCAGCGATGCAAACGCCAACTCATTCCGATGTTGCAAAAATGTTCACGAGTAAAACGCTCGCGGAGGCTTCGCCCACTCGCCCCCAGAAGTTTCTGGCCGTGGGAAGGAGTGCGTTGGGACGACCGCTCTATCGCCTGTGCAGAATATCAGGCGCCTACCTGTCTTTGGATCAATATGGAACGGTGGAATGCCCATGTGTGCCGGAGGCGGCTGATCGGAGGTGTACATGTATAGACCAGCGCCCGCGGCAAGCGCATTTGACGACAGGTACGACGTCTGAAAATAACAAGCAAACAAACACACACTCGATGGTAATTCCCTCATCAAAGCTTCTTGTTGAGTTTGCGTTGAAAATAAAACATACTTGTAAAACTGCAACAGTATCCGCCACGAGCAACCACGCACACGACTAAATTTCGGACAACCAGCTTTTTTATATGCTGCGCCGGCTGCGTGGAACAGTCTGTCACCGTCACTTCAACGTAGGCGACTTGCGACACTGCGTCTTCTATCTTTTAAAAGAAATCTAAAGCAATGAGAAGCATTTACTCTTTTTTGCAAACGTTTTATCATTAACTTAGGTTTTATCGTGTAAACAACTGGTTATACTTTTGCAAGTGGTTGCGTTTTAATTGACTGCCTGTCAGTGCCTGATTGATATGAAATACGGAGACGCTGAAATTACGCTTTACAACTGGTCTGCGAACGCGAAGGTATAGGCCTAAATATCCCAACTTCGCAGTAAAAGATAATAACAACATCTTGTCTGTTCGCCCATCTGTCTGTCTCACACGGGCTTCTGACTCGAAAACAAAGCGTATGTAAAGACCAACTTGATCAATTATTAACTTAAATAAATAAATATCCAATCAAGTTACAGAAGGGAACACTGATGGGCCTCGTAAAACGTTTTTGTCTATCGTGTCGGTATCACCAAGTCTCTTGATTAGCAACTGGACGGACGGTTGCATATCATGTCAACATTCGACGTCTACAGCTTTTCTCGTCAAAAGTCAAATAAGCAGAGAACCGTAACGGCTGCGTTGCGCACCACGCTGAAAATAAACTTGCGACGACGGCGACTACGCGGCGTGGACTTAATCAGTTGTAAGACTAGCGAAATGTCGCCATCGATGTTCACAGATTAATTAACTATTATTAGATAATGAACAATATTTAGGCCTACTATTTATAATTATCATTATCGTCACAGATGTTTCTAGGACCATGGCAAACTGAAGGGGTATGACATCGATCGATGTTCACAGATTGGAATCTTCTCGGATTCCGGCGCGCTAATTAAGTAACTTTAGCATTGCGGTAGTCAAGTGGCCAAGTAGCACCTGCTGATGACGTCACGCTATGACGTCACATCCAGGCGCGATGACGTCAGTAACGAGCCCGTGTCCACGTGACTTGTGTGCGTCAATGGTGCCCGAAGGAAAACGCCCTATCGACCGCCACTCCTCTTGCACTGGCCTCCAATAGTGTTAACCCCTTTGAATCCTCGGGGCGGACAACAACAACAGTACAATATTAGTTCATAATAAAATGCGCTGTCAGTTACGAGACATGCATTTGCACCAGTATACCTCACATGAAAACCACCATTTTAATATTTCTAGTTTTTTTGTAGGAAATGATGCTTTAGTGAAATTAGTAAACAATTTTGAAAAGTAAACATACTAAAAACAAGATAATGTTCATACGAACACGAAGTCTGTCCAATGCATTTCGATAGTTTACAGTATATGTCCGACGTCCGTATAAATATAATCAGTGAGCTGTTTAAACCGGTAGAAATAATCAAACAGTTTAGTTTCAAATTGTACAGCAGCAATGATCCTTTCATCTTTCTCTATTATTTTAACTAAACAATAAACATTGTCAATCACGAGACCATTCGATTCGTCACAGGCACTTTACTATAAATGGTCCATCGTCACCATGCGTCTATCTTGCACAGTTATGGAGATATGGCGCCTCAGAGATAACGGGGTCACGACTTTGACCTTTTGGGGTCATGTGACGTCATCGTCATCGATGCATAAAAATGCATCCATTCGACTCCCGGGGCTCGACTTCCTATGGGTGGTCCATAGTGACCATGCGTCCATCTGAGAAGTGGAAGGTAAAGAGAAGAGGAAGCGGAAGGGAAAGGAGAAGGGAAAAGAAAAGGGAAAAGAGGAAAGGGCAAGGAAAAGGAAAAGTGGAAGGAAAAGGGGATAGAAAAGGGGAAGGGAAAGGGGAAGGAAAATGGGGAAAAAATTAAAGAAAAGGGAAAGGAAAAGGGAAAGGAAAAGGGGAAGGGAAAGGAAAAAGGAAAGAAAAGGTGGAAGGAAGATAACTTAAGAAATGTTGGACGCACGGACTTCAAGGACGCACGCACAGACGCACGGACACTCAGGTGATTTTATACTCTGTCCAATGTTATGCATTGCATTGGAAAGACAAAAAGTTTCATTTGCTAGTCATTGACGTACAATATAGGTAGGCTACAACAAATAGGCCTAGCCCAGTGAATTAAAGCCAGTGTGTCATGACTCGCTGTTTTATAATCGTCCTATTTTAGAGCGAGCGTTCATAAAGAGTTAACGAAAATCGTTCATCAAAACACGTCAACTGCAGAAGCAGATTATGTACAGGTTGTCAGACAACGAGCTCGGCCTCGCCAAAATGGGTAACCCCAGATTAGGCTTATGCTAATAACGGAGAACGCTGAATGTGCTTGACAGTCTGAAAACAACCATCGCGTACGTACAGTTACAGTCCTAAACAACAAATCATGCATTTTCAAGATGGCGTTGTCTGCAAAAAGTATAGTCATAGAATCAATCATAGTGCCCACGACGCTGTATCTTCATTCCCAGCACGTCTCGACGCCGATATACTGCAGATAACCTCCCGCCTCCGAAAATGAATCTTGACCGCAGTTGACAAAGTATGTTTAGTCTGTATTGCAAGGACATCAATGTATCCCAGACAGACCTACAGATTGTCACAGATTGCATAAAAATGCATCCAGTTGCACATACATCTTTGTGAGGGGGAGGGATTAATACCCAGAACTGAGGACTGCGTTGTCTTCGGCTCCATCTTCAAGGCCTAGACCACCAGTACTAGTTAAGAAAAGAGAAAAGTGACGACTCAAATTCAGCAACAATCCACCCAGAAGCGTAGGCCGACCTATTTAGAGGAGCCTTGTGCATAGTCAACCTTTGAAAGTAAAAAAATATTGTTGAGTAATTTTCAGTTTAAATACGGTCAAACACTTTTGCAGCGGTAGATATTCGTCTTTAAACAGCGTGTCGTGTATTATAGTGTCTATCAATCATTAACCTTACACAATTGTACGTCACAAGTAGCCGCCAAGCCCATCTATCCTGGGCACGTGGCTTTGCCATCGCCAGGATAAAGGACAGAACAAAGTGGACGCATGCGGGTCGGCTCCAAGGTTCTGGACATTACGACCATTGTATTGTTACGTATTCAGCGAAGACAGTAATGACAACGCGATACCGGTGATAATGACGAAACGAGCTGGCAATGTGTGGAAGTGAAGCTGCAAAGCTGCAATAACTGTATATATGGCCTACATGTACGTGGAAAAGTATTGACTAGTGATGCAAGCGCGGCCCAGCAATCCAGCACGCAAAATACGTCCTCTCAACGCACACATCATAGACTATACATTTATATATACCATTTAACCTTTTACGTCCACAGCGCATTAGCATGAGAAAGCAATAATAACTCAGATTGGCTTACACACGAACACAATCGGACCATTATTAGTGAAGAAACATCTCTCGAAAGCTTCTATAATACAGCGGAAAATATTTTTTAAATTATAATTTTTTTAGTTACGAAACTATTTTAAAGTAAGATTGCAAACAATAACAAACAGAGAGACAAAAAACATCTTTATAACTTTTTTTGTTATCAGCTTACTATAACGATTCTTTTAATCATATGCCTTATATGCCTGAGAATATACTTGATTTTGCCACCAAAGATATGTCGAAAATACCGTAGACTTTTTTTCCGCACACGGTGTATAACGACAGTGCCCGGACTACCTGAGCAACTGTGTACAAACGTGCAGCAGCGATACAGCTCGGATTCGTTTCCCCTCATCGACCTGCAACAACTACTCTGTTCCACGTACAATAACGAAATTTGGCTTCAGAGCCTTCACCGTGGTCGGACAAGTCGTATGGAACAGTAATCCTGCAGCAGTTTGTAAAGCAGACACTATCAGCTGGCTCAGGCGCAAACTGACAACTCACTTTTTATATATCTTAACGAGTTTTAAGTGACATTTGTACTGCACTACCGGTCCGGGCTCGAGAACACTACAACTCTGCCTAATCTCGTCTTTTTGTACGATGGGCATATTGAAAAATCGCTGGTTCAGAACGTTAATGAGAACGCAGCAACGGCATCTACTAGCTGACGGTGAGCATGCGTCTGCAGTGGTCAGTCTCTTATCAATAATTCCACAGCACGGCTCAGTCCAGCTCTCAGCCGAGCCGTGGCAACAGACGACGAGACTTAAAAGCAAACGAACAATAACGACATGACCGGACCGCACCCACATTCCAAAACCATGTCTCCATCTGCAGCAGTTTGGCCGCGATTTTAAATGCAAAGTTGCTGCCTGCAGCAATTACCCACGTGCGCCGAATTATCGTTTCTTAGCAAACGGCATCGCACGCATGTACCATTGTACCAGCGACAATACTCCATCGTCAGCCACAATGGCGTCGCGGCAAAAAAAATTAAAGGGGGGGGGGCGGGGGCAACTGCCCTTCCCAAATGTCAATCAAATTTCTTGTCCGAAAATTTTTCTTTAAAAATGCAGAATTTGGGCTTAAAACCTTCATGTCAGAGAAGTCAAGGGCAAATCTGAAACTATGAGCTTCCATAATGTTTTGTGTCAATAATTTGCAGTTAGCTGTCTGTCGAAAAGTTGCAACTTTCTGTCTTGCCTACTTTTTATCCCACGACGTGGCTGACACCGTAATACAGACTCAGTCGCATGCTGCAGCGACGCGTCATTTGAGTGTCATCATCGTCATCATCATCATCACTGGATAGTCACGTGACTTTCACACAGCAGCAGGAACAGAATAACATTCTCGACGTTTAGCCCAAACCACAGATGGCCCAAACTAAGCTTTAGATAACTTTTAATTATATATAGATGTCCGCAAAGCATCGGATTGATTTGAGAAAATATAATCAAGTGATTGAGTAATCTATTAAACGCGTGTATATGACAAAGTGTATCACAGGCGCGCGGTAGCGCAGCCCTGTGTTAACGGCGACCGGCTAAGTCAATGGAAAATGGCAAAATTCGACCCCTCGCAGATACGGGACCCCTTAACCGATCGACAAAAAATTAATAACAAGTGATTACGTCCGCGAGACGACCCCCTGGGCAAAATTTCGTGCAAATCCGTCCATTGGGGGCTTCTCGGAAAAAAGTGAAATATAACGGATTTTTTTCCATATCCCTTTTTAATGGCCGGCCTACAGGTTAGACCGGTCGGCGGATTTTTACGCGCGATGGCTCAGTCAACGCGGCCTCATGCAAGGGTCAAACCTTTTTGGGAATAAAAATTCAAAGTTAATATTTAATCCCTGAAAAATTCCCCCAAAGTTGAAAATTGGGCCAAAAACTGACTTTAAAATTTTCGGCCAATAACGCTCCTGTATAAAATTTTCACCTCCAAACGGTCCTTAATCGTCATCGTAGATTCATAAAAATTGTACAGTGAATAGACAATATGCCAAGAAGACTCCAAATATGTAGTTATTTTTGACCCCGTGCCTACAAGTCAAGTGACACAGCGCCTGCGGAGTGAACGTTTTCACCTCCAACATAACACGCCCTGTATAAAATTTTTACCTACAAACGTCAGTCGTTGCGTCTCGCCGTTAATAGGTGTATAAACTGATGTTCGGTTATAAACTGGTGTCACGTCCCGGTACCGTTCCAAGCCCGGTTAAGATAGAGACTTCGGGTTTTTATCATATGATAGCCTTGCTAACCTACTATGTGCTCAGGCCAACTTAGCCTCCTACCCTTCGTGGGACGGGAAATGAGTAGTAGCTTACGGGCTACGGGGTGAAGGCCTAGTGTGGCTGATTGGGGCGGTGGTATGTCTGCTTGCTGCAAACCGCGGGTCCAATTG
>Ga0056128_1008994_pt1 | contig 12578 bp, 6 predicted proteins | sample WorMetLIZISLAND2_FD_71113 | JGI IMG/M metagenome (GOLD analysis project Ga0056128, IMG submission 71113) | Marine gutless worms symbiont microbial communities from Max Planck institute for Marine Microbiology, Germany - Olavius geniculatus... ...
CTCCTCTTCCCTCCCTACCCCCCGTCCTCTCCTCTTACCCCTTCTTCTTCTCTTTTTCTCCCATCCTCTCCCTGCTCTTCTTTCCTCTCCCTCCTATCTCTCCCTCTTTTTCCTACCTTCCATTCCCTTACCACTTCCTTTCTTCTTATCCTCTTTCTCTCTGCCCCTCTTTCTTTCTCCTATGGGGAGCGCTGTATGCTGCCCCAGCGGGGTCTGGGGCAAAGCCCCAGCCGAAGTCGAATTCGGTGCGTTTCAGTTTTAAAATGTCACATCTAGTGGCAACAATTTGAATTATTTTTCTGAGAATCAACTGACCAAATTTCGTGCAGTTTACACAGTAAAGGTCAATTTGGGGACCTAAGGTTTGTCGTCAGACGTTCACGCAGGACTCACTCAGGAAAAAAATTGAAATCACAAATCCTTGGGGGTCGGTGGACCCCCCTCTCCCCCAAATGAGGCCAAAGCACTGAAGTGACCGCAGTCAGCTCTTACATTATACCCCGTTTACACGATCAAGCAAACATCGAGCAAACGTCGAGCAAACATCAAACAAATATGAAGCATGCATAAAGCATAGCCTACACGAAGCAAAGATCAAGCAAACATCGAGCAAACATCGAGCAGACATCGAGCAAACATCGAACCAGCTCGTCGAGCTAGCTTGATCGTGTAAACGGCTTATTAATTATTTAAGGCCGTCGCACATGGTCGTTGTCGATGACGTCGACTCCCTTGTTTTGTTTGTCGCAGAGCGAAAAGTCGCGCTGCAAATTTGCAGCAAAATTTGTTTTGTATTATTGTACTGCGGTAAAACAAACTACAATGTTGTAGGCTTACAATGTTTCACGGTTATTGCACGTTGTTTAATTTTTGTTTTATTATTTGCAGCATTAGCAGACTACTTCAATAAGACGACTCTCAGATAAAAAGTCGGCGAGCGCTTCGAAGTTGATTGTTCACTAAAATGCTGAGTCGATCGTTAACATTATCTAAGTATTATTTACAATTTGCGAACAAATTCTTTTGTTGCACACATATGCAAATTCTGAAAGACACAGTGGACCTAAGTACATGTATAGACGTTTAATTTAAATTAGGTTTAGGCCTACTACCGATTTTCGCTAGTCTTTGCACCTCAAAAGCGTCGCTCACTATTTATGAAGCCAAACAGCAACGCAACGAAGACGTAGCAAAATCACCAACGTCAGATTTATTGTGAATTTATTAATATAATAAGCTAATAAGTGTAAAACCGGACAATAAATTTTGATGCGGTTGTGTACGCAAACACCATGCGCTGCCTCAAACTGGACAAGTCGGTTCATAATAGCCTACGGTTTGGAATAGGATTAACCTGGATTTTGGTGAGCAGTATAAAATTATCATACTTACTGTAGGCCTATTTACTTATGGGGTGTTTGCACGATGCAGCAAACGTCCAGCAAACTTCCAGCGAATGTACTCAAAATACACGTGCTAAAGCTGGACGTTTGCTGGACGTTTGCTCGATCGATATTACTTACTTACTTAGTGGCCTTGACCTTGGCTTCGAAGGCCACTTGCCTGGCCTTGGCTTTGGCCTCGGCGATCACTGAACTTGAAAATTCTGGCCTCTCAAACTCATCCCTGACGCTGAGCTACGGAGCGTCACCTGCCATATGGGATCACACAGCGTTACCTGCCACCCGGTACAGGTAAACGCGCCTCGACTTAACCGTTGCCGGATAGGCCGGTACGCGATTTACCCAGCCCGGAGGGATGGAAGGCTGAGTTGGCGTTGAGAACCTGTGTAGGCCTATGACGCTGACGTTGAAGCAGTGTTGCGTGTGGTGTATAGAAGGGTGAGTACGACTACGATGCGAGGTACATGCAAGCACCGTTAGGAGCAGGCGTCAACAGACCTCCACCACTGACATCTCGTGCCGCCGGTCCGGTCATCAACAACCCAGGACCAATGAGCAAGACTTCTACCACGATCATCGGATAGAACGAGCGACCAAGAACATTTTCCCTACTTCCGGCTGCAGTCTGGAGGTCGTCCATAGATGACGTCACGCTCCGAAGAGGGAGGGGAGTTGACATTATTGTGACGTGTGACGTAGGGGAGGGGGTTAAAGGAAGTGTGACGTCACACACGTCACATCTGTGGAAAGGCACAATAGACAGCCAAATTTATGTTGCCAACTCGCCGTATGTGTCAGGACGAGGAACATTTAGGAACACTGTGTTTAATTTCTCACAATTCTATGCATTTAATTGACGGTAGACAATTTTGATAATGCATATGCTGAAACTCATCTCTGTACTCTACACTACAGGCTGCCAGGGGGGTAGACGTTTGTGACGTCATATTTGAAGGGGGTCCAGGGAAGTGTGACGAAGGGGGGAGGGGGTAAATTTTTTCCTTAAAATCGCGTTACGTCATTTATGGACCACCCCCTGACGAAAAAGTAAAGACACGGGACGGGAAACAGTTTTTAAAATTGAAATTTTTATTTGATTTCAATATTAATATTTGATGATATACTTGATGGCGGTCCAGCGTTACAGTTTGATAGCTTTCAAAAACCTATACAGTTTCTACCGAATTGGACTAGTGCCACACAGCTTATACCTTTATCGTTCGAGATCTAAATTACTACTGGGTTTTTAAAATAATAGTAATAAACGACTTTGCATAGCGCCAATAATTACGTAGAAGCGCTGAAATATGAAGACGCACACAGAGCGACGTAAATGAACTGACTGAACTGAATGGTTTAGTTTTTAAAGGCAAGCAGCATTGCATTACAGTAGGCATAGTTTAACGGTGTAGGTGTATATGTGACTACGCGCACGTAGGCGTCGACCAATGACCAATGGGCTCGCTTTGCTTGCCCACTGGTCATGTCAGATCAGTTACGCCGCTCTGTACGTGCCTTTAGACAACGCATAAAAAGCAAATCGACACACTGAATACCGAATAATGCCACTGAGAACTGAAGTAAAGATACTGTAGCATAACAGACTACATATGTGGCTTTTTTCTAGTAAAACTTTGAAAGCAAAAAAAACTGCACCAATACTTTAGAGGATCCAATAAAAATTTTACGGACGGAGGTTTCGTAGAGGGACACCTGGGACAGACAGCAACCGAGAGTATTTTACGTCTAATTTGTTTACCTTTTCGCGGTCAAAGTTGTACCGAACTCTGTCAGTATATGACAGTAACACTCTGACTTGTATATACCGAGCCACGTTCAACAGTTTTTCACTTTAAAATTAATTCTTTCGTTCAAATAGTTAGTTTTTGTATCACACAGAATACTGCAATGAAACTTGGCGGATATGTAGATAGGATAGCCTCTTTAAGCGCTGCAATTTTCGTGAAAAATTTTCTACAGTTCTAGAGATATGGCATATTAAATAGGAGTTATTTTTTGTGGACGCGTTCTGTAGTTCTGTGTATTTACAAGATAATGTTCATACGAACACGGAGTCTGTCCAATGCATTTCGATAGTTTACAGTATATGTCCGCATAAATATAATTAGTGTGCTCTTTAGACTGGTGGAAAAAAATCAAACAGTTTAATTTCAAATTAAACAGCAGCAATGATCCTTTCATCTTTCTCTATTATTTTAACTAAACAATAGACATTGTCAGTCACGAGACCATTCGATTCACTATAAATGGTCCATTGTTGTATATACACATGAAAAAAAAATGCTGAATATTGTGAACGCTGCAGCTTATTGTACGGATAGCGTTCAGACAATGTCTGTATTCCGGACAGAGTGTATATACATTGTTTATTTCTAAAAAAAATATTTGTACATATTGTGCGGCTACAGCCGGGTCTTTCCCGTTCATCCGTCTCTTAACTCGAAAACGAAAACTAGCGTGAACGCTCCCCCGGCGACAATTTTCGGTTCAGAAGTCAAAGGTCGAGGTTAAAATTATTCTGCTATGCAGTGGACAGATAAACGAATGGCCGCACTTTATGTCGACATGGTTTATTGTACTTCTGTTATAACATGTACAGTGTTGCATAATGTTATTAACTTTACTGCAGAGACTGATGCATGTTGTTTGTTTCCGGCTAATTCTCAGGAAGAGACATAAAATTAGACGCCGTTGATTGGAAATATGATTGATATTCACTCAGTGTTTGAATTGAGAAAAATTAGCTGGAAGGTTGAATTTTTTGACGGTCGGAGCCCGACCAAAACTGTGATGTAAATCGTATGTACATAGTATATAATTTGACAATGTGTTAGGGGGGTTGAGAAAACAGTTGGGGGTTCAACCCCAATCTCCCCGGCAATTCAAACACTGTATTCACTCGAATTAGGCCTACTTAAAGACTGAAGGTTGGGTAGAGCTGTTTATCACAGAACTACAGAACGTCGCCTGCCATATGGAATCACAGCGTTACCTGCCACTTGATACAGGTAAACGCGCCCTGCCTTGACCCCAGCCAAACAGACCGGTACTCGATCGAGTTATCTACCCTGGAGGGATAGAAGGCTGAGTTGACCTTGGTGGTTGCTTATATATCTAGATGGTTTACTTTTTTGCGGACAGTCACCCATCCAAGCAGTAACCACCTGATAGCGACTCAGCCGAGATTTGAACACGCGACCTCTCGATAGCAAGTCCAACACTCTACACTTACGCCACCAAGCCACTTAAAAGTAGAAACAGAAACTACAGCAACTTGCTGCAACTGTTAACGCGCTGGTCTTAATTATTAAAGTTGCTCTACGCCGGGCCACAATACTAGTTCAATAGGTGTCTTGCTATAGACAATCTCAGTATATAACAAACCACAAAAATACACTCAGCCTTCCATCCCTCCAGGGTAGGTAGCCTAAATCGAGTACCGGCCATCTGGCTGGGGTTAAGGCAGGGCGCGTTCACCTGTGTTGGGTGGCAGGTAACAATGTGTGATCCCACATGACAAGCGATGCTCCGTAGCACTAAAATGAAGCTGAGATTAAAACTGAAAATAGTAAGCACTTGAAATGTACAATTCTAAGTGACTGTTTGTTATCTAGTGAAAAGCAGCGTAATACAGCTTAACAGCGCTGTAGCACCAGTTGAATCGACGAACTTGAACCAATGAAGCAAGTCAGACATTACAATCACAAAATACGAGATGAAGCAAACTGTCCGTACGCAGCTTCACCTGCAAACATGTTTCAGTGTTTAAAGCGGGAACAGGGGGAAGAGAGATAGGGTGAGGATTTGCAGGCTTAAGGTGCACAGAAAGCGATAGAAATGACATGAACCAAAATAACATAAAAGCTGCGTACACTGTCTTTCATTACATTCCATTTTGTTGCTCTGTTCGCACCTTTGAACTCGGGACTTGGGAGGGAACAGGGATGATTCAAAGTATGAGTATATGAGTACAACATAAACCTTACCGGTATTACCATTTTAACTGACAGTTTTCTTCTTGTCAAAAGCATTTCCTCCAGAAATTCAAAAGTTAAAGCTAAGAACACCCATTTTTGAAAAATGTAGGGGCAAAATTGAGACTTATAGCATGCATAATATCCTCCGTTGGAAATTTGCAGTGTCTGTCGAAAAACTGCAACTTCCTGCCCGTTTAATTTTTATGCGTAACAGCAGCTACTGCTGTAGCACGTTTTAGCCATCGCAATTCTGTCTGTCCGTCCGTCTGTCACACGGGTGAATCAATCAAAAACAGCGCCACCTAGAATCACCAAATTTTCACCATCGGCTGCCTGGAAGACTCTAGTTTCAGGAACCATAAAGCTATTCCATAAATTCAAAAGGGGTCACCCCAAACGAAGGCGCTAAATGAGGGGAGCTAGGGGATAGGGAAAATTTGCGATTTTCAGCTGATACAGCGTTGGCAGAGCGAGACAAATCACGCCCCCTGGTGAGTACAAGTAAAACACTATAGATGTTTAGCCGCCGGTCGTCTGGCGCCCTCTGGCGACTGATTTTGTTTCACTTAGCTTTAAACATGAACCGCTGTTGCGCATTTCCCTTTGTGTTAGCAGGGCTTTTCTTGTTTTAACCCACAACACCACTGTTGAATTGTATGCAAACGAATGCAATGCGACAAACACAGACAGAGACAGAGACAAACATACAAACAGCGAGACAGACAAACAGACAAGGAAGAAGAGAGAATGTTCTCAGAAGTTGATGAAGTCAAGCTCGCGGTTGAGTCGCAGCGTAACGCTGAGCGTTTGAGCCTCACTGTTGAACTCAGCCCTCGTGTTCTTCGAGTCTACAGGGTGTGGCAAAAACAACCCGAGCTTGCTGCAAAAAAACAGCAACACAATCTGCACATAACTTCATGATTTCTGCTTCACTTATCTGCAGAAAAAATGTTAAAATTTATAAGGTGGCATGGTGGCATAACTAACGTTAAGATGTCAGACTTATGATTGCGAGGTCCTGCGTTCAACACCTGGTCAGGTCACTATCATGTGATTAGTATTTGGAATGGCTGACTGTCTGTGAACGGGTAAATCATGTTGGTATATAACCAACAACAAGTTCAACTCAGCCTTTCATCCATCCGGGGTAAATAAACTGATTAACAGCCTGTCTGGGTGGGGTTAAGGATGGCACACTCACCTGTGTCAGGTAGCAGCTGACACTGTGCGATCTCACATATCAGGCGATGCTCCGTAGCTCTGAGATGGGTTTGCTAGGAAGAGCTGTACCATTTTAACCATTAACCGTTCATGTTTCTTGCTTTGCATATCTGCAGGAAAAATGTCGGTAAATTTATATATGATTTTTCAAATGAGAAATATTTATTACAGTACATACGACTAATTCTATAAAGTGTTAACGCATTAAGTTAACCTGTTAATTATAAAGCACTAGGATAAATATTAAAACTGCAGTATAGCTTATTACATAATGTGATGCAATGAGCCAATAATGTATTAGATTCTGATGTTGTTTATATCTCTATCTAGTATTTCACTTAAATTACTCAAGATATAAAAATTTGGTATAATGCACAGCACTAAAGTAACTAATCATAATAAAACATGTGCACCAACATACAAGTAATCATTGTACATCTGACTATTTGTTATTTGCAGCTACATTAAATTTAAATCCAATTTTATTGAGCACAAAATGAAACAAGCACACCCCACATATTTACGCATAAATGCAACTGTCAACTTAACAAAGCAATTTCTATATATACCAACGTTAAATGCAAAAATCAATGTTGGCGAGGCGTTATTTTTAATGACGTTAATGCATGCATTAACTTTTTAATGCATGCATTAATGCATTAATTAATGCATCATAATTTTGCTAAAGTTCTAAATGGACATAGGTGGGCTACATCGAAAGGGTGACTGGAATGACAACTGTGAACTTGTGCCTGAGTCACAAGACGATAACAGTGGTAATAGAATGGCAACAAAACAATTTTTAATTACTTAAATATTATTCAGATCATCAAATAACCACTGTTTAATAGAATATTGAAAATTCGGCTTACAGAATTTAGTAAATTTACATATGCACATTAATTTTTTAAATGTGCATTAATTCTTTAATGCACTAACGTGTTAATTCAACAGCTCTAGCAGAAATATCAATGCACAATATAACAAATAAAATGTCCTGCAATAGTCAAATAAATACATTACAATATCAAAAAAATTTACACTCAAAAACTGACATGCTTTAAGTGAAAATAAAATGACAGAAACTAAAAAAGAAAAACAGTTATAATATAAAACATAAAACATTAAGAAACTGCCTGAAAACAGAAAAAACAAAAAAAAGAGTAATTAGGCCTATAACTAAGACTAAAAAAATGCAACAAAAAAGCAGTAAGCAATGATGTCACCGACTATTTTGGCGTGCGACAATCAAAAAACGTGTCTTTAACATCAAGTTCAACTTCAGCGAGCATAGTATCGGGCAGAATAACTTTCACCTGTAAAAATAAACACTCCAACCATCACCAATTGGCAATGGTGATCGTCAGCATTATCTATGTTCAGCATTTGCGAAAGATGCTATCATGCTACTGCAAGGTGGTCCATCTCTCTGTCACAGCTGCTGTGCATCTGCTAAATCCATTGGGTGACTCACTTTTTGACTTTGACTTAAACTTTTGCTGAGCCAAAGGTGAAACTGAATGCTAAAGTCTGTACTTAGACCAAAGTTCAGCTAAACTTTGGTCTAAACTTTTAGATTAGAAATGGACAGAGATTAGCCCTAACAAGAAATGAATCAACCAGTTACACTTGGACTTGCTTATTTAATTGCACCGTGCACGCAAATACATTATGTAACGTCTTACGTTATTGTGCATTTATTACGGCGTTTATTTTTGGTACCAAACTGCTTTAATTTACTAAACTATGCGTATGTATAGAACTATAAATAGTCACCATGTTTTCGCTCAGCTAAAGTCAAAAATTAAAGTGGATTCCGGTTCAGCGAAAGTTTAGCCCTAAAGACTAAAGCTATCTCTTCCATGCAGATTGAACCGACTTTAGCCAGGTTAGTTCGACTAAACTTCGGTCTAAGTGGGTACTGAGACCAAAATTTAGGTCTAAGCTTATACACCTTAACCAAAACTACGGTCTAAGTACCTACTTAAATTGATGTTTCAAAATCACTTCACTTTTTGACAAAAGTATAAACTAAGACCAAAGTTCAAGCTCAGCAAAAGTCTGAGCAAAAGTATAGGTAAAAATGAAGATGCCCATTGAATAGATTAAGATGTCATTTGCAGAGATATTGACCACTCTTCACTCTTCAGCACTGTTAAAGCTGCTGGCATTTTGCTTAAACTCCATGACAATCTTAATCATGTTGTGTTAACTGACATCATGCACACTAACAGCATAAATAGTAAGTAATTAAGGAAATAAAATAGCTTAGAGGCACAAAAATACAGTTAGCCACAATGTGACATGATTTTAGCACTCAAACAAAAACGTCTTTAGCTCTAATAACAAATTACAGCGCAATGCAATAGGCCAAAAATGTACCATAGTTCTCATCTTGGTCTTGGTTACATCTTAATCCACAGTATTATATAAACGCCCTGAACAGTTACAGAATAAGTAGTTGTAACGCTATAAGCACTAACTCACAACAAGTTCTTCACAGCTGGCGGTCATCGGAGTTTTGTTTCCCAACTGTAGAAACATATCTTCTGATGAGACGGCTTGTCGGTAGACCATCTCGTACCTGTAGAATACGTAGGACACACGTTCATGCAATCAGGGCCAGATTAAGGCTTTGTGGGGGCCCTAGGCCCAAATATTTTGTGCAGCCTCATTACACATAACAAAGCATTCATCATCCACATCCATCAAATAGCTAAAATTTCTGAAAACGACAGTCAATGTAATTAAAAACAGTCGAGTGCAAACTAAAAATTAGCGAACGAACATACTTGAAACGAGAAAAAAATACTAAAAAAAGAAAGTGTTCAAACGCGCTCTCACAGATTGACAAATTTTGGCGGTAGTAGCTTGCTTTGCAGTATATGAATAGCAAAGTAAAGAGTAAAAGCAGAAAATTGATGACAATGACGTATAAGTAATTTGAGCAAAGTTCACGTGACGTGCGATAGCAGCGGTCCTGCCACGTTGGCAATCAGTGTAGGCCTACAGCAATGAGATATTAATGCATCTTGAAAGAGTACTTAAATTTAAGGTCTCCGTACAGAAGACTCCTTAAATTTAGGAGATCAAAACTTAGATTCTTAAAAATGTATGTTCTACGCCAAAAATCTCATACACAGCTCGTTTAGGTCCATCTCCAGCCATTTTGGCACAATTCACTTTTAAAATGTGTTTTCCAGCCGGAAATCGCAAAAAAATCACTAAAAACCCCTATTTTGGGGGTTCAAAATCCTTCAAAGTCATCGACGTTGACACCAATAAAAAGCTTGTCACTATTGCTTGTTATGATGTCTGTCCCTATCTGCAATCATTTTTACACTACACAAGATAATTGCGGTAAAATAACCACTTTTTAGGAAGGTAGCTGTCTTTGACGCCCACCTGCACCAGCCTCCTTGAATCTAGGGGGCTGGGACTTGGACTGCTAAAATCTACGTTTAATGCTGAAAATTTCATTTGCAGGTTGTCTTGGTCTATCTCCAGCCATTTTGTCGCAATTCAGTCTCGAAATGTGCGCTGCATCCAAAAATTGCAAAAAATTCACTAAAACCCCTCTTTTGAAGGTTCAAGGTCATTTAAGGTCATCGATGTTGATAAATCTAAAAAGCCTGTCACCAGTGCGTGTTATGATAAGCAGCATGTCTGTACCTATCTGCAACCGTTTTCACACAATACGAGCCAATAACCGCAAATAACACCTTTTTAGGGGTTGGGGTTACCTCTCTTTGACGCCCTCGTTCGAGGGCAACCCCCATACTCGCAGACACGGAATTTTGTCACGATAAACTAGAGCCCTTGGGGCAGCCCACAGTGGAAATTTTGTGATCCTAGCTTGCACGTTTTGATACAGATCATGAGTGTGACAGACAGACAGACAGACAGACCCCTAGACTATGGCTAAGACGCACGAAGCATTCTGCTGTCGCGAGTAAAAATAAAACATGTCAACGCATCAGTTGGTCGATTATTGAATTATTTGTACCAAAAATTATCAAAATGTGATAACTGGTTTTCATGTTACAGTCAAAAATGTTGGGAATGCTTCTTTTGAGACACAGTGTATAAGAGACATTGTTGCTTAATTATCAGTAATAACGCTAACTGTGGTTGTTGTCGGGGATCATCAATGTCGTCAAACTCAGCCCCGGCTTTCACTTCATCCGCTGTCCAGATGTCCTTTGTGTCTTTCTTCAATGTTGTCAGCTTCGTTGACATTGTCAATGCTGTTGTCACAGCAAGCAACTTCTAATCAAGGTGACTGGTAACTAGTCCGAAAAAGCACTAGTCCAAAGCTGACCATAACTTGGTTTGCCATATGGGCCGCCATAGCCAATGTCTTCCAAAGTCAAATATCAAAGATAGTATGGCAAAACATCCAATTTCAAAAAAATCAAAAACAACTTTCTCTCCCAGTTCGTTTAACATTCTTGAAAAGTTCATTTGTTATAGTTCACTTTGTAACAAAATAAATATATAAGTAACATTTTTGATAAACTTTGCCAAATGTGTAGTTTGGAGGTTTTTGCTATAAACAGCTGTAGATATGATGTATTGCCATTCTGCGCCCAATATGCAATTTATCCCTTTCCTAAACATATCACAAACTCTAACCCTAACCCTATGCCTAACCTTTGCACTGTTCAAACTAGTGCCCCTCTAGACTAATGAACTGTCCTTCCAATTACTTATCATCAAGAAACCATGCCAACAATTAACAATACTGCTGTGCACTTTGCTCAACCTGCCTACTTTCATATCGAACTCAGTTTCACAAAAAAAAGAAGCCCAGCTGTCGCTAGGATAGCCGACCATACTGGTTGTCAGTGACCTTTAAGGTCATCCAAAGTCGATGATTTTCATTTCATTTGAAAGCCAATATGCGTCTTCTTATCAATGATCCATAGCAACCTATCCCCTATCTTGTACTATTTAGCCACAAAAGCGTATAACGGCCTTCAAGGTCATCCAAAATCAATGATTTCCATCTAATGATTTCCATCTAATGTGACAGAACGTATGCAACTTCGTATTAGTGATTAATAGTAATCTAGGCTGTATCTCTCATCATTTCTGAGATATGGCCGGTTTTCTGTTGAAAAGTGCACGTAATGGCTTTCAAGGTCACCCAAGGTCAATGATTTCCATCTAATCTGACAAAGCATATGCCACTTTCTATTAGTAATTAACAGTAACCTTGGCCCTATCTCGAACCGTTTCCGATATATGGCCACTTACAGCTTGAAACATTCTATTCCATAATGCGTTATAACCCTTCATGGTCATCCAAGGTCAATGATTTATATGTCATTTGAAAGCCAGTTTGCAACTTCCTATTAGTGACCAATAGCAACCTAGGTCCTATCTTGCACCATTTAGTCACAGTACATCCATGATGAACAGACAAACGGATAGACAGACGACAACCATGACAACAGCTCGACTGTTACTAAAGTATGTTTGGCTAAAAATTGGTGTCAGGAAAAAATGCTAATTAATAAAAATTAATTGTCCTTTGAAAACTTTTTTGAAAAAAGTGAAAAAACCTTTTCAACTACTGTGGTGTCAACGGTTGTGCCAAAAAGCAACAATCTTTCCAAAATAAGCAACACAGACAAAAAGCTGAATAAAAAGAGGTAATCTCAGCCCAAATTGCCAACAGTAAACACTATTGTGACTGGCATTAAACTAACACACAACAAGAAATTTGAGCAAAGCTCACGAAATGCGTGAAAGCCTATAGCAGTTCCTGTTCACAGGTAATCTTAGTCTATCTCCATCCATTTCGTCGTAATTCACTCTTTTGCAGCCAAAGATCGCCCAAAAATCACGTTAAATCAATATTTTTAGGGTTCAAGGTCATTCAAGGTTATCGATGTTGACATTCGTAAGAAGCTCCTCATCAGTGCTTGTTATGATAAGCAGCATGGCTGTG
>Ga0056128_1008995_pt1 | contig 12577 bp, 4 predicted proteins | sample WorMetLIZISLAND2_FD_71113 | JGI IMG/M metagenome (GOLD analysis project Ga0056128, IMG submission 71113) | Marine gutless worms symbiont microbial communities from Max Planck institute for Marine Microbiology, Germany - Olavius geniculatus... ...
TAAGTGTGGATACAGTTCAAAGGATTCCACCAGCTGTACCAGATCTGCTGTATATAGAAGAAAGAGTATCGGCCCCAGGACCGACCCCTGTGGGACTCCACACAACACCGGTAGTGGAGTTGACCTGGATCCAAGACAGCGGACGTACTGAGTGCGGTTGGCGAGGTACGAACTGATTCACGAGTGAACGTGCTATAGCTAGCCTAGATATAAAGGTTTTTCGAAAGATGGGTTTAAGGTTTAGGGAAGAAATTAGAATTTGAAATAATGGTAAGAACTTGATGATAAATATAATTTAAGGAAGAATTTATAAACAAATATAATTTGAGGAAGAATTTGAAAAACTTAGTAAATTTAAGATAAATTAGTTAATAAAATAATTTGCTAGATCCTGCCATCTTTTACTACAGTGAAGCTGTACTCATACGGACAGGCTGTAACGCCTTAATTTCCGTTAGTTTATCAATTAAATAATCATAATTCCTGTTGGGGAGCGTAACTCGTTAGGTGGGCCATGGGAACGAAAGTTCCATGTAATGAAAGTTCCTGGTAGCTAATGTTCCATCTATGGAACTTTCGTTCCCAGGAGCAGAAGTACGTGGGAACGAAAGTTCTATAATTCCTCGTTTCTGCCAGCCTTGCCTTATGCAATGTATCTGATAGTTACTTTTTGGCAAGATAGAAATTTCAATGCTGTTTTGTTGCAAATTGTCTGCCACGGTCACAAGTTTGACTGATTTGCAAAATTCTTTTGCTGCCAATGTCCTTGCAAAAATATAGACAAGAGTTTAGTGCCATGTTTTGACTCATTACATATAGGCCTAGTTTATACATTTTAGAAATAGCCTACACAGCTGAAAAGCCATGGCCGCTTACCAGTGATGTGATCAATTATATAGTCTAGGCCTACAGGCTACAGAAGTTGCTAACTTACTATTATTGCTTGTATAATCTGATAATACTGTACTAAATAGCACTGGCAGTCATTTTGCTGTACTTTGTTTTGATGCAAATTCACAGCAGGCCTAATGATAGGCCTATTTATTTTCAATAAATTTTTACAGCAGATAACCATTTCATGCTAGCTTCTTTGAAAATTCACAGCAGATAGCGAAAATTGACTACTTATTTTCCATGAATTTTCATGGCAGATAACACCTTGCATAAAGTAAAGTGCAGACTGTGATTAGTGACCAAATATTTTCAGTGCGTATTTAAATGAAAGTTTATTTGCAGTGCGAGATCCTCATTGTTACTGAGCATCAGATTCACAAGGCATGTATTGGTTACACTTAAGGAGTAGAATTTAGGATTAAAACTACAACGATTATATTTGCCATGCGCCTGCATGGTTTGTATGCGGTCAAAAAGTGTTATTTACCATGTGCAAATCACACACGCATACCAACGGTGTGTAAGCAAAGAGTTGTGTGGGTGCTTGTATGTTCACGTTGTTGTTATTAGTTAATTATGAGCAAAAATTTCAAGTACTGCCTAACCTGGTCAACTGATATTTCAGTTTCGAATCATTTCAACCTTTAGGCCTACTACGAAAGCCTGCCACCCGAGGAACCACCCATGATGTGCATTCTTAGATGACATAACACTACCCAAGATGTCATATAAACGAGTTCAGAAGTTTGGACCATGCGCAGGCACGGAAATTAGGCCTAACCGTAATATGAGTGTAGGACCATGCGCGCTTGCACAGTCAATAACATTTTCTGTGCAACATCGAACCATGCGTGTGCACCGACAATAACACTATGCTTAAAATTACACAATGGCTACGGTACCGTCAAGACGGCACCTGCACCCGTCAAGACGGCACTGGAGCAGACGGCGCTCGAATATCAAGACTACTCAAGCACCGTCTGCTGAAAGGCTGTCTACTCTTGATTGGGATCAGGGTAGCTGAATTGAGAGGTGTTGAATTCAGATGTGATTATGGAACAATTAACTGGACCATGTTACCATAGGCCTATGTATATTAATCAATCAATCCAAAATTCTTAAAGTGGCCTGTGTAATATGGCTCAGACTTGTGTGGTGGTGGCGGCGGCGGTATCAAACATATATGCCTACAACATTGTTAAGCTAATCCTGCTCTTTTTGTGTGAAACTAGAGCTGTGTGTGACAAGTTAAGGCTAAAAATTATGAAATCATACAATATAGTAATCATACAATAAGGTGATTTATTGGTCACAGCCTATATCTACCATGTAGACTGGTCGGTGCAGCAGTGGTGTGGACTCCAGAAGGTGAGAACACAAGAAGATGCAGACCTAAAAAAATATGACCTACAAATGATGGATGTCATCTGGGATGAGGCTAGGTCTGCTGCTGGTGATAGCAAGAAGTGGAATGCACTCATTGCCCAATGTTCCAGTGGGAACAAAAAGATCCAAGCCTGTCAAAGACCATACAGTAGATAGGCAAAAGAAAGCATAAAGTATTTGACTATAACTATTTGAATACTGTTAATCCACTATAGTGAAAAATACAATCATTTACATACACTTTTTATTGATGTTTGCATTATATGCCCATATGTATATATAGGCCTACCATGTAAATATTTGACAGCCAGTAGCAACCTCTAAATATTAACCAATTTTCATGAAATTTTTTACAGAATTTTTTTCTCTTAAGATGCAACAAAATGAGAGGGTGCTCCATGAAAAAATCCAAACTTCATATTTTCTGAATCACCCTACCGTAGACGATGTGACGAAACACCGCACCAGCAGCAAATTACCACAAAATTAGACGCTAGAGCAAAAGTTAGGGCTAAGGTTAGGGCTAGAGTTAGGGTTAGGGCTAGGATCAGGTTTAGAGTTAGGTTAAGTGAGTGAGTGAGTGAGTAGGGTTTAACATCCCATCCAACACAGTATAGGTCATTTCGGGGATGGCCTTTTCAGGTAGAATGTGCACAAGCACAATAATGGAATGGTAAGTTTAAACTTTACAATAAACATAAAGTTTAACCTTTGCAGAAACGCAAAACACAGAAATGAGGTTAACCTAAAATTGCAAGAACTCATTATATGCGTGCATATAATTAACATAATGGTAGTTCTAATAGTCTTCAGGGTTAAGGTTAGGGTTAGCGTTAATGCAGTAATTTGCTGCCAGTGTGGTCGGTGATGTCGGTGCAGTCCATCTCACATTCTCCCCCCTTTTCCCCCTTGTAGATGCTATTTTCAGAGGTATTAGCTGAATGAAAGTATCCAGTAGACTTTCGTTCAGTGCATTATGTGGTAAATACTGAAAACCGAAACTCTAACCCAACCAAAAACTACCGAAAGCTTTGATGGTTTTTGGCAAATTTTGGTTGTTTTTGGTATTATGCTGATTTACAAGCAGTAAATGCTCATAAATGACAAAAAGACTATCATGTTTTGTCTGTTCTGCATTTTTGTATTTTTATTTGTGATTGTGTGTAGGTATATTATCAGTTCCTGAATTTTGCAATGATTGTTTCATCTGCTCTGATGATTTGGAAAGGTCTGATGGTTCTCACCAGCAGTGAGAGTCCAATTGTTGTCGTTCTGAGGTATTTGCTTGTGTCATATCCATCATTTTGAATTGTGCCATCATTATGAATGAATTGTTTCATCATTCATAGAAGAGAACACTGGCGTAGCCAGGATCTGGATGTAGAGGGGGAACTTGAGGTGTGGAGTGGCTAAAATGTTTTGATTTTTTTGTGTTATAATGAAGCATTTTGGTGCATTTTTGCACTATTTTGAGTAACTGCACTATGGCTACATCAGTGGAAGAAAGATCATGAACTTTTAGTTTTTTTTATTGTGCATGTTTTCATATAGAGAATTTACTTGATGGCTATGAGCTTTTGTTAGTGCTAACCACAATTTAAGTCAGTTCTTAACAGTAACATAACAGTACATAACATAAGATAACAGTAGCTACAGGAACATTGCTGGAAATGTTGCCTCTTTTGACATGCAACCAGTAGTATTGGATATGAATTTGTAGACACATTACCATCTTTCCTGCAGCAGAAGTTTTATTGGTTTATGGTGTATAATATAATATTAATAATAATAAAGTGAATTTATAGCTGACACCTACAATCCACTAGGCACTGTCAGCTGCAGTCAAACAAAAGTGACACATTCATAAATAAGGAACCTTAGCATTGGTGCTTTTTCACGTTCATGTTATTTTGTTACTGCATGTACTGATGTGGAAAATTTATCATGAATGGACATTTATTTTACCTGTGCATTTCTCAATTTCAGTGGGTTAGTTGGGAGATTCTAACTTAATTACGAGAGTTGTTCGATATATAAATTACAATACAGCATCATTTTGTTAGTTTTGCAAATATTAAAAATTCGAAATGTACACTTCGTAGGAAATCTAATTCTGAATAGCAGTTGTGAATTTTATTACAATGACGTTATTTATAAACATTAAATACAGTGACGTTGACATTGAAATCCTCTCGTAACGAACAGCATGTGGTTATTGTTTTTTTTGTGGGCAGAAAGCTTTAATACAAATCATATTTACTCTTGAGATGCATCCAGTAAGCCTATATGGCGACAAGTGTTGTACGAAGCGAACAGTACACGTTTGTTGTAAGAAAATGTCAGTTGGGCAGAAATTTGCATGAGGTACCGACGTGCAATCAGAGGTTCTTCAGTGGCATGGACAGCAGCCTAGCTGCATCGTTTTTTGCATCGAACATTTAGAAGCTCGTTGACAGATAGGACAAATGTTTGAGCGAACTCAAATGTTGAAAAGTGAAAAAATGAATGTGTTCTATGAACAGAAGATGTCACAATAATGATGTCATCATGAAAAAAATTTCCTCACATGTTCAAAATACAATTTTTTACAGAATGACGCTGTTTTGTAACTCATTTTATCGAACGACCCTTGTATTTGACCAAAGTGCATGTCAGGCTTTGCTTTCAATTTTTTAGCTACACAAGTAGCTGTTGTATTTTTGTTGTATTTTTTTAAGCATAAAGATGTTTCTATGTACCAGTGATTTCTATGTTGTAGTGGTAGTATGGAGCCTGCTTTTTATCGTGGAGACCTCCTTTTTCTAACAAATTATGATGAAGAACCAATTCGTGTTGGTGAGATTGTTGTCTTCAAAATCGAAGGTCGAGAAATTCCAATAGTTCACCGAGTGCTCAGAGTACATGAAAAGTAAGTTGGCCTAGCTTACAGATGTGTATTCGTAGTTGGTTTAGGATGATGCAATACATCTGCTCTTTTTTGTCAGATGTAAGCTTTCAGTAGACAGCATTTTCAAGTGCGACAGCAGAATGCTTTGCACGTCTTAGCCATCGTCTAGGCATCCATCTGTTTGTCACACTTGTGATCTGTATCAAAATGGTGCAGACTAGGATCACAAAATCTTCACTGTGGGATGCCCTAAGGACTCTAGTTTTTAGTGACAAAATTTTGTGCCCCTGGGTGAGGGGGTTCCCCTTGAACAAGGGCATCAAAAAGAGGTACCCCTTAAAAAGACATTATTTTGCCGCTATTGGCTCTTATAGTGTGAAAATAGTTGCAGATAGGTACAGAGTTGCTGCATATCATAATAAGTTCTGGTGACGGGCTTCTTAGATTTGTCAACATCGATGACCTTGAACAACTTTGAACCCCCCAAAAGAGGGGTTTTGGTAAATTTTTCCGCAATTTTTGGCTGCAGCGCACATTTTAACAGTAAATTGCAATGGAATGGCTGGAGATAGACCAAGACAACCTGCATATGAAATTTTCAGCATTAAACGTTGATTTTAGCAGTCCAATTACCGACTCCCTAGGTTCAAGAAGGCCGGCGCAGGCAGGCGTCAAAGATGGCTACTCCCCCTAAAAGTGGTTATTTTACCGCTGTTGGCTCGTGTAGCGTGAAAATGGTTGCAGATAGGCACAGACATGGGGTTTATCGTAACGATCAATAATGACTAGCTTTTTGTTGGTGTCAATGTCGATGACCTTGAATGACCTTGAACCCCCAAAATAGGGGTTTTAGTGCTTTTTTTGCAAATTGTGGCTGCAGCGCAGATTTCAAGAGTGAATTGCGATGAAGAGATAGAGATAGATCAAGACAACCTGCGAATAAGAATTGCTAAGGCTGTCACGTGTCTCATGAGCTTTGCTTAAGTTACTTGTATTTACACGTGTTGCCCTGCATACTGCAAAAGTTTGCTTTAAAATGGTCATTCTTGTATTGGTAAAGTTTACAAACCAGATATCTTTTGTGTTCTAAAGTTAAACCTATAACATCAAAGTGCTGAACAGTAGGCCTACGGATATTATTGCAGCAATGTCTGATGTTGTGAAATTATGTTTTTGATGCCATTGCTGATGGCATTAGCAGTACTGTACTAATGCTGGCTGCTGATGTTAATGTAGTGTATACTGTCTGTCTGACACACTCGTGCACCTTTTTAATGCTGTTGGATGGAATGATATGCACTATGCCGTTTGGCCTACAGGAACTTGTTGCCAACTGTCTAGTGGTACACTCCCACTCCCAGATGACACCACAACTTGTCCTCCCCCAATCCCTCTGATGTATTCTGACTTCCCCCACCTACCTTTCATGTACAGGGTGCGGCAAAAAAAGTAGCCCCCTAAAGTTTTTTGTCGTTTTCTCAGCAACCGCTTGGAATTTTAACATGGAATTTTAGATGTTCATTTACAGAAACGTTCTACATCTAACTGCTAAATGAAATATGATTCTGTTGAAAAACGACGAAATTATAGACTTTTTTGAATATGACTGCCTACCGATTTTTCAGCATTAAAAATGTTTAAGCTAAAAATGCTATTTAATTTTCAAAAACCGGTTACCGCGTTACTGCCGATGACGTCATAGTGACGCTTTGACAAACAGTAATTTATTTTGTTTATAAATTATCACTAATTTGTCGTTCTTTTCAAGCAATCGCTGGCTGCCCACCGGATTCATCTTCCAGCAGGACAGCGCACCAGCACACACCGCGCAGTGCAGGAAACTGACTGCGGGCCAACTGTCCAGATTTCATCAGAAAAGACCAATGGCCTCTAAATTCACCGAATGCAAACTTGGTGGACTATCACGTGTGGTGTGCAATGTTGGAGCTTACCGCAAGCTTAAAACAAAGCCAAAAACAATTGAACTTGAGGAATTGCTTCAGGTTATCTGGAGCAACCTACCACAAGGACCAATCGACAAGACTGTGAAAGACTTCTCAAATTAAGCGACTGAAGGCCTGTGTTGGAGCTTGAAGCTGTCGGTGGACACTTCGAATATTCACAATGACAATGGAATTTTGTTAACTGTGTTGTTTGACTTGTTTCAACGATGTTATTGAACTGGTGTTGTAGCTTGAACATTTTTTCACGCTGAAAAATAGGTAAGCAGTCATGTTAAAAAATCTATAACTTCGTCATTTTTCAATGGAATCAAATTTTATTTGGCACTTAGCCGTAGAAAAATTAATTAAATAAATCTGTAAATTTTCAGATTAAAATGCTAAACGGTTGCTGAAAAAACAGCAAGAAACTTTTGGGGGCTACTTTTTTCTGCCGCACCCTGTATATGTTGCATGTTCATAGTTAGCTGGTACTGATGCTGCCAAGTGAGATGACTTAGGGCCATGTTTAGATAGTGCATAACTTCATCCTAGGTACATTTTAGTGCACTACATGTACATGAAAACCTGTAGTAAAGAGCAAAGACATAGTGCATAGTGCAGTGTTGTTTGTCAGAGAGAATGGCACGGTGAAATTCCTCACTAAAGGCGACAACAACCAAGTAGATGATCGGGGCCTTTATGCACCCGGACAGCTGTGGCTTGATAAGAGAGACGTTGTCGGTAGAGCAAAAGGGTAAGTTTTTATTGTTGAAATTACAGCATATCTTGCACAATTGATTGAAACAATGTTTTCTTATTGCTTTTAGTAAAAACTATGACTTTATCCCATTTCTTACACTCGATAGCAGAATGCTTCATGCGTCTTAGCCATCGTCTAGGCATCCGTCTGTCTGTCACACTCGTGATCTGTATCAAAACGGTGCAAGCTAAAATCCCAAAATTTTCACCATGGGCTGCCTCAAGGTCTCTAGTTTTTCGTGACAAAATTTTGTGCCCCTGGGCGTGGGGGTTCCCCTCGAACGAGGGCATCAAAGAGGGGTACTCCCTCTAAAAGATGTTATTTTGACCCTAGGCTATTGGCTCTTCTAGTGTAATAACGGTTGCAGATAGGTACACATATTTTGTTCATCATAACAAGAATTTGAGACAGGCTTTTTAGATTTATCAACATTGATGACCTTGAACTTCCCCTTCCCCAAAAAAGGGTTTTATTTTTGAATTTTGGGTTGAATTTTTTGCGATTTTCAACTGCGACACACATTTTAAGAGTGAATTGCACCAAAATGGCTGGAGATGGACCCGGACAACCTGCGCATGACATTTTAAGCATAGAATATACATTTTTAAGAATCTAAGTTTTGATTTCTTAAATTCAAGGAGTCTTTCGTACGGAGGCCTCAAATTTAAGTACTCTTTCAAGATGCATTAATAGGCCTACACTGATTGCCAAAGTGGCAGGACCACTATTATCGTGCGTCATGTGAGCTTTGCCCAAATTACTTGATTGCTTTTTTTATCTTCAGCGCTGATAAGTGTAAACATGATTGTCATTTATTAGTTTAGTTTTCGTATTTTGTTTCCATCCGCATTGCCCATGCTGACAATTTTGTGAGTGGAATTTTCAACACCAGGATGCTGTGCATGTTGAAGAGTGAACAGCAAATCAAGAACTGTGGATGCTAAATTGTGATCACTGAATTGGTGTTATATTGGACAGTTTTGAAGCACACTGCAGAACATGATGAAAAAGAAGCATGAGAGAAGAGCTGTTAGAACTTCACATTTGTTAGTACTCATGTATGGGTAAGGCTTAGGCTATAGTATGCTTGCCCAGAGTTACATAGCACTTTAGTCATCTTAGTTTAGCTCCCAAACAGTTCTTCAAAGGCCAATCATTTATGTGTTTGTGGCGTTATTTGCGAGTGCAAATGTGTGATTTGTTAATTGTTGTGCACAGGTATGTCCCGTATGTTGGTATTGTCACAATTCTTATGAATGATTATCCAAAGTTCAAGGTGAGTTGAAAATATTACAGTGCTGCTTTACAGATTGTCTTAAAAGTTAAAACTGTGCCAGTGTAATAGCTTAGTGTACAACTGCTTTGCCACATTCTACATTCAGATACCATCCTATTTCCATTCGTTTTTTCAGCATCGTTATTCAAGTTTTGCATGTGTAATAATAACTTTAGATCTGTGTTTTTAATGCAGCCTGATAGTCTGCACATGGCCTGACTAATTTGCTTTTTCCAGTACATTACTGATTGATAACATCTTATAAAATACAGTTATCATCACTGGCGATGTGGCAGGAAGGGGCAATTCTCACCCCGGCTGAAAATTACCAATTTGTTGAGGACCCACAATCTCCCCTGTTGGAAACTTGCAGCTGTCTGGTGGAAAATTTCAACTTTCTGCCCCCTGCTACGACACCACTAATTATCGTATATTGCGATTAGTCGGTTAATTTCCTGTGGTGTTGTGCATTATGTTTCAGTATGTGACATTAGCACTGCTTGGAGCATTTGTGTTAATTCATCGCGAATAGTCAACAGACATTTCACACTAATATCGTATTGTTTGTGTGGCTCAGTGTGTTCAATGTTCATGCTTTACGTTTGTGCCAAAGTCGTCAGGAAAGAGGGGTGGGTGCACAAGTCATTGATAGTTATTGGCATTTTCAATACATTTTACAGATATTATATATCATGCCCACATAGGGACCACTGGGAGATACTGCCCATGAATAGTGCAAACATTCAACTGTGACAGAACTATTAAAACACATAATCCTTGTTCCACGAGGGATGCAGATAATTTTTTGATTTTCTTGAAGTGTTTATAGAATGGTTGCACGATTTAAGTGTTGGTTGTTGGTGACAGTTTGTGTGGTGTCTGGTCATCTGTCTGTATTTGCGACTAGTTTTGCATTTGTGAATAATTGTGTCCAAAACTGCCTTGTGCTGACTGTAGTTTTCAACTTGATTTTTTTGGCAAAATGATGGTGATTAGTTAAGCCCAAATTCCATTACACTGACTTTGGGACACCAACCACAAAATCCACTGACTGGTCAATAACAAATTCCGTGGACTTTATGGTTTGTTTCCGTCACAAAGTCCGCGAAATTTGTCGTGGAATTTTCCTATGTTTTGTGTCGCAACCATGATTTTACACAACCATATATGGGTGAAAATCTGAGTCAGTCCCCACTGAACATTGGAAAATGGCAAATTTTATGTTTAAACATTTCCCTGCATATTATACATCATTTGAAACAGCAAACTCTTGCGGGTCAGATGAATTTATGATTCACGATCAGGTTATCTGTGGCAAGGAATAGTATGTGTTCAAAGTTAGACACTTTGGAAAAAAACGCCATTTCGGTAACGGTTGTGTTTTCTGGCACATTCGGTGGCTAAAACCATTTCAGATTGTTTTGTATACCTTAAAGTGACAGTCTGCATAATTATGCATAGAATGATGTATAATGTTGCATTCTTTTAAATTTATTTTAAGAAATATTAGCCAAAAATTGGTCATTTTTAATATTCATTATAAACATTTAGATTTTTTGTGTAACAACTTGCTTCCAAATTATCAGAATTTATGCCCAAAGTCTCCACAGTGGCTAAGAAGTGACGCCACGGCTGACAGCACCTTTAACAAGCAACTGATCAAAATGCACAGCACTCATTTATGGATAACGTGTTTTAAGCTCATCAATCAGTTATTTTGTTGTCTGCTGTTTTCAGCATAAAATATTTAATACCACAGAATCATTACATCACATGGCACTCTGTCAAATTGATAATAAAAAGTGAGCAATCTGATACTGATATTCACTGCATAATGTAACAATGTGGAGCATCTGCGTTTTACATGGTAGTGCATTAAAATAAATTATGTGAGGTGGACAGTAGGTGCACCTTACATAATTCTATCATCTTGGCCATCTGTGTGCCAAAAATTGTCAAATTTGGTGGAGATTTGACGAAGTTCTGACAAAAATAAGTTGGGACATTTTTTCTGGCACACCCTGTATGTGCAACAGTGGACAAGGATACTACTTGAAACATCAAATTATATCAGAAGCAACAGTTAGACTCGGAAGTGACATCTGTTTTAACCAACAAAGCAACAAGTACCTGCAGCGAGTGAAACGTAAATACATGTACTATTCAGCACCAGTAGCATAATACAAGTCGACTAGCAAACATGGAATAAATCAGTCATCCTTGTAATAACTGTTTAGGTCATCAGTACCCAAGTGACTTATAACCTGTTTAGTCTAACTGCACACTTTCAAAGTTTCAATAGTTTATTTAAACTTGCAGTCTTGAAATGTCAAACACTGGGCAACGTAAAAGCAGAATGAATGAATTAAGTAACGTTACAGTGGTTAAACTTTGATTCTTGGGTTAAACCCATGTTACCCAAAATGCCCAACTTGATAGGTTTGGGGTTTACATGTGTTTTAAGTTACCGATGTGATAATGAGCACTGCTAGATAATGTCCACACCAAAGAAATATCCAAAAATCTGCAAATTCAAAAGTTCAACACTCAACACTTGTAGAAACTTACTGGTACAATAAAATACTTCATTATTATTGGAGCAAGAAACTAAAGTTGGATCGAGTTTTGGCTGTTTTTTTTGTGGGTTTTAGGTCTGTTAGCCCAATAAAACTTGATGGGCTTTTAGCCAACCTTACTAATGGTCATGTTTGTGGTATGATCAGTTGTCTGTTTGTCTGTCGTCTGTAACGTATGTACCATGGCTAAACAATACATTGTATGGGATCAGCAATGGTACCATTGGATAGGGCGTTTGCAAGTTATACAGGCTGCCAATAGTAACCATGCTGCTATCTGCAGCAGTTTGGCTGCAGTTTAAGGATTTAAGTAAGTAAGTAAGTAATCTTTTATTAAACAACGGTCAAACGCCATTGCAAAAACAGAACATAACAGAGCATAATCGTTACAATATTGATAAGAAAAAAGAAAAAGAAAAAAAGGGTAAAAAAAGAAAAGAAAGAGAAAATAAAATGAAATGAAGTATGGTAGAGCTACAACAGATCTACATGTAAAATCTAATACGCATCACCAAACAAATATTGCAATACAAACGAACGAGGCAAAGCAAAAATACAATTGGTGGCCCCGAGTTTCGTAGGTAAAATCTTTTCCGGAGGTAATAACTGGTGAATACAGTGATCCTTATTGTTAACCATTTTATGAAATAGGTGCTCATCTGCCTCATGCAATAAAACAGACAAACGTCTCAAGTCACAGCTGTAGCCCCAGCGAAAAGCTTTTTTGAAAAAAGTATCAAGTTTAGCTATTAAATCATTACTAAGAAATCCGCCCCAGGCAGGCAAAGCATAGATAATACGAGACACGACAATAGCAGAAAAAACAACATTCAATTGCTTGGCAGGAAGACCTTG
>Ga0056128_1008997_pt1 | contig 12577 bp, 7 predicted proteins | sample WorMetLIZISLAND2_FD_71113 | JGI IMG/M metagenome (GOLD analysis project Ga0056128, IMG submission 71113) | Marine gutless worms symbiont microbial communities from Max Planck institute for Marine Microbiology, Germany - Olavius geniculatus... ...
AGTGCTGTCCCTTTACTCGAACACAGGCCCGGAGACGTCTTCTCCATTCGTCGATTGCGTCATCGACAACGGTCTGCCGTAGGCCAGACCAGACCTCCACCAAGCGCTGCTTCAGTTCAAATAACCTAAGCTGGTACCCCGTTTTATGAAATATCGTAAGCCCATAACACACTACAATATTGAGTACCTTTTGACGACTTTCTCAGCTAATCATTATTATATTAGGCACAGTTTGTTGGAGTTATTTCAAAACGTAATAGGGGTCCGGTTTTTTTTGAGACACAGTGAAGTTTCAGTTTTTTTAACAGGAAGTTGTAATGTAAACACGGAGGATAAAAGCAATCATAACATTGAATTAGAAAGTATTTAGCTAGAGCTGTGCAGATTGTGCATTTTCTATCATGCTGTACATACCAGGGTCGTTTATTTGCTTATTTATTTTTTCCTTTTTGTGGCGCACATGCTGCACGTGTCAGCTGTTGATTGGAGAAGTTTGTATTGTTTACCGCCGATGTTTACAGTAATTTTGTGATAATATTGTACATTTTGCGCGTAATGTTAGCAGTCAGATTATTTTGTACTATTAAATGCACATGCTGTGTTTGATATCAATGCAGTCTGTGCGCTTTTACACTTTAAGCAGCATTGTGTCAGTAATCCGTGTTGTGCCACGCCCCTTTTAGTAACCCCGTGGTTGGTGTATCATGCGATTTGGTATCTGAAGAACAGCACCCCTTAACTTATGATTTGGGTGTCATAATTCTTGAAAGGAGAAAGGCTATTAATTTGCAGCACGTTACCATAGCATTTGTTTACAGTGGGTAAACAATAGTTGTTTAGTTACCTAACTAATTATATTTGTTGTTCTGTAATGTTGATTTCAGTTCATTAGATACAAAAATAAGGGACGAGTGGAGTTTACTGGGCGCCATAGAAATACACCTAACCCTAACTCTAAACCCTAACCCTACACCTAACCCTGACCCTACACCTAACCCTAATCCTAACCATAACCCTATTGGTAGTTATACGGTATATATGTGAAACAATAGGCACAATGTATTCCTATGGCGCCCAGTAAACTCCACTCTACCCAAAAATAATGCAAGCGTCATCCTTACCATCTTTACGATTCACCATCGAGTATTTGCGAAGACAATGTTGTACAAAGTTGGGAGCGCAAAAATTGGTCGAGTGCCATGGTTGATTATAGGTCAATAATCCAAGGTTTCATGAGTCATAGGGTTCCATTTTGCCTAATTCTTAATCATAATACTAACCTTATCTCTAACTATCTCTCAACTGTAGGCAACATGGCCACCACCTCATCACGTGACAGTCAGAATTTTATTATTGAACCCTCAGATTATCGATACATTAACTCATTGTTCCCCAAATTTGTGAGCCAATTCTGTTGGTAAACTGAACCTGGTGAACCATGCTTACAGAAGTTGGTTGATTTCCATCACTTGTGTGCTATCTTCTTTAGTGAACTTGACTACACTTTGATATGGTAAATGTCTGTATTTATGTTTTAGTGAAAGAATGTCATCTCAAGTGAATTATAATACCAGACTGTCAAAAGCAGTTATTTGTCACTGGTTCTATGTTGCTCTGGTTTTGTTGCTGTCGTGTTCACCAACATTGCAATCTGCGTCAAAATGCGAAACATGTAGAGACCTTGTTAAGAATTTTATGGAGGTACTTGTTTTGGATTTTGAATGATTTTTTTTAGTTTTCTGACCTTAAAATATAAACATTTTATGTGGCTAGTTAAAATAGTCAGTGTTATATCATGGCCCCTGCCTAGTCACAGCGATGGAGAAAAGACCTGGGGCTCGATTCACAAAACATCTTAGGACAATTTTAGGACAATTTTATGCCATTGTGCACATGTACCATTGTCTACTTACGCCAATGTGCTAATTCACAAGACATCTTTCGACAATTTTAGGACAAAAATCTTATGATCACTTTTTAGGTGTCTTATGACAATCAAAATGATTTGATTCCAATTCTTTCCAACAAGAAAAACCTTTTTGTATTGATTTATAAGACCTCTTTTTCAATTATACTCGTAATCTATAAGTGTTAGATTTGTACAATATCTGTTTTCTGTGATCTTTTTGCTGGATAAATTAATTCATGGGTAAATAAGCAGCACTTTTTACTGGTGATGGACCATTGCTACGCCATAGCCACGTAAACATATGTCTTGACAACGGAAGTAGAATAAAAAATAATACAGCGTAGTGTCATGCAGGCGATACCTGAAAACGATTCAGATACCCAGTATCGCAATACTGGTGGGTTGCTCGACCAAAACTGTATAGTCCATTGCGCTTTCTGTTGGTGATCGGTGCAGGCTGTTTTTTATAGTTAGGCCTAAATAGCTATTTTTGCGTAAAAAACACAATTATCACTACTATTCTCAGTTCAGGCAGTGTAGCTGAGTGTGCCGCGGCCAAGAAATGCTTCAAATACTCGTTTTTTCATCTTTTACAGCTTTCAACACTGTCTCTAAAGACTCTTATTTTTGGATCTAAAAACTCGGATAGCATGTATTAAAAATACAGTACAAATGAAATTAAAATAAATTTTTAAAAAATATTCAACAAATAAAAATAGAAACAGAAATAAATTAACACCATGTAAGCCGAAATTGTGTAAAGGTAAAGGTAAAGGTAAAGGTTGTCAATTTGTATAGCGCATCGTCGCGAGCATGCGCACGCCTCTAATGTGCTTTCGTCACAAACCAGAGCCGCCTGCCGCACGGCCAGCATGTGCAGCCTGCAGACACAGGCTGGCGCAGCGGCCGGCTAAGCAACACCAGTCAGCTGTACCAAGGTCCCCACCTTCCATAACTCATGTAAATGAGTTGCTACTCATTTTACTGTCCCACAGAGGGTAGAAGGCTGAGTCGACCTAGCTGGCAGGCTTCGCACCGAGATGATTTGCCTGCCCGCAGGCAGTCACCCATCGCAGTACTAACCGGGGCCGGAATAGAGTAACTTTGTTTCAGCCGAAACGCGTTACCAACTATGCCACACCACCAGTCATAATTAGAATCTTAATAATTTCCGAATTATAAAATTACAAATTTTACTGGAAAAGACCACCTTTACTTACTGACAGGTCAGTGACTAATTACAATTACACACAGAATGCAGACGACCATAGTTACCATGACAACAAGACACTTTCGTGACAAAGGTTACGATCATTAAAGATAAGTTTTGTGAATTCATTTACGACATGTTGTAAGATAATCTTATGACATGTCGTAAGATAATCTTACGACATCTTAACTGTTAAGTTATGATAATTATATGACATGTCTTACGACATGTCTTACGACAGTGTTTGTGAATTAGGCCCCTAGATGAAGATTTTTATCTGAATAATAAATAGGCTTTAGTGGTAAACTGATGAAACTCTTGCACATCATATCTTGCAGTCTAGATAATGTCTTGGTATCTTATGTATTATTGTTTAGGCATCACAAGCTGTTATCCAGCAGCTAGTTTTTTTAGCTATTAGACATGATCTACTAACACCCAAACATATCACTGTCACTCAGTTTTTGTCTATTAGAATACTGACTACGATCGTCTGACATACTGCAATATAGCTTTCAGTGCTTTGAATTTTATAATGCAGGTCCACAATTGTTGGGATTCTTTGCCAAAAAGTGTTAGGGGCCAAAAACATGCAAAATTTGGCGAGATTTTGGGCGATGTCAAAGTTCAATGGCAGTTATCTTTGGAACGAATGAAGATATTCCAAATCAGAGAAGTACCTGATCAACCGCGATTCGACCCACGTTTGGCGTAAAAAAAAGTTCAGTGAACTTTGGTTCAGCAACCTCAGAGATCTGAAGATCAAATCATACCTGCCCAAATTGACTTTTTCAAAAGACCATATTTTTTTGTCTTTAGGGGTGCTGCACCCCCAAATTTTACATGCGGTAGAGAATGACTAAGTCTTGCGAGCACGCACTCCACCAGGGACAGGGTCCCTCTTACAATTTTTTACAATGGGGAGTCAAAAATTGGCTTAAAATTCAGGGTATTCGCACCTATAATTTTTGTTTTAGATTGAGTGACAAAACTTTGCCACATGACATGCCATCAGGTGGGCATTATCGTGTACAATATTATTACTATTTTATTAATTGCTAGAAGTGTAGCATATCTTTTGCGGCAGGGTTTGAAGAAGACTGCGAAGGGTAGTTTCGGAGGTGGCAATACCAAGTGGGAGGAGAGGAAACTCGGAAGCTATTCAACAAGGTGATTTATGCTCAGTACGTCATACCAAGTACTTAAGAGGAATTGTGCATTGTTGATATTAGTTGCTTTGTGCAGATCAGTAGTCAGTATACAAGCATTATGAATGATGGTATGGGTTATAAGATTTATGTGCATTTTTATTGTTTTATTATTTTGGCTGTTTACTTTATTGTGTAGAAAGTAACAACATTGCATTCTGTGGAAAGCAATTAAAATGATTTTACTGAATTCTGCAGACATTTTTCTTTATAATTAGTGAGAAACAACAACGTTTCTTTACTTATTAACTGTGATTGGACTTGTTTTGTTGCTAATTATTTTTGCAGTGAGACACGATTTGTGGAAGTTGTGGAACATGCTTGTGATGAAAACAGCCAGGCGGTACGTATTTATTTGTTTATTTATTTTAACACTGTGTACACAACATTGTTTTGTTGAAGTTAGTTGAGATGACAGTTCCGTATCCAGCTGACTTGTTGGAATCTTGATTTTCATATCTCTTCCAATTCAGCTGCGCATTGTTATTGTTTTCTGGTATTTATTTTTCAACTTTCGTTGTACAGTTTTCATGTGTTGTCTTCTGGTTTTCTGCCATCAGATGAGTATCAGTGCAAAACATAATCTCCCTGCTGATGTATAATGTGCTACTGGATTATGTTTTTAGTGTCATCATATGCTGGAAGAGCAAGAGGAGCTTCTTGAACAATGGTTCTTTAAGCACTATGCGAATGGTCTCGATCTCGATCTCGAAGTCTACTTCTGCATAGACACATTGCGCAGTGCGTAGTTTTTCAGTTATTTTTCTGCATCTTTTGCTCAGTTTAGCTGAGGCAGTGAGGTATTGCGGTGCCAAGTCATCAAATCCTGCTAATTGTGTGGCTGACTGAGTGGGTGAGGGGTGATTTTAAGTGACACTTTCTTTCGCTGAGTGATATCTTAGGAACTAAGGTTGATGATTTTTATCTCGGTGAATGATACTATAATTTTGTTTGTTTTTCCAGTGAATGCATGACATTGGCATTGTGATGATTGTTGACAGTTTGTTGTCCAAAGGGGACATATGGTGACCAGTGCGAACCATGCCTCGGTGGCACAGAACGTCCGTGCTGGGGCAACGGAGAATGCGAGGTATGCTTCGTAAATCGCATTGTCAAGCCATAGCATTTTGTCACAAAATAACTTACTGCTTGCTTATAACGAAGTCTCTTTGATGCCTTCCTGAGGACGGCATGTTCTGCTATGCACAGAACAACATTTTTTTTAAAGAAAAATGCTAGAATGTTTTAGCTGTTGCTGTGGTGTCATTATGTGTTGCAGGGCAGTGGTACAAGGGAGGGATCAGGAAAATGTGAATGCAAGTTTGGATATCAGGGAACATTGTGCAACGAATGCATGGACGAGTTTTTTGTTGAGATTCAGAATGATACGCACACCATTTGTCAACGTAAGTCATTTCACGTGCTTCTGTGAGATTGGAAAAGAACATGCATTGTCTGTGTGAATAAATGACATTTGTTGATGCATTTGATGTAACTCATAGTAATACTGGGGGCATATATACATTTCTTTGTTTATCCTGCCATCACTGTTATGCACGAAGACTCCTGCATAGCTGACTATGAAGCTGAATAGTCCAGTCTTACTCCAGTCAAGTGTGGTGATTGAAACGTGTCTTGCATCTTTTTATCACATGCACCTTTCACACAGAACACCCTGTCCGTCACAGTCATGAAATTAACAGCGTGGTCTAGAGTGCATTATGCTTCGTTACATTGCTGACAGTGATGTAATGTGTATGTAATGCTGCTTATAGATCTGTTAATGCTGGGAGCAGTGGCGGATCCAGAAATTCTGAATAGAGGGGGGCGGAAGGGTAGGGGGTCTGGGCCAGAAAATTTATGCTAAAATAATGCATTTTCGTGCAAAATTTTCACATGTTTTATGATGCATCCAGTCAATAAGGGGGAGGGCGGCCGCTCCCCACCTTCTTGGATCCACCACTTGTTGGGAGGGACGGATGTCTATGAGTGGTTATGTTGTCCGTTGTGCAGCATGTCATCCCGGCTGTCTGGGCTCATGCAGTGGACCGGACAGTATTCACTGTGCTAGCTGTAGGGAAGGCTACGAACACGTTGAAGATGAGGGCTGTCAGGGTGAGTTTCTGCATTGTTTGAGTTTTTTGGTATATGTAGGCAGTATGATTTTAATTTTTAGCCAACCATACTAATGGTTGCGCTCATGGTCTGATGTGTCGTCAGTCGGTCTCTCTGTAACGTTTTATGTCATGGCTGCTGTTTGCTGCTCATTTGCTGATACCATTTTGACAGGAAGTAGTGTCATTTTGACAATAGATATGTAAATGAAAGATTAAATGTACAACAGGCAGGCAGTGAGATGACGATCAGCTTTTCTTAGTGACAGCTAGACTTTTGTTTGCATGATTTTGTCACTATCTGAAGTTGCGATTTGATGGTTAATTTAACCCAAGTGTTCTGTTGAATTTATTGACTCAATAAATTTATAGATTTATAGATGAACTGATTATTTTTACAGGTAACTGATGAGCTTACATATGGGGTTGGTTTTTAACATCAATACTTGTTATCTATTATCTTACTCTTTTTTGGCACTGTTGTCAGTAACATTATAATCTGTTTTGTGACTCTATGGCCTTACATTAACCAGATTATTGAGAAAAAAAACTTATGATCTGCTGTCACCATTCTTAATCATTTTGCATTCCAGTATATTTGTTGGAACAGCGAGTGCTAACAGTTGACCGTGTGACCGACTGCATGCAGACATTGATGAGTGTAGCCTGGGTAGTCACAATTGTCAACATGGTCAGTACTGCCAGAACAAACAGGGATCATTCAGATGTCCAGGTCATGATTTTACTATGCGCTTCTTTGACTAATCGCAGTCTTTCAGTCAGTAGTCTGATGCTGTTGGTTGTACTGTTGTATTGGCGTCTGATGGTGACTTAATCAAAAATTTGTGCTTGAATAACCAATGTGCTAACTGGGTAACTCTGGAAGAACTGGCCGGATAAAGAAAAATTAGATGTTATGGTAATAGTGTAGTGGTGGTAATGGGGGTGAATTATGCAAATTGTACAACTTAGCATTATATTGACATATTTGAGATATCAATTTGCTCACATCAAGCCATAAAAGTAACATGGAAAATTGATGTTTTTTGTGCCACTATAAAAGAGGCATGGAATTTACTATCTTTGCCATTTAGCTTTCATGGCCCATTGTTTTTGGTATTATCATAGTCGTAGCACTGACTAGTAGTGTTTTTATTACTGGTGAGGAGTAGATGATATGGTACAGTGACTCTTTGAAATGACCATGATTGCTGCATTGAAGCAAATTGTCTCTTTACATCATTTTAGTCACTGAATGTTAGTCTGGTACTATTAGAAGTTATAGAGGGAAAGGGAAGAACACAAGATACATAGAAAAGACATCTTGGTGGGGAAATAACATTCATACTGATCGAAAGAAAGCAGCTGAAAATAGGAGTATTTACATTATACAGCATTTTTCATAAACCTGCTGAATAAGCAGGTTACTGATAGAAAGAGTATGATTGTCAGTGGAATGTGTAACTGTGTGAAATGTATATAGCATGTGATGCCTCATGTGATGGGTGTATTGGTCCTGGGCCGGAGAACTGTGAGTTATGTCAGGAACGACATTTCATCGATTACAATGGCGACTGTAAACGTATGTCAACTTTGGCGTCGCTAAATTACTGAATGTGCACAATGTTATAGGTGCTTACTCCACAGGAACAGCAGAAATGCCTCAGTACCTGTTTCGCAACACAGCAAAACTATCATTTTACCTCAATAGTACTATTTTGTTTGTGCTTCAAATAAAGCCTCTTATCAACTGCTCATGACTATCAATTTATAGCAATGTGCAACGTATTTATTACAATTTTAGCATCTTTTTGTGCACCAAACTGGTAAAAACAGCTGCTGCAAGAAACATTGCTACAAGACTACTGGTGGTTGGTACTTTGCTTGAACCTCGCTGGTGGAGCTTATGAGGCTTTTTGAACTGGTTGATACTAGAAGTAAATAATAATAGTAGTAGTAGTAGTAGTAGTAGTAATAGTTACTGTTGTGTCATGGAGCATAGAATTTGTTGCCATCAGCTATTCAGCACCTACTGTCATCACTTTCCTGTTTTTGTACTCATCTTAAAGCTGAACTGTTTAGAAGGGCCTATAGCATCAATTTATTCTAGCTTGTTCATGATAGCTTGGCTGTAAGAATGTCTGATCAGAAATTATTTTACTGAACTGAAATGTTGTGCATTTATGGCAGTTTTGTGCCTAACTGTGAGCTTGTATCACAGTACATATATGCACTCCGTATTATCTACTATGCTTGGCCTGTGTTGCACAGCATGTCACGCGGCATGTGCTGGTAGCTGCACTGATGACACGGCATCTACGTGTGATGCTTGCAGTGACGGCTGGCAGCCTGATGGATTCAGTTTGCTTCGACAGACTTGCAAAGGTATTGACTCTCTCTGTATTGTCTGTCATTCATCTGGTTCATTGAGTGTCTTTCTCATGAGGATCTGAAGTCATCACTGAGTTGCTGCTTATTACTGATGAACTTTGTCAACCGTGCAAGCTCTGTTAGTCAGTGTCATATGTAATATTACTTCCTGAAGCAGATGAATTAAATCATTTCTTCATCGCAGACTGATTTTGTTAGCATTTTGAAAAATGTGATTAATTAAACTAGTGAATGTTCTTGGAATCATCAAGAAATCAACAAAGCAACAAGGATGAAGTTGAGAAACCAGGAATAAATAGCAGAAAAAGACAATTGCAGAAACATAAGATATGGCTAAGTGGATTTGTTGCTGCTGGAGTAAAAATGCGTTGGTAATATCTAATTTTGCTTTTATTTTAATTTTTGATTGAATATTTATTAGTTGAAGTGTTTTACTTATGTTTTGCCGGCGTAGATATTGATGAATGTGCAGAAGGACTGCGTACATGTGACCAGCAGTCATTTTGTAGGAATACCGAAGGATCGTCAACATGTGACGGTGATTAATCATTGCAGTTTTCATTTTTTATTTAGGGCCAGAAATGAGAAATATGATAACAAAGCCACATTTTTTCAGTCTTATTTTCTGAACTAATATAATTATTTTGTTGTTGATTATTGTTCTGAAAAATTGAATAGTGGTAGGTGTATTTTTAAAGTTTTAGTCATTGAAGCAACCTTGTTTACTCTGCATCATGGCAGCATTTTTGTTAAATTTGTAGAACCTTACTGTCTGAGAACAACTGTTGGAATTATATTTTGTTTATAGACTATGGATTTGATTACAGAATCAGGTAGTTGCACCGTTTATATTGTTGTCGTTGACTGCAATTATTTTTGGATTTGGTTGCAAGACATCCGAAGCTTACCACGTATCAGTAGTGTTTGTTGTTGAATTTTAACATGCACACACACCTTCTACTGATACAGTTCAGTCACTATTAACATCATTGTGGCATGAATTTGCTTTTTTGCATGCTGATGTGTTAAGAAACTACTCTCTCAGTCATTGATTTTTTTGGTCTGTTGCTGTAGCTTGCCATCAGTCATGCAATGGTTGCACCGGTCCTTTGGCATCAAACTGTCTCACGTGTCGGGCTGGATATGCTGTTGATCTGAACACCAATGATTGCACTGGTAATAATTTGTGTTTTTGCAGTTAGCTTTTCATCTATTCTTATTTTTATATTTATTTTTTGTGACTTTATGTCAGATGAATTTTTCTTTAAAAAATTGTTTGTTTTTTTTAAATTTGTTTTTACATTATTTTGCCGGGGCCTGTATGTTATTGAATTTGATATTTGGTTTACAGTGAAGTCAAGTTTATGCGAAAGGAGATTATTTGTGTGTTTCTTGTGTCAGCCTGCAGTGCTGTGGTTGGACGTCAAGAACAGCATCTGACCTGTAGAATCAGTATTTTAGCAACTCTGTTGCCTTGAAAGAAGATCCTATAATTGTCTCGAAATTGTTCTACGATGGATGGATGTTAACCTTTAATAAACTGTTTTGATTACACTAGACGTTTATGGCACACCAGATTGCAAGCAGCAGAATGGACGTTGACGCTGCTGTGTTGGAGCACTATAGCACACTGCTGGTTGCTGGTTTACTGGTTAGGATGATGAATGTATAATCACATAGTCGTGAGTTTGACACCCAGTCGACTCACTGTCAATAAGTTACTACTTGGATGGATGACTTGTCTGCAGACAGGTAAACCATGTTGTTATACTACCAACCAGCAAGGTCAACTCAGCCTTCCATCTCTCCGAGGTAGGTAAATCGAGTTTCGGCCCCTGTCTGGCTGGGGTTGAGGTGATGCTCCTCCACCTGTGTCGGGTGGCAGCTGTGTCAAGTAGCAGGTAACACTATGTAATCCCATATGGCAGGTGACGCTTTGTAGCTCTGTGATGGGTTACCATTAAGAGCTGTAGATAACATTTACTGTTTTCTTTAATTTTTGTAGTCGGTGAATGAATGGGGTGGATTAATATTCACTGCATGTCTGTGTGTGCGTATTTGTATGTATAGACGTGGATGAGTGTGCAGCTGTCGATGGTGCTAAGCTGTGTTCATCAGAGACAGAGAAGTGTGTCAATACACTCGGCTCTTACCGATGTGACTGCGCCGAGGGCTTTCATCGACGAAGTGGCAAATGTGAAGCGAAAAAGTGTAAGCGATCAAAATTATTTATATCTTTGACAAAAGTTAGTTTTAATATGAATACTTTTCTAGACTAGACTTGAAAACTGTGACCTTACAACAACTGCTAGTACTTGACTACTTTATTTCTAATACTTTAGTTTTTGTTCAACTGAGAAAGTTAATCTATGTTAAGCCAAATCCTCAAAAGAGGATCTTTTTCAGTAGGTTTTTTCAACTGGATAAGGTGCCTGTTGCTTATCTAACAATGTTAAGCACTAAAGTACTAGACTGATTTCAGAACGCAAAACATATTTTGCATGAGCAAAAACATTTTTGCATTATAGGGGCCCAGTGATTTTTGATCACATTAGTTTGTTTTGCATTAATTTGTGTGGTGTTTCTGCAGTTATGGTATATGTTGATGTATGTATGCTTTTTAGCATCAAAGAAAACGACAAAGGAAAAGCTAAAACCTCTGAATGTTGATCCGTCAGATCCAAACTTCAGCACAGAAGGCTTGGGGCAACCTTTAAAAGGTCGACCTCTGAATGACGAGATGATTATGATGGAAGGAAATGCAAACATTCCACCCAGTGCAGCTCAACCCATTGAGGCTGATGGCACAGACAGTAGTGAACCAAAGAGGGATGATTTGTGACAAACGGTGTCAGTTTACGGAGTTTTGTTAGGCATTTTTGGCACATCAATACGGATGACACATCGTGGGTCTAAAAGTCAGTGGGGCAGAGAGTTGCAAATTTTTGACACAGAGAGTTCTTAGTGCTCAGAATTTTTAAATTTTGCTCCTTAAATTTCGCCAGAATGGGGGGTTGTCCCCAAAGTTAGCATTTTCGGATGAGTATTTTCTGACAAGAAGAAGATTTTCTGACAGCCAAATATTTAGTGTTTCCCTTCCCCCTGCCACGACGCTGCCATGAGTGGTCTAGGAAATTGATGTAAGGTCTGCTCGTGGTATCTGTACAGTGTGAGTCTGAAAAATGAAGTTCAAAAAACTATTTCAAAGGTGTGAAATTTTCTAAGACTGGAAATTTTAAAGCCATCTTTTACACGCATATGCGGCATTCAACTATACGACAAATTACAAAGCTTCATTCAATTATTCTTAAATTTGATGAAGTTATCCCATATTATGCACGCTGACTTGGAGAATTTTTCATTTTCACTTGAACGTGCACTGTACTGACTATGTCAAAAAGAATGAATGGCCACCAAATTTACCAGATCTCAAAGAAGAAGAAGAAGAAATTTATTTGGCTCGAACAAAAATACAATTACAATTGATAACATAATACAACAGTTAATTACTGAGCCAAGTTGCCAGAAAACCATACTGGTTAACTATGCTGGCCACCTAAACACGTACAATTTCTGTTTTAATTTTCTAAACTAAACTTACTGGACATAAAAACTACTTAAACTGGTCTTAAACTGGTTCAAATCATACTTGTCATCTCGCTCTTTCCGTGTCCGCTGCTCTGGTAGTCTGTCTTCCCCACATGGTTCTCTCTATGGTGTACCTCAAGGCTCTGTTCTTGGTCCT
>Ga0056128_1008999_pt1 | contig 12574 bp, 9 predicted proteins | sample WorMetLIZISLAND2_FD_71113 | JGI IMG/M metagenome (GOLD analysis project Ga0056128, IMG submission 71113) | Marine gutless worms symbiont microbial communities from Max Planck institute for Marine Microbiology, Germany - Olavius geniculatus... ...
GTTACATCCCGAGATGGTTTACCTGCCCACAGGCAGTCACCCATCGCAGTATTAACCGGGCCCGGCGTACAGTAACTTCGCTGATCGGATCAGACGCATTACCACTACACCACGCCTACCTATACTATTGCAGAGTGTACTTTTGACTAATACTGCTACTAACATTACCTGAGTAGCCAGAACAGCTGGTGGCCAATCTTCTGATTGTTAATAGCTCTTTGCAGCAAGAATTCAATCAACTCACACTCCAGATAGGATTCATACTTCAGTGCTTGGACGAACTGTAGCAAATACTGATACAGCTCCGAGTTACTACAACAACAACAACTACTGCACTACTGTACTACTACTACTACTATTACACTACTACGACAATAGCAGCAAGTAGAACAGCAATTACTACTACACTCCAGATAGGACTAGTACTTCAGTGCTTGGATCAAGTGCAACAGGTACTGGTACTGCTCCAAGGTGCTACAATAACAACTGTTACACTACAACTACAACAACAACAACAACAACTACTACTACTACTATTACTACTACACTCCAGATATGTCTCACACTTGGGAGCTTGGATGCTGGCAGCAGAGACAGTGACGACGACGATGATGACGGCGACTACAACTACTACTCCTAATAATACTACTACTACTACTACAACTAGTGCTATAACATCTACTACTACAAACTTACGTCATCTCTTTGAGGCAGCCAACAGCAAAAGCTCGAACAGACTTGTCAGCATACTGATAATCTAACAGCTCCAGGGCTTCATTGGGTGGTAATGGCCGCCAGATCTGTAGCAGGCTCTGCATCTAAACGACACAACAACAACAACTACTACTACTACTTCTACTACTACTGCTACTACTACAACTATAACTCATACAATACTACGAAAAAGTCACATAGATCAGTTCATGTGAAACCATCTCATAGCTACGAAGCATCACTGAGATACAGGATCACACAGTGTCACCTGCCACCCGACACAAGTGAACATGCCCCACCTCAACCCCAGCCGAACTGGCTAATACAGTACTCGATTTACCTACCACGAAAAGATGAAAAGCTGAGTTGAAGTTGGTGTTGGCTTGGAGTAAAATAGTTTACCTGTCCGCAGACATTCAGCTATCAAAGTACTAACCACATGATAACAACCCGACTGGAAGTCGAATCCACAACCTTGCAATCATAAGTCCGACACCCTATTGTTACACTACCAAGGCACCTTCTACTACAACTAATGCTGCTGCTGCTGCTGCTGCTACAACTTGGCTGGTGGCGTGGCGTAGTTGGTAACGCGTTTCGGCTGAAACGAAGTTACTCTACGCCGGGCCCAGTTAGTACTGCGATGGGTGACTGCCTGTGGGCAGGTAAACCATCTCGGTGCAAAGCCTGCCAGCTAGGTCGACTCAGCCTTCTACCCTCTGTGGGATGGCAAAATGAGCAGTAACTCATTTATATGGGTTACGGAAGATGGTGACCTTAGTACTGCTGACTGGGGCTGCCTAGCCGGCCGCTGCATTAGCCTGTGTCTGCAGGCTGCACGTCGTGGCCGTGCGGCTGGCGGCTCGGGTTAGTGACGAAAAGTGCATTAGAGGTGTTGTACACGAGATATTGACACATTTACCTTTACCTTTTACTACTACAGCAACAACTACTAACACTACAACCACTACATAGAATGGCAATGTCGATGACGTTGTCCCAGTGCACACACGTAAGTAGTTGACGAACCACCACCAACACTACTACTATTACAACTAATACACACTATGGCAACATCGACGCGGTTGTCCCAGTGCACACAGGTGAGTAGTTTTGGCAGAGATTGTGGGAAGTGTTCACGACATTCATGTCGCAGTTTCCAAATCATCTCCTTCTCCTGCTCGTGGTGGTCATGCATCGGGTCTCTCTCTATCATCTTCTGAAGTTCACGCAAATGATGACTGGTCACCTTGCTCGGGTCCAGCTACAACAGTAACAATTACTACAGAAACTACGACGACTACTACAACAACAACTACAACAACAACTACTACTACTACTACTGCTACAATACTTCTGTATTAAGTGACTTCTGCATCTGCGATTCGAACCAGAACTGTTTTAACATATGGCACACTACAAATGCAGACTCAGACAAATGGGTTACTTACTTACTTAATACTATGGCTACAACAACAAACTGCAACAACAACTACTTCTATGTTAGCGCTACTATAATAACAATTACAACTAAAACCACAACACCTACAAATACCACACTCTTAATAATTTGCTGTAGTGCATGCAAATGATGACTGGTCACCTTGCTTGGGTCCAGCAACAACAACAACAACTACTACTACAGCAACTACAACTGATACAAACAAGAAATTTGAGCAAAGCTCACGAGACGCGTGAAAGCCTATAGCATTTCCAGTTCAGTAATTATAGTTTCGAAAATCGCATATCACTTGGACTCGGCCCATCGGGACCATAATACACATCGGCCATAGGCGCGTGTGGCATTGGCGATGGTGGCGCCTCCTTGTGAATGATATAGACTTGCGCAGCCCGACATCGCGAAAAAAATCCGTAAAACCCCCTATTTTGGCGTTCAAGGTCATCCAAGGTCATTGAATTCAGCGCCAATCGAAAGCCAGTATACAATTTCCTATTAGTGATTAATAGTAACCTAGGCCTTATCTCGCACCGTTCCTGAGATACAGCGAGTTATAGGCCAAAAATCGCAAATTTTGCCTACCCCCTCTCATTTAGCGCCCTCGTTTGGGGTGACCCCCTTCGAATTTATGAAAAAGCTTTACGGTTCCTGAAACTAGAGTCTTCCACGCAGCCGACGGTGAAGATTTGGAGATTCTAGCTTGCACCGTTTTGATACAGATCACGAGTGTGACAGACAGACGGACAGACGGACGGACAGACAGACGCCCAGATGATGGCAAAGACGCGCGAAGCATTCTGCTTTCGCGCGTAAAAACCACTACAACTACTACAATATCACTAGCACCAGCAACTACAACAATTACTACTACTGTATTTCTTCTATTAATTTGGACACTAATAATTCAAACACTTGAATTTCAAGTAAAAATAATAATTATTTTCACTCCTATTAATTAGAACATCTGATTCTAATAATTCCATCACCTCCAGTACAGGTGCAATTAACCAAAAAACTTGTTCACTATAAACAATGGGATTGGACTAGTTAACACCGGCATAGTGCTGTCTTTATCGCATGCCACACACTACCTCAGGGCATACCTGGCAGGCAGAGATCAGCGGACTTGCGAGGCTGCTTTACAGAGAGGAGGTGTGGATCTCAAAATTTTACCACCCGCAGCAAACTCAGAAACTGTAGTTTACATTAAGCACAACTATTTTTCCATTTTGAGGTACATAGTAAAGAACACTAAAAAGATAAAGCAATGTAAATGAACTGAGCTGAACTGACATGGTTTAGTTTTTGACAAACTGACCAATGCGCAAGCAGTAATGCATCACAGTAGACACCGTCTAATGGCGTCAGTGGGCTAAAAGACTACGCTCAAGTACACGTCAGCCAGTGACCAATGGGCTCATATTGGTCTTGCCCTATTCGCCCATTGGTCAGTTTATTTTAAACTAAACCGTGTCAGTTCATTCAGTTCAGTTACATCGCTCTGTGCACCTTTACAAAGTTTTAGAAAAGCCACTGTTGAAATCACAGAATATCAAAAAATTTCAAAGCAAAAATGGTTAAAATTGGTGCGAAATGACGACAAAAATGTTTTGGTTTTAAAGAGTTGTTAGCTGATACCGCTAGCGAAGCAACGTCTTGCTGTCCGGAATGTTTAGCAGCCATTTCCAATACCTAACCCAACACAAACAATGTATGGTATATGATATATGCCCAGTCTATCACTTTACTACGCAGATGTCCAAACAGGCAAAATGAACAGCAATCCTAAAGTGAAGAAATGTGACCTTGACCTGAAATCTCAAATAAATAATAAACACCTTATTCACAACATTTGGAAAATAAGAAATTCAAAAGGGGCTAAACTGATATAACGGATATTTCGTTACCGATATTCATCAATTAATAACTCCGCTAAGAGACAATATTTTTTGTAAAAATTTGGTAATCGCTTCAGCAATTTATTAGAAACAAGATAATGTTCATATGAACACGGAGTCTGTCCAATGCATTTTGACAGCTTACAGTATATGTCCGTATAAATATAATCAGTGAGCTGTTTAGACCGGTAGAAAAAAAACAAACAGTTTAATTTTAAACTGTACAACAGCAATGATTCTTTCATCCTTCTGTACTATTTTAACTAAACAATAAACATTGTCAGTTATGAGACCATTCGATTAATCACCAGCGCTTTACTATAAAAGGTCCATCGTCACCATGCGTCTATCTTGCACCATTATGGAGATATGGCGCCTCAAAGATAATGGGGTCACGACTTTGACCTTTAGGGGTCACGTGATGTCATCGGTCACGTGACCATTCGACTGCCGGGGGTCAACTTCATATGGGTGGTCCATAGTGACCATGCATCTATCTTGCACCGTTAAAGAGATATGGTGCCTCAAATATTGGACACACGGTCCTGGACACGGAAAGAAAGACGAAAGAATGGAAAGAAAAAGAGAAGGGGAGAGAAAGAAAAGGGAAACGGAAAGTGGAAGGCAAAAAGAAGGGAAAGAGGAAGGAGAAAAGAAATGAAAGGTAAAGGGAAGGGAAATGGAAAGAGGAAGGAAAAAAAGGAGAAGGGGAAAAGGTAAGGGAAAGGAGAAGGGGAAAAAAAGAAAGGGGGAAGGGTAAAGAAAAAAGAAAGGAAAGAAAAAGGGGAAGGGATAGGGAAAGGAAAAGAGGAAGGCGAAAGGGGAAGGAAAGGGAAAAGGGAAGATAAAGGAAAGGGGAAGCAGGAGGTAAAGAGAAGAGAAAGCGGAAAGGAAAGGGGAATGGAAAGGAAAAAGAAGAGGAAAGGGCAAGGGAAAGGGGAAGGAAAAGGGGATGGAGAAGGAAAAGGGAAAGAAAAATGGGTAAGGGAAAAAGAAAAGGAAAAAAGAAGGAAAAGAAAAAGGAGAAGAAAAAGGGAAGGCGGAAGGAATATGGCTTAAGAAATGTAGGATGCACAGACGCAAGCACGGACGCACTGACACTCAGGTGATTTTATACTCTGTCCAATGCTATGCATTGCATTGGACAGATAATTAAGTGTAGCAAATTTTATTCAGATTTGACAGTTCAATGCACAATGTCTAGACTAGAGGGTTACTTGTTTCTGGACAGCGTACATGTACAATGACGTACATATGATGAATATTAACCTTGTCAAAGGGCGGGTAGTATATGGGCACCTTCAAGTTGTACTTGTGAAAGTTTATAGTCAGACAAACAGCATCTGATGTCTGCGAGTTGCTCTCCACTGTGCCTACAGACACAATACACCATAGATTGGACAATTTTACTACCAGTATTTCACTCAAAAACATTGGGTGAGGTCAAATTTTGCTAAAAACTTTAGTCTATGATCGAAAGCGTTAGAGGAAAGTTTTAGAAATTCAAAGCCATGTATGTCCGACTTTGAGCCAAGACTTTAATCTCACTCATGGGTCAGTCAGTGAGGTCAGGTTTTTGCCATGACTCATGGCAAAAACCTGACCTCACTGACTGACCCATGACTAGAAACAACAAAATGTCAAGAGAATTTCAGATGCCAGTAATAAAAAAAATCTGTAACAAAACAAAGAGACACCACACATAAAATCTGGTAATGTGACGCAACTGGACCAAGCTTACCAGTCAATACAGCAACCATTCAGAGTGTGAGAATATTTCACCAAAGAAAAAGTCAATTAATGAAACCAATCGCAAATAATTAGCTAACAGGATTTGCAGCATTCAATTAAAACACAATCAATCAAAACACATTTACACCGTGTCCTGAAAAAAATTCTATGTTTTTTCAACATATCTTTAACAAACTTAAACATAATTTTCATAATTTTTGGAATGAGTTGTCCTCGATATTTACGCTATTAAACCACTGAGAATTTTTTCTTTATATTATGATGTCACTGTATAGTGCTGACGTAATTATGGCATCATCAAAAAGGCCGTTTTTAATGTATCCAAGGTGAAAAAGCTAACAATGTTCCAAATAATAACTTTACCAAATACAAATGCACATTTATAACTTTTGATAGGCAACATTAGAAAAGTAATGTGCAACTGACAGTGTACTGATTGTCCATCTTACCTAATTAGTGATGCCACTGTACCATGTGAAATAGAGCACTCTCTGTATTCTTACAAATCTCCACACCAAAAAAAAACAAAAATCGCACAAAAATAGCCTTGTTAGCTCATAGGTGTTTGTATTGTAAAGAATGGTAATAAAACTTGCTATTAGCCAACATTTGAGTCAAAAAATGCATTCAAAAACATGCACTGTCAGGGTGCTAACGCAAGCTGCAAAGATGACGCTAATAACGACCGCAGCATAACGACATTCCCGTAGTGCACGTGACGGTGACGCTCAACATGGCGAAAAGCAAAACTAAGTTACAACATTGTAGCAAAAAGTATTTTATTTTTGTGCCAACAACCTACCAAGTTTTTTGCTACAATTTTTTTCATCAGTTGTCCTGTTTTCGTATTGCAGAGGCTCATTTGAACGTAATCTTTTCACGAATGATGATGTCATGATTGCATCAGCAATACTTAGTGACAAGTAGATTTAGAAGACAGGTTTTAGATGTTTTTAGTAAAGCATATCATCAACATTACATGTGCCAAAAATTGCAAAAGTACAGTCAAGTATGTTGAAGTTATTTAGGAAAAAGTGTAGAAGTTTTATTTCCGGACACAGTGTATATAGTGGCATCCATGATAAAGCCCATGTCAGACACACAACAAGGTCAGGCAACTTCATCGTGCACAACTTTGTTGAACGCGAAAAATTTGCCTGTCTAACTTGGAGGTTGCTCAACTTTTGATGAGTCGCACAAGTAATTTTCTGAATAAAAATTATCTTTATTTGTCGCAATTTCTCACGCAATAAAGTTGCGATTTTATCGTGGTCTGACATGGCCTTAAGTAATAATACTGTGTCTCAAAAAAATCCCCAACGTTTTTGACTGTAACTTGAAAAACAATTATCAGATTTTGATAATTTTTGGTACGAATATTCCTGACACAACCTGCCATCAAACGACTGTTTAGTTTCCCACCTCACCCAATATATGCTTCTGCACTAACTAGGGAAAGCAGATCAAGCGAAATATGTGTTGAAATAAACAGAAAACCTGAAAAAAACATCCCCAACATTCAGTGCTGGGGAGTATCTTAGATGCAAGTATCTAGATACATATCTTAGATACATAAAAAGTATCTTGTGTCTTGTATCTAGATACATTTTCAACAGGTATCTTGTATCAGTATCTATGATACATTTACCATGTATTTTGTATCTTTTCATATGTGTCATATACAGATACATTGTGTAACACAGATAATACAGAGCACAGTGTTGTCAGCTGTTTATTGAAGCAGTTAAGAAACTTGATGTGGCAACCAGTGCATCAGCACCTAGTTATGTCAGTACTTCACTTCACGACTCTACTGAAGATGACTTCTTTGCTTTCGGAGACAAGCCAGCAGCTGATTTGGCTGCAGACTGCATTGAACAGGAATGTGCGAGCTACTTGACTGACTCTGACACTCGCCTTAAAATGCTGAACAGATACCCGAAAGTCCGAAATGCTTTCATTAAATACAACATCACCTTGCCTTCATCAGCCCCAGTTGAGAGACTCTTTAGTACTTCGGGGCAGATGGAGGTGCCACGGCACAACTATCTTGGCGATGAAACTTTTGAGAAACTTTTGCTGCTTAAATCCAACACTGGTCTGATCTGTGATGAATAAGTGACGACATTGCTTTTATTAGTAAGACAGTACTTATTGTGCATAATTTAAAGTTGTATGAACTCGATTAAGAATGATGATGACTTTGCTTGTAGTATTACCACTCATTAATAGAATTTGATAATGCGATTCTGGTCAGCTTATCTCGTGTGAAAATGTATCTTGTATCTAGATATGTCTAAAATTGTATCTGTATCTAGATACATTTTCAGTGGTATATCTAGTATCTGTATCTAAGATACATTTGTGGCAATGTATCAGTATCTGTATCTAAAATACATTTCAAAAGTATCTTACCCAGCACTGCCGACATTATTGATAATAACTTGAAGAAAAATTAGCAGATTTTAATAATTTTTGGCAGAAATATTTCTGACACAACTGGCTATTAAATAAGTGTTTTAGTTTCCACATCGCTCAACGTCTGTTTTTGCACTACCTGGGGAAAATGGACCAAGCATAATACGTGTAAAAATGAGTGAAAAAATGTCGACAAATTCCATCTATCCTAATCTGTGGGCCCCAACAGCCGGTCTGTTACAAGGTTTGACTGTCATTTAGCAGTGTGTCTATTAGATAAAGTTTAGGAATGTTTGTGAGTCAAGAAGCAACTGGTAGAGCCTGGATTGGTTTGGAGCAAAACTTTGTTGATACTGCTGTCAATTAATGGAGAAAGTGTCTCCTTGCCTGTGTTCGCATAGTGGGCCAACGCTTCAAGCAATTTTACTACAGTCAGTTGAACAAGAAATTTGAGCTAATGCTCATGAGACACGCGAAAGCCTATAGCAGTTCCAGTTCAGGAGTTTAGCTGAAAATTGGGGTGTTCACGCTAAGTTAATATACAAATACCAAATTATCTATGTGGAGCGCATGACGATAGTAGCGTGGCGCCACCTTGTAAATGATATAGACTTGTGTTGCAGCCCGAAATCGCCAAAAAATCTATAAAACCCCCTATTTTGGCGTTCAGGGTCATTCAAGGTCATTGAATTCGGCGCCAATCGAGAGCCAGTGTACGACTTCCTACTAGTGATTAAAAGCCTTATCTCGCATCGTTACTGAGATACAGTGACTTATTGGCCAAAAATCGCAAATTTTGCCCACCCCTCTCATTTAGCGCCCTCGTTCGGGGTGACCCCTTCGAATTTATGGAAAAGCTTTACGGTTCCTGAAACTAGAGTCTTTCAAGCAGCCGAATGTGAAGACTTGGTGATCCTAACTTGCACCGTTTTTTACTGATCCACCCATGTGACAGACGGACAGACATACAGACAGACAGAACTGCAATGGCTAAGACGCGCTGAAAGCAGTAGCTGCTTTCACGCGTAAAAATGGAGAACTGGATGAAATGTCAGCCAAAGTGTCAGAAATGTGAACAAAATGTGTTTTTACGCGTTATGTTAATTAAGCACTCATATTGCATTAGATAAAAAACTGATATTTTGCTGTTTGTGATTTCCCCAGGAAGTGCAAAAACAAACGTTGGGTGAGGTGGAAAACTGAATGATCATTTGGTGGGAAGTTGTGTCAGAAATATTCGTACCAAAAATTATCAAAATCTGATAATCGGTTTTCAAGTTACAGTTAAAAATGTCGGGGATGTTTTTTTGAGACACAGTGTATGTCTGATAATCACAAGTGTGAACAGTGGATATCTTACCAATAGGGTTCAGCAGCTCCTCAGTGAGAATGTCTTCATCAGTAACAGACCACATGTAGAGCTTGTGTTCACCAGACCTTAGAGTTCCCTTGTAGTCAAACACGGGAATGTTCACCCACGCCAGTGGAATTACTTCCTATACGTACACAGCGCAAATAGGTAAATCATCTAGGCATACAACCACCACCAACGGCAGTGCCTCTGAATTTTTCCGCATCTCTGTATTTTACGACATTAAGGCGCTAAAAATTATTACTAGTAACACAGCCTTCCATCCCTCTGGGGTAGGTAAATCAAGTACCGGCCTGTCTGACTGAAGTTAAGGCAAGCTACATTCGATTGTGCCAGGTAGCAGGCAACACTGTGTGTTCGCACATGTTGAGTTTGTGTTCACCAGACCTCAGAGTTCCCTTAGAGTCAAACACCGAAATGTTCACCCACGCCAGCGTAATTACTTCCTATATACAACATGTACGATGACCAACAGACTGACTTATCATTAGACAACACTGCATTGTAGACAAAGAGTGAAATGTTCACCAGCGCCTGTGGGATTACTTCCTATGCACAGAACACTCATGTACAATGACCGAATGACCGACCAACCGAGAGACCGACTGACCAAACAACCGACAGACTAGTCGATCGGTCGATCAACTAGATGGTCAGTCAGCTAGTCAGTTGGTTGACCAGTAAACTAGTCAATCAATCAGCCAACTAGACGGTTAGTCAGTTGGTCAGTCAACTAGTCGATCTATCAGTTAATTGGATGGTTGGTTGCCTGCACGGTCAATTACTCACTAGGTCAATCAGCTAGATGGTTGGTCACTCAATTGGTCAACTGATCAATCGGTCAGTCAACTAGATGGTCGATCGATTGTTCAGTCAACTAGTCATTTTGCTAGTGAACTAGTCAGTCAGTAGCTAAATCACTCAACTAGTCGGTTGGTCAGTAAACTAGACAGTTGGTCAGTCGTTCGGTCAACCAGTCGATCGGTTGATCTCTAAGTCAGTCCATCCATCAGTCTATATGTGGGCTGATGAATCAGTGGTCTGTACAACAGTCACTGGGTATACTACTACTACTACTACTACTACTACTACTACTATCAGTACCTTTCTGCCATCACCCTTGACAGCCTTGCCGCTGCCAGTAGGTTGTCTGGCCAACCTGTTCGATGGTTTGGCGCGTCTCTCTGCCGTGGTGTAGAGCATAAAACACAGCCTCATCATGCGTGGAACGTCGCACAACTGTAGCTCAAAGTTGATCCTCTCGTGCCACTCAATCGTCCCACCTTTCTGAATACGTTTCTCAGGACTGTTGACACTAGTGCACAGGTTCTCACGACCATGGTAAAGGGATGCTCGGACATTTACCTATTATATACAAACACACAGTAGCGGCAGTACCACGGGCATGTCTCGGCAAAGTTTCGAACTTGTCACGGAAAAAGTTGCAAACGTAGGCCATGAAATTTTGCCAAGTCAGAAACTTTTCGCATGAAGAAACAGTGCAGTCGCACTTGCACATCCTCCCTGAGTCTTGTCGCAAAAAAGTTGGCAACGTTCACGACAAAACAGGGCAACGTCGTATGCCTTGTCACAGATATGTTTACGCATTTGTCGCGGGCATCACGGAAAGTCAACATAACAGAATTTCAGCTTTACTGGTGCACACAGTAGTAGTAGTATCAATAAAACAACCAATCAATCAATCAATGAAAAATAACCACTCACATGGATTACCGGTGGCATACAATGTGCCTAAAAACTGAGACATAACCTAATTCAAAAACAAAATAAACAGCTAAGATCAAAACTAAGAGTAATGTAAAGTAAATAAAAGACAAAATGCTCACTGAAATAGCAATGTTTTAAAGTTCCGTCTAAAAATGCAGTGTCACAAGTAGTGGTAAAATGTTCCACACAAATGATGCGACACATGAAAATGCTCATTGTCCAGACTTTAGTCATGTAGTGCAGTATCTTAGGTTCAAATATGTCCCGAATCGTTCACTTTGTGGATAAAAGCAAGAAACTTGGCCTAAATATTGGACACACGCCCCTGATGAAATTCTGATATAGTGTGGATGTGCAAAGCTTTTTCCATGCCACCTTTAACATTGGCACATAATTTAAAATCTCTGCCATATAGATTCGATGGCCCTGCTTCTACTACTACTATTGTTACCATTACAACTACAACTAAAACTAAGATACTACTACCACTAAGTAAACCACTGTCGCTGCTGCTGCTACTAAACTACTACTGCTACTACTAGTATTACTACAACTACTTCTACTAGCGAGTGAGTTACCAGTGAGAAATCGTCGACACTGACGTTGCTGACAGACATAAGTGTAATAGAGAAGGGTTCTTTCAGCTCATACAGACAGTGGCCTTGGTTTCGGTCCGCATCATGCGGTGTTACGGAATTACGGTTTGGTTTGTCCGCTGGCGACACCGGCTTGGGAGCACGCGGCTTCAATGCAGGCTTCATCTCCTCTGCACAGAATGCGTGAAACAAAATTGCACACCAAACAGACTAAAGTGGTATCAGCCCGCCATTTCAAAAGGTTGCCATGCGGGAACTTTTATCCCTATACCTGTTGGGTGAGGCTAGAGCCTAGTGAATAATACGAAAAAAAATTTGGGTGGATAGAAGCCACTCCTGTGTCAAAAACACCTCATGCAAACATTTAACAAGAAGACGCTGTCGCCAGGGTGAGCTGACCATACCTCCTATATCACAAGGCCAGCGTCCGACTTCTGATCACAAAAAAGCGATTTCCCAGAGTGACTGCAGTCCCATACATGCTATGACGATGCTGCTATACCAAACGCTCCAATCAATGATGATGATGATGATGAAGGACGAATTAACTTTAGCGTGGCGTTAAGTCCTAAGACTACAAGGACACGTAACAATAAGCCTAAACAGTGAAGTCACGTAATAGTAGTCAGTGCAACGA
>Ga0056128_1009001_pt1 | contig 12572 bp, 8 predicted proteins | sample WorMetLIZISLAND2_FD_71113 | JGI IMG/M metagenome (GOLD analysis project Ga0056128, IMG submission 71113) | Marine gutless worms symbiont microbial communities from Max Planck institute for Marine Microbiology, Germany - Olavius geniculatus... ...
GTCCTACTTTCACATTAATACGAGCACCAAAGGGATTTGGTAATAGGCAAAATCGCTGGTCGATGCTGCCACCGGGTAAATTTTAAATAAGTAGTTTCACGTTTTGGCTGGTGGTTTGATCCGCAAAATCTTTTCCCCTTGACCCTTTCTCGCATGTGTACCTGCCAAATGGCATTTAAATTCGTCAAACAGTCTAAGCAGAGTGCACGATTGTTACAGACGACAGACAAACGACAGACAGATAGACCACGTCCGATGTGCATGAATAGGCAGAATCGCTTGCGCTGCAAGAAGCGATTCCGCCTAATAATGTTGCGAGACAGACACTGAAAGAATGGCACAAAGATTATACCCCGTTTACACGATCGAGCAAACATCGAGCTGGTTCGTCCAGCTAACATATAGCCAGCTCGTCGAGCCAGCTTGATCGTGTAAACGGGGTATTAAACAGTAAAGACTAATTCCCAGCGTCACGCAATGCTACGTTGTGTTATCTGCGTGTTGCGTGTCTGTGAAAATTAGCCTTCCATGAAGTGACGGATGGCGTTACGGCTTGGCAGCTGATCGGCCGCGTGTGAGGGCGTTTTTGATTGATTCAGCAACGTTTCGTGCAAGAATCCGCGTTTATTGTATTCGATGCGGCTTGCTGGCAACTGCATTGCGGTAGCAGCGACGTAGGTCAAAAAATAAGTGGGACAGAAAGTTGCAGTTTTCTGAGCGACACTGCAAATTTTCCACAGAAAAGATTGAGTGCTCAAAATTTCAATTTTGCTTCTAAATTTCGGCACGTGGGGTTTTTCAGCCCCAAATTTTGCATTTGTGGACGAAAATTTTCTAGCAAAAAGATTTTTGGACAATTTTCCGACAGGCAAAAAATTGGCGGGGGAAAAGAAAGGGTACTTACCCGTTGCCCCGCCCCCGGCCACGACGCTCTGCATTGTAGGATAAATGCTGAGAAATGCTACACTACATTTAGGCCTACGCAGTAATTTTTGTTGGAATTTCCGACTTCAACCCATACGTTATCTTTAACCTGGACATAAATAAACTTCCTTTTATACCCCGTTTACACGATGAAGAAAACATGAAGCAAACGTGAAGCGAAAATGAAGCAAACGTATTCAAAATACACGTGCACGACGTGTGCTTTAAGTCTGCTTCATGTTTGCTTTATCGTGTAAACAGGGTATTAATCGTTTATGAGATACGGCCGGTATGCCTGTCTTTTAATGCGTCACTTGGTTGTTGTCGAGGCTTGAATAGAAACCACACTTAGCTTAAAACGAAAACTTTTCGATAAAACAGTAATTAATTTTATCAGCAGAAACAAGTCGGAAGCAACTTCGAGTGATAGATCATGCACTACGAAACGCTGAAAGCTTTAGCTGCTTTCATGTATTTTTCATTTTCTCGTTTTCCCGTGACGTTGGTTTCCTACACGCCACTGTTTAATTCGCAATTGGCGTGCGATGACGCAATCAGTCTATTCAGCCGCAGTAGCTTGCATAATCCAAGCACTTCTGGTTTCTTAACTGAACATAAAGCCACGAACAGCAATATAATATTAAAACCATTTAGGCTACACGGAACCATTGCGTATATATAAGGAATCGGGTCTATTGAGACATCCTGCATTGAGAGTTACACGTTAGGCTTAAATCTTATTTTATCGCTAATTTGTTATAACGCCCCTGCAATTTTCGCTAAAATTATACTTTGTCATAACATTGAATATCTTAGAAAAGGGGCCTACAGACTATATGTTCCAATGACTCGCGCTGCTTTTTGGTATTTTTTTGCGGTTTTAGCAATTAACTTTTAAATAAAATTGCAAATAGTGAGAAGGAAGAAGTAAATTCGTTTTCGGACAAGTCTGTTGGACCTCTTGTCTATCTATTATATACGACTGAGGAGTTAGGATACGATAAAAATGTACACCAAAAATAGTCTACCACACATGGACAATTAACGAAAATAAAGTAAGAAAAACTAATCTTTATTGTGACCGATCTGATTTACTTTTTGCTTAATTTTGTTTCCTTTATTCCTATAAAGCTGTTTTTGCGTTGCCTTTTTTCGTAGTTAGTAGTCTACGTAGGCCTCTACGGTATCGTTGCAACCTTAATCTTAAAATAATTAGTGCAAGAAAGTATGTTATGCGTGTGTCTGTGCGTGTGTTTTGAGGTGCTTGATATATCGTACAATGGAATCAGTGCGATTCATCCGCCGGATCTTCTGGCAGGTCTACACCACCTCAACACTCTGTACATTGAGGGCAACCTGATGCACTTGCTGGCAGACTCCGGCCTGGAGTCAACTCGCGTCCTGTCGAAGCTGGTCATCGCCGGCAACCAGCTGACGGCTCCTGACGCTGGGCTGCTGTCTCGCCTGGAATACCTGGAAGAGATTGATGCCGGAAACAATCCGTTCGAGTGCACCTGTGCGCTGATGCCGTTCCTCGCCTGGACTAACGCCACACCTGTACTGGTCCTCGGATCCGCAGACATCAATAGGTAAGTCGTCTTTTTCGTTTGTGTAATTCGCCGACGTTTTGTGACTAAATTGAGTACAATATTACTGTTAATATTCGACAATTTTTCTATGCCTTTTGACATCGTTGTTTACACCGGTTTTAAGAGACCAAAATTTGCAAGCCCCTAGAAAAGTCGATCGAAGCCCGCCGGTTATCCTAAACTTTTTTAGCATTGCATAAACATAACCCACGCCTGCTCAGACGGCATTATCATACTTTGATTATTATTTTGCCAAGTAAACGTAGAGAACATTGGAGGAGATTAAGAGATTGGTCGTTCTGTCCGTCGTTCTGTGTGTCTATTTGTTTGTGTACATGTACTTTGAAACGCCATATCTGTATTACGGTGCCAGATAGACGCATGATCACAATGGACCCCCATAGGAAGTCACCACTGCGAGTCGAATGGTCACGTGACCGATGAGGTCACGTGACCCAAAAAGGTCAAGGTCGTGACCCCATTATTTTTGAGGCGCCATATCTCCATAACGGTGCCAGATAGACGCATGGTCACAATGTACTAGTAGTAGTAGTAGTTGTTGTTGTTTTAATGTTTAAATTACTTCACTTGGCGGAGATATGCACTCTTACGAGCGCCTTTTAGTTAATGTTAGAAACTCCCGAGATCACCCAACATGTGCTGTGATCTGCTCCAGATGTTTCTTTGATTTGCTTGTCACTAAGAAGACTAAGTTGTAACCGTACGTTACAGCCGGGCCTTAGAACGGCTTCGGCTTCGATCCGTGTTTTAGTTGTCCCTGCGGATCCATAAGTCCGTCAGTGTGAGTGAGCGAACTGCGCGGCTGCGGTCTGTCTGATAAAGGATCAAGGTTGCATCGAACTACTCATGACAGTCCAGGAAACCACGCGGACTGCTTAAGACCAACGAACAACCTGGAAAAGGATTCAGAAGGAGCTGCCGGTGCATGCCTCTAGAGCATCGCCAAGTCAAAGTCAAGGCACATACAAGTAGTAGTATAGTAAGAGCAAAAAGAGGACCGGCTGGATGGGATAAAGGAGGATGTGGAGTCACTCAACATGACGATCTACGAAGCCACAAAGAATTCACAAAATCAACGAGCAATCTGGAACAAGGATCAAGAAGGAGCTGCCGTTGCCAGGGCAAAAAGTCAAGCGAGTCAACTTCAAGTAAGTCTGTCTGATAAAGGTACCAGTGCGAGTTCCCGCCTGCTCTTCGTGGGAAGTCAATATTCAGCCGTGCTGCTCGTCCGACTGGGCTGTGCCCGCGGAGCAGTCACCGAGGCGGTCCTATCAACCATGACGCGGACGACGACGCGCGTCGGACTGCGGTGGTCTACGTGCTGGCTGCCGTCGCCTGCGTGACGGGTGCTGCCGCCACACTGACGGGTGGCGCACTAGTCTGTCGGTACGCTCAGCTGTGTCGACGTGTCAAGGGTCTGCGCTATCGTTGGCAGATCCGCTACCGTGAGGTGTCCAACAACGACTTGATGCCGGCCACTGGCGTCGATTCTGCCGCCAAGAACTAGAGATGGACTGTGAATTATTACCGAATACCGGTTCTTCTCCCTTAATTCATTCGCAGCTGAATTAACCGCTAGTTTTAAGTTTAGTGTTAGGGTTAGGATCAGGTTAGGCTTATGAGTAGCTTAGCGTTAACGATAATAATTCTGCTGCAGGTGAATTAGCGGACAAGTACCCGAATACGATTTCATGCACCCAGTCGATTCGAGTAACAATATTCTATTCCTCGAAACGATAAAGTGAATGTTTGATGGTCTAAAAAAGCCAGCGGGAGTCTGGCAAGTCCAAAAAATAACAGCAACACACTATGCCTAATAGTAGTGAACTGGTTAACTGAACATTTCGTCTGATGCATTTTGTATACGGTACGTTTTTTCTTGTGTTATTTAATTTTGTATTATTGTTATATGTATCTATTACCAGTGACAATGAATAAAGATTTCTAGTACTCAGACGTTTGCCGGCTGAGTTATACGCTTGCCAACAAGCAAAAATAATTTCGATACATAATTTTAGAAACAAAATTATGATATAGACTGGACCGTTTCTTATAGGTTAACATAAATTTTGTATTTATTCGTCGTGACACGATTGAATATTGGTGTTATTTCGAATCAAATAAAAAAGAACGAATTTGCCCAGCTCTACAACGCGCAGCTCTGATGGACAGCCGCGCGGCTACATTAGCAACATCGATCCCTGTACGGCCGTCTTTTTTCTTTCCACAAGCTTATAACTGTGCACGGTGACTCGGAAACTACGCACACTTTGCTGACAGTGGTACGATTCAGCGATTATTCTGATAATGTGAATACTCACATTTTACAGCAAATGGCGAAAATTGTGGCATTTGTTTTCAGACTGCGAACATGGTCTCCCGCTTTGATGTCTACAACTGTCACATTTGTGTATATATGTAGGCCTATGTATGTATAAAGTTACATATTAGCACTCGGTGTTTTGTGATGAACCCTGTATATAGGCTACTTCTTTTGCTGTTGGTGATTTGAACGTGACGACTGTCATATTGCTGGAAATGTATGGCGTCGTTAAAGAAAAGTTACTAGCATTAATCCACAGTTCAACATTAGCTTTTACTCAGACTATACAGTGGCGCAGAAACACATATCGTAGATATTCTAAGTTCGTAGTCGTTAGTCGCAAAGTTTTTTCTTCTTTTTCGTGGCCCACAAATTCTTTCGTGTAATTTATGTATGTCGTTCTATTAAAATGACTTATGAATAAAGATACACAATTTCACATATTCTAGGTGAAAAGCATAAAATAGCTGATGTCATACGACCATTTCCGTATCATTAATAATCTGCTGCAGAGTATACGTGCCGTAAGTAAGTAAGAGCCGTATAGAATAAGAGTGGAGTGGACCGAGTTGAATTTTGGTCATTTTTTGAGATTTTTTCGGTTTTGCGCATCACCGTTACATATAACGATTTTTATGTTCATTTTAGCATATTGGTTCTTAAATTAAGGTTTTTGTTAAATGTCGTCCAATTAACAATGGACCATTGTACTTGGTCCGTTTCCATAAGCAAAATTTAACAATTCGTTGCGTTTTATATGCGACCAAGTACATAATGGTCCATTTTTATTCGCATCGTGACGGCAGCTGTCGTGCGGACCAAGTCGACTTGGCTCACTGTTCGCTAGTCGGACGTCTACAGTCGTGATTAGAGTAACAATGGACCAGACATAAAATGTTTATTTCTGCACAAATTATTTACTTTAGCGTAAAAATAATTACACCGCTTGAAAGCTGAAGCGGAAAGCTTTCCAATGGTATATAACACGACACGATCGATCTGTAAATGACTGAAGTGCCACCGTTTAAGTTATTTTGTCGAATTCTGAAAAATTTACTTGTACGCACTTCGTCCCCACTCTTATTCTGTACGGCTTTTAAGTAAGTGGCCTAGTGCATAAATGTGTGTGTTCATTGACAGATCTGATTGGGCCCCCAGTACCTGCATAACAGTGGCGTCATTTCAGTGAATTATTTGAGGTCTCAGTAATCTTGGGGGATGTCTCAGTCTACGTAACGTATTGTTCTTGCAGTAGTAATACTGTTTCAAAGGTATGATTTACTGGGAAAAAATAAAATCATAAATTTTTATCGGGTGTGTAGACCCCTGCAGCCCCGCCCCTCCCGCTAAATGACGCCTCTGCTCTATACCATTTTTCTGTTAGTGTTGTGATAGCCACTGTCTATGCAAATAGTTGCTGCTGGCTTGACGCGTGTTTCTGCAGTTTTCACATGTTTACCGTTGACTTATTGAGCAAACATGTCACGTAGCAGCGCACAAGATGCGATGTCATCGTCAGATGATGTACTATTGTATTGTTATATTAAGTTCGTCACTATACAGCACGCGTTTCCTTCCATCCATTATTGGGGCTTATTACGCATTCTCGTCGACCGCTGCAACTGAAGCTGCTGCTGCTGCTGCTGTTGCTGTTGCTATGCGGTAACTAAGGACTGTGATGCGCGCCGTATGGGGAACGCTAAAAATGCGAGACTGGAAAATGGAGCGTAAGAGAAAATGGAGCACAAAAAATCAGGGCTAAAAAATGCGGGAAAAACAAATTACGTGTGTGGTTAATGTGCACTGTTCGCAGTAAAAAGTGGTCCCCAGAACGAATAGGCCTAGCTGAAATTTGAAAAACAATAACTGTAAATCATATCAATGTTTCAGATGTAGGGAGGAATCTGGTTCCAGATTGTTGGACCGCAGACGAAGAAGTGGGTCAGTGTCCTCACGACAACGGCTGCGTTAGTTGTAGACGAACGGTGCTGTCGGCGACCAGATTCTTCACTCATAAATTTGACCATGTTGCTGAAATAATGCTGAAGAACGGCGTGCATCATGGTGGCGATCTCCAGTGACGTCACCAATTGTTTTATGACTTCATCAGTCACTGCACTTAGCAGTTATCACAGCCTTCTCAGATGGAAAAAAAAAACGTGCGCTTGCAGTTGTGTTGATTTGCAACTTTATGTGTAATTCTGAGTCAAATATAACGCCAAGATGGCGCATAAGATTCCAAATCAGGCGCTTATTGTTCCTTATATTCCAGTCTCGCATTTTCAGTCGCCCCGCCTTGCGGCCTGGTAATTGTTGTGTAAACCGAGCCCGACGTGTTCGTAATCTCCAATCGACGCACAATAAGCGATTGCTAGACCGAGACGTAATGCTCAGCACGACATTAAATTACTGTGGGACGTACGTTTCAGTATATGAAAATCTTCAATTTACCGATCACGGTAGAAAAACACAAAAATAGCACAATAGCAACACCAAGAAAAAAAGAAAAAAATATACCGGTGATAATCTGTAGTGATTTCGGTGAGAGCAAATGCTGCTGGGGTACTTGTCCGCTAATTCACCCGCACCCGAATGTGACCCGAATTATTATCGTTAATGCTAACGCTAACTATAACACTTAACCTGACTCTAACCCTAATATAAACCCTAAACCTAGCGGTTAATTCGGGTGCGGGTGAATTAACGGACAAGAGTCGCAACTTGTTCAACTGGTAAAACGCAGTACATTACATTATGTGACAAAAAGCCCGTACAGCACAGTTACGCAAATACAGCGAACGCATGATAGCCTAATAAATAACGTACATGGAACATGCGCCTAGATATAATCAAACAGAGATTTTATGCATTGTTATGATGAACGCGTTACTGTTAGGTCTTTATTTAGTTTAGCCTATACTTCAAGTAGGCTAAGTGATTAAAACGGTTATGATTACTATCAAAATTTAAACTGTTTATTACTGAGGCCTACTTCACGGTTTACCCTGTCAAAAAAATTGTTAAAACTGACTATCTGTTGACTATCTGTAAGACTTGTGCTGAAAAGAAGGCTAGTCTGCAGCTGTTAGTTGTAGAGTATTAGCATCCTTTTTCGCTCGCTAGCCAGTTTGCTACCGTGGCATCTCACTTCAAAGATCGATCTAAAGCACCACAATGTATACGAGTACGAGCGACTCCGATTAAGCCTACATCCCACTCCGTCGTTTCCGATCAATTCATTAAACTAACTGAAGCAGCGTGGAACGCGGCGCATGACGGGAAATGGCGGTCATCCAGTACTTCCGGTCCGTCGGCCGCCGCTTACTTCTGCATGACGTCGATGTGCGGTTAATTAACGGGAAATTAAGCTGCCTCTACCAGGCGACATAACGAAACTGGGATAAGAGAGAGCGGGGCTTCTGTCATGCGTTCGGTGGAATCATTAATCGTCCCGCAAAGCTCTGTCGTAGCCACGAACGATTGTCTGACTTTTATCTCTTACATCATACCTCGCTATGTTTAGCCTACGTTTTATCACGATCAGTGTACTGTGCGAATGTAACGAGGATATGCCTAATACGCTCTAGACCGTGTTGAAACGTAGGCTACTTAATATTTTATGACTACGATCGACGACGTGTGACAAACAGAACCAAGACACGTTTCAGTCGTCGCGAATGACTGGAGTAAGACTATGGGCAGTTATTACACCGCAAATACTGTGGTAAAAAAATTGAAAGACGAGAGAATTTGGTATTTGTATACTAACTTAGCGTGAACACCCCAATTTTTAGCTAAACTACTAAACCGGAACTGCTATAGGCTTTCGCGCGTCTCGTGAGCATTAGCTCAAATTTCTTGTTAATTGCTATTGACAGTCTGGGTATAGACTTACATTTCGTGTAACGGCATTTCTATTGGCAGAAAATGATTCGTTTCAGAAGACTAGAAATACGTTCTGTGGAACGAGGTATCTGTCCCATTGCCACGCTATATAGCCTAGCAGCTGCGTTTCAGTGTTTGACGATCTTGTGAGCCTGCAGCCAATTTTGTCTTTGAATAAAAACTGTTGGTTGCCATGACAACAGGAATATTTAGGGGAGAAATTGATATGAGACCATTGCGTAGCGTGGGCCCAAAATAGGGGGTAGGTGAAAACAATGTGCAATTAGCTTTTGCGGGAGCCAAGTTATAGTCAATTTTGTCCCGAGATTCGTTGCCATGGCAACGGGGATGGGCAGGGGAAAATGCAAATGACACCATCGGATAGCACGGGCCCGAAAATAGAGGGTAGGCGAAAACAGCTAGCAATTATTTTTCACGGGACCGAGTTATACCGCTTTGAAGTCCCTATGGGCCGTAAAGCAAATTTTCAAAAAATTGGGGTAAAATAGAAGAAGGAGTTATCAGATTTTTTTTTATCCCAAACGAACTCGATTTTACTTTTTGGGCCCCAAATCACTGTGCAAAATTTCATCAAAATCGAATCAAAGTTGCGACCGTAGGAGTGTTTACAGACCGACTGACAGAATGACAGGATGACAGACAGACGCAAGCGATTTTATAATCTGTCCCATGCTATGCTATAGCAATGGGACAGATAAAAAGGAAAAAGGACAAATATAACGAAAGAAAGAAAATGCAGTAGTAATTGGCTTAAATAGATGCCTCGCTGTTATACGAGCTGCTATATGCGATTATACAATACTGCACACACGCAGCTGCATGCGCGATAGACGGCTTCATACTTTTGACGGCGAAGAATTCCCACTGGAAAGATCCGTTGTATTCTAGGACCTTCGTGGGCGGCTTAAAACGAGACACTGTGGTAGTCGAAACGTCAACTAAACCGAGACGCATATTAGTGAAATTACCGGAATTTTTCAGCTCATGGGTTTTCTTCGTAGTTTATTTTATTAATTAATGTTTTTTGTTGACTCCGTGCGCTACATTAAGCTGACTACTCGTCGTTAGGTTAAAATTGTCTTATCTTAATCTTATCCCGTCACATCTTGACCCTTATCTGTGGTGTGGACTGGGTGTTCTAAAGCAGTTAATTGATCCCGCAGCTCTCTCAATCGAGCCAAAGTTACCGAACCCCTTCTCTACTATTTGTATCCCAGGTTCCTCCAGGGATTTTGTAAGATAAAAATGTAAAGACTAGTTTTCATGCCAGAAATCATACTACAAGCGAAGAAGTTTTTCGCGGAATTTCCCAGCAAGCCGTGGACACTGTCGGAATTTTTAAAAAACGTTTGCTTAATACTGGACACTTTACGTTTTGGGTGCATGGCATCACAAAAGCCACTGTAACTATTGTTTGCGTTGGCAGATTTAACTGACATATGGCACTTTTATTGTCAGTGAGAGATGCACTGTTAATCTGTAATTTTGTTACAATCAGATGTTGTTTCTTGGAGTTACGCAAATGTACAGAAGTTTATTTATGTAACGCCATACTGGTAACTTTTTGTTATCGATATTCAACAGTTGATAACTTCGCTAAAAGATAACAATTTTCAACGAAATTTGGCGAGCATTTAAGCAGTTTATTAAAAATTAAACAAACGAAATTTTATTCAAATTTGTTCACAATTAACATTTATATTTTACAATGTCTAATGGTTTACTTTTTTCCGGACACAGTGTAGTAACGTCACACCGTAAAGTCTCACTTTGAGCGATGCCTTGGTTGCTGCTGCTGCGGCGGCAAAGACACGTCGTGCAAACGTTATCGCTCGCGCAAGGCATCTCTTTCGTTCTTTCTCTCTCCCCCTCTGTCTTTCTCTCCGGCTCTTTCTGTCTGTCTTATATCGAGCAAAGGCAAAGTCCGTCCGTCGACTAACAATGCGACATGCCGCGACCCCGAGATGTCACACTTCCCTGTACGCGTCATAATGCTATAGCTGTTACTGCGGTGACCTGACGGCGCGACAGCCACGGACGAACTGATGATGGAGATTAAATCAATAGCGGATCAATAGTGAGTGAGTGCTGCCACACACGGCGACGAGTTGTGTGCGTTGACAAATTCAATCGCATAGTCCGTATTTTCCGCAGTGCACCGTCTAAATCGCGTAAGAACCCGAACAGCGGGACAAAGAGGCGAGCGGAATGTGAATTAAGGAAGAACGCTTGCGTTTTCACTGCTATAGGTCTGAGTTAGCGTACGACCGTCTATTTCTTTTCGTGGCATATCGTCTGTTTGCATGATATGAATAAATCACAAGGCACAACAATGTCGATTTATTGGGGGATTAACTACAGTAATAATTCTAGACTTATTATTACTATTTTTGACTCTGGGTAGGCTAAAATATCCATGAGGAAGTTTAAAAATTGAATAGGCAATACAAGACTAGGTACGATATTCACTCCGTGCAGTGTCAGCTTCAAGCTGTCGTGTAACAGAAAGAACAGCTTAAAACGCTGCACAAATGCAGAAATCCTTTGATATATTAAGTCGATATATTAAGCTAATGTCTATGCATGTGAATGGCGATGACAGAATGTAGTATTGAGTAACCGAACGACTTACTTGGAGTAAACATCTCTAGCCTCGCCAGTGTCTATGAAGCATCGTTCCAAGATCAGTCATGCCGTTCATTTTCAATTAAACAAGAAACTAGGAGGACATCAGCACGGCCAGATATTCAGTGAATGGATATAGTAAAAGCAAAACAGTAGGTAGCAAAGCTGACTATGCTAAAGTACACGATACTCTGATTAATGTTCAATCCGGGCGCCATTCGTCGTATACAGTCGTCCAGCGTTTAACCCTTCCCAGCGCGTGTCGTACGAAATAATGTTTATTGCTATCATCGCATTTCTGTCCGTCTGCTTGTTTGTCTGTCTGTCTCTCCCTTCTTCTTTGTTCATCTGTCACACTCGTGCATCACGTCGAAACGGCGCAAGATGTGAGCATACGGCAGTGTTTTTCAGCCTTTTTGCTGCAGCGGAACCCTGAACAAGAGTGAAGATCACTCACGGAACCCCATGCGCATTGATCCGTGAGTCCAGCGACGTACGCGAGGTAGAAGCTACAGACTCATTTCCCTAGCAGGGCAGAGCTCCTATGGGAAAGACAAAGCAGGCAAAAATGACCAGTTATAATATGAAATTTGACCGCTTCGTAGCTCTTAGATGGGTTTTCCATGAAGAGTTATATCATTTAACCATTAGTAGGCAACAATAAGTTATTGTATTTAATCAAACACGATGGGCGAGGCGGTCATCGACGGCCGCTTAGCCTTCGTCACCAAAAAATTTATCACGTGGACGCCTTCGGACATATACGCGTCTTTTTTATTTTTTTTTAGCAGAGTGCTTAAAAAATTAAATTAACAAAGCAAATGGCTAAAAGATTTCGTAACCATGACTTTAATCAATACGTTCTTCTTTTCGTCTTCTTTATTTCCGAGTTCCGACAATGCACCAATCCTCGGAGTTAGGTAATGATCACTTTAATTCAACAAAATGTCAGACAAAGCTAGGCCTAGACAGACAGGCAGGACAGATATATACACAACGCATATCCAAATAAAATACAATATGACAGTAAGACAATGTTAAATATTAATCATAAACGTACTTAGAAAATCGTAAATAGACATTCTCAGTAGCTTTATCAAGAGGGATAAAAACAGCACTCATACAATCATCGCTATTATCAGATAATAAAGCCGCCCAGAAAATATTATGCATAAACCCAGATT
>Ga0056128_1009002_pt1 | contig 12571 bp, 5 predicted proteins | sample WorMetLIZISLAND2_FD_71113 | JGI IMG/M metagenome (GOLD analysis project Ga0056128, IMG submission 71113) | Marine gutless worms symbiont microbial communities from Max Planck institute for Marine Microbiology, Germany - Olavius geniculatus... ...
TTGTACCCACCGAAAGCGCATTTTTCGGAATACCATATTTCGGCCCCTAGGGGGTGCTGCGCCCCCAAATTTTTACACGCGCTAGAGAATGACCAAGTCTTACTAGCGCACCCCCCACCGAGGACGGGGGCCCCCTTACAACTTTTTTCAAAGGGGGGTCAAAAATTGGCTTAAATTGCAATAAATGAGCGCTTATAACTTCGGAGTTAGGGGGTGTAGCCGCCCGACGAAACTTTGGCAATTGACGCGGCTCTAGGGTCGGGTGTTAACGCAAGTACGAAATTTGGGGGCACCGCCCCCTTAAAATTTGGGAGGGCAAAAAACGTCCAAAAATTGGCGCGATTTACGACAATTTTCGAGTTTGAGCGCAAATATGTCTGAAACCGATGAAGATAGCGACAATATGTAAACGGCATTGACGAGAACGATCTTTTGGGCGTTGAACAAAAGAAATTTTGTGAAATTCGGTCCACTATGAACAAAGTTATAAGCGCTCATGTTGACCTACACTAAGTCGACAATGCGCCTTCGGCGTATACCAATGCATTTGAGTTCGGGCCACGTGACTTTGATGCCGGGGAAATTTTACCCTCCTAATTTCCCCCAGTCGGACTTAGGGCGCCGGGCGGACTCACGTTGGGCTTTGCCCCAAATTTCTAGTTGTCAAAGATTCCATCGCATGCTAAAAGCGTTGTGAAATTTGGTTTTCTTTAGAACAGGCTACTGTAACAAAAAAAAATAAAAAATAGGGTAGAAGTTATTTCACCGCTGACTGTATTTCACGAAGTAGTGTAACGGCGGACGCGATCTTCAATGATCACTTTCGGTAAATTCACTGCAGAGTATGTCGCTAAAATAATTTAGGAAATATCTAGGTTTGACGCAGACTGTAGAATTATAACAAGAAATTAAATTAGGAGTATTTTGTATAGTCACTCTGTAGGTTCAATGTATGAATATTATTGCAGAAGCTCCGCTGGTGGTCTTTCTTCATGGCGGTTACTGGCAAGCTTGCAGGTGCGTCATATCAGTCATATACGACAAACACGTTAGGTAAAACTGAAAAATATATTATTGACACTTGTGGTTACAACAGCTGTAGCTGATGATTCGTGGTCTCTGACAAACGTTCAATAAAGTTCCTCCTCGCGCGTTGTAGATACAGAGATCACATCTTTAGGGGAAATTTCTGAACGATGTTTGTTTCCGCCATAGCAGATATTTCTGATCTAAAATTAATCACGGTAAATGGCGCCAAAATCGTAAAGCCATACTGAGTGTGCTGAAGAGTGAACATTTTTTCTTGTTCTGTACTGTAGGGCCCTTAAGTCCACGTACGCTAAAGAAAAATGCATAACCCAAAACGACACAACGAACCTACTGTTTTATTGTCTGTAGAAATGTGTTTGCTGTTGCATTATAGCAAAGAAATCGGGAGTTTATTGGCCGAAATGGTGGTAGGAAGCGCTGGCGCGGTTTTGGTCAACGTCGGTTATGACTTATGCCCTCACGGTGGGTGCTGGCTTACAATAATCGTTTTCTTAGAGTTTCTTTAACCATACTGATAATGTGGTCAATGGGGCTAGAAAGCTAGGGGTTTTTTTGGGGGGGGGGTTATTAATGTTAAAATTGTTAAGTTTTTAAATTTTTATTTTATTTTGTTTTTGCTTCTTAAAAGTTTGTTAAGGTTTTGTTGCACAAAGAAAACGGAACACAGGTTTTAAAACTCCATGTCATATAGGTTTTTGTTGAGTGAATAACGTGACGCCAGTATTAAAAATTACGATTAAAATAAGAAATTAAATTTAATTTGTATTATAAACAGCACGACTAGTAAAAACAATAGAAATAAAGACTTGGATTTTTGAGAATAAATCTTTTAATTTTTCTAAGAATTTAGCGTAGGACCAGTGTTAGCCTAAAGTGAGGTAAAAAATACTGCCGTACGTGTTTGTTGAGAACTTATTTCACTTTTCTTAAGTGCGAAAATGTGAAAATTAATTAGCATTGATTTTACTTAGTTTTTAGCCGACGGTACTTAAGAATTATACGGTCGAGCTATTGGCATGATTGTCGTCATCTGTCCGTCCGTCCGTCTGTCACGGATGTATTGTGACTTAGTTTTAGGTCATAAAAAACTTTTTACACGAATAATTAGCCATGTGTGAGCCGTCTAGTGCAAAGGAAAAATTTTCAAATTATGGGTTGAATGAAGGGGATAAGAAATTTAACGAAAAAAGGCCACATCTCGGAAACAGCGAGAGATAAGGCCAAGGTTACTATTAATCACTAATACACTGTGAGGCATAAAAACACATCAAATTTTTTTTATCATAACTTGAAGAAAAATGATTAATTGTAATACGTTTTGGTAGAAATATTTCCGATACAACTGGCCATCAAATGAACTTTTAGTTTACCACCTCAACTACTGTCTGTTTCTGCACTATCTGGGGAAATAAAACTAACAAAATATTGCATTTTTAACCACTTTAGTATTATTGCTTAATCAAAACAACACACAAAACACACATTTTTTTCTATATTTTCATTGTTTTAGCTAATAGTTTATCTAATGGTTTATTTTTTAACTGCTTACAAAAATGTTTGAAATGTTGGCCCACGAACATGGGCTCGGCTCAAAGGCACTTTCTCCATTCGTTGATAGCAGCGTCGATAACGTTCTGCTCCAGACCAATCCAGACTTCAGCAGTCGCTTCTTGAATTCATCAATATTTTTGAATGTTAGGCCTATTTAATAGATGTGCTGTTACACAACAGTCAAATCTTGTAATTGATTGGCTGTTGGTGGCCACATATCCGGAAAGATAAAATGTTATAAAGTTTTTTGTCGATTTTAATGCAGATTTCGTTTGTTGTGTTTTTCCCAGGTAGTGCCAAAACACACGGTTGGTGAGGTGGGAAACGGAACAGCCATTAGATGGCCAGTTGTGTCGGCAATATGTGTACCAAAAATTATTAAAATTGGATAAACTTTCTTCAAGTTATGGCAAAAAAAATTTGTGTTTTTTATGCCTCACAGTGTAGAAAGTGGCATATTGGCTTTTCAATGACATCGAAATCATCCGCCATGGATGACCTTGAAGGTCACTGACAACCAGTACGGTCGGCTGTCTTAGACAGCTGGGCTTTTTGTTACCGATAATCTAATGTCTTGTTTTTATGGCCCACGGTGTATAGCGTTTTGAATGCTGTGTACTGCAGTCAGCATGACGCAGATTGTTGACGAAGTACAGCAAGCTATTCACATTATTCACCAGACGGCGCTCAGTCGTGGTTCACGGTTAGTCTCTGACATTCACGCATGCTTTCACATATTAAATAGGGTTAAAAGGTTAAAGGAGAAACCTCTCGTAGAGCTACCTACGGAGCGTCACCTGCCATATGGATCACACAACGTTACCTGCCACTTAAATTGACACAGATGAACGCACCCCGTCCAGCACTGGCAGTGGTTTTACGGCCAACTGAGATCAACTTAGCCTCCTACCTTCAGCGGGATGGGAAACGAGTAGTAACTGGCTAAATGCAAAGGCCTAGTGTGGCTGATTGGGGCGGGTATGCTTACTCGTGTAAACGGGGTATTAGGCAAGAGTAACAGGTGTGCTCAATTTTTAGTTGAGAAGGTCAAAGCTTGGGGTTCCGCACTGGGTCGACATAATAATCATATTTTCGGCCGACCATTAAGCTGTAAGCTATGAGGTGCTTGTCTGTCTGTAACGGATGTGTTGTCTGTGTGTAAAGGATGCATTGTGGCTAAACGGTATGTTTAAGAAAAAAACGTTTTACACGAGTTATTAACCCTCAGTCGTAAAATTAGGCATGCAGATTTTGGGTGATACAATGAGGCGGAACATTTTGAAATTTAAAATAAAATAAAGAAGAGTAGGAAAAATGTGCAGTTTCAACAGAAAAATGGCAGCATTTCAAAAACGGTAAAATATAAGGCCAAAGTTGCTGTTATTAGTCACGAATAGGAAGTCGCATACGCCCTTCATATAAAAATTTGAATCGCGTGTTATGCTTTAACAACGTTTGCGAGTAGATTACGCCATTCTAAGGGTAGCCCTACACAGTAAATACGGCTGTGTGTGTTCCAGCGTCGACCAATTCTTCCGCTATGTTAAAAAGAAAAATTACGTGAATAAGTAAAGAAACACTGCATTTACATTTGCCGGCTTTCCGACACCCGCGTACGGTCGGCTCTTCCTAGCTAAAGCTGAGCTTTTTGTTCTAGTTTCTAGCGTTATCGTGCACGCAGCATGTGTTGCAGGGAAATGTACCTGGTCGGCCATTCTGCCGGAGCTCATTTAGCAACAATGGCTTTGCTGGCGTCGCAATCGACGTATCATCTTATCAAAGGTAAGCAGTGATAAGTTGATGCATCTACTGCAGCATGTCAGCGGGCTGCATTTGCTGGGGTCGAGTGGATTTGTTGAAAGACGCTAACAAAGTTCAAGAACTGTTGGTGTCGGCGCCGAGTGTCATGCGGCCGTCTGAATAGGCCGCATTATGACGTGTTTACACGCATCGATTTCCTCGTCCGAGGTTCTGCGGGCGTTTTTGGCTAGCAGGCGAAAACTTCGTCCGAGGAAATAGGAAAACAATGACCATGCACATTCCGTCTGATTTCATCGGACGAGGTTTTAAAACCTCGAAAGACTCGACGACGTCGGGCAACACCTCAGACGAGGAAATCGGTGCGTGTGGCTGTGCACTTACAGGGTGGCCCAAAAAAGTAAACTATCACATTTTGTCTACATCTTTGCTAATTTTTTTTACCAGTAGACTCTCTAAGAAATTTGCTACTGAGTGGCATGCACTCCACACTTGTTATGTCACTTCACTACCTTGTAAAACATAAATATGAAAAAGCTAGCAATATTTACAGATGGACAAGAAGTATAATGGTAATTTTTAAAGTATTTAAATAAAATGTTACATATGAATTATAATAAGAACCAAAAATGTTTACATTTAGCTACAGAGTAAGTTTTCATCTTTCAGCAAAAAAGTGCGCAGCACGATCGTTAACTGAGCAAAATTGCAGCCGCCAGCCAGCATTAATGTACATTGAAAATTTATAAAAAAAACGATTCAAATTATTCGAAAACTATAACTCTTATTTAACATTTCAGTTAAATACCTAAAAATTTACCATTAGACTTTCTGCCGATATGTTGATTTTGGGATATTTATGTTTTACACGGTAAAGTAGCTACACAATAAGTGCGGTGCGCATGCCACTGAGTAGCAAATTTCTTACAGAGTCTACTGGTAAAAAATGGTGAAAATTGTTCTATATTTCAATTGCGAATATTGTCGAAGCGTATATTATTGCTTACTTTTTTGGGCCACCTTGTATACTTACATCTCAGCTGGTCCGTCTTTTCGTCCGTCTCAGGTCAGAATTTTTTGGGCCACCTTGTATACTTACATCTCAGCTGGTCCGTCTGTTCGTCCGTCTCAGGGTTTGAGTTAGTTAAGGCGCGTACAGAGCAAAGCAATCGAACTTAACTAACACAGTTTAGTTTTGGATGAACTGACGAATGGGAGAGCAAAGCGAACCATTGGTCATTGGTTGACGCCTGTAGTCACGTAGACACCGACGCCGTTACACGGCTACTGTAATGTATTACTGCTTGTCCATTGGCCAGTTCGTCACAAACTAAACCATGTCAGTTCTGTTTAGTTCAGTTACGTCGCTCTGTACGCGCTTTTAGAATTGCGCAGTGCAGTGAGTAGGCCGAAATATAGCTAAGATGGACGCCCACATCTTATGTCTGCACTGGTATTTTGGTGGCAATCCGATTCAGGATCTGGATCCGGCGTTACGGAATTCGCATCCGCAATTTCAAATCTAGAATTTGTTGACGAATTTTTGATGATCCGCAATCAGGATTTTGTTACAGGATTTATATAACAGTTTGCATCGAGCGAGTTTTATTCGCCAGGGGAGCGGCGTTAGTCTGGGCGGGGGTTGTGCACTCCGAGTGCTTCTAGTATTTATTATTGTCGTTGTACTTGCAGGTGTGTTCCTACTCAGTGGAGTCTTCGACTTGCGACCGCTGCTAGAAACCTACGTCAACGACGCTCTCAACATGACTGTGTAATTTATCAATACGTGCGATATTTTCGAAAGGATCTGCACTATATTTAGTAATTTAGAAGATGAAAATGAAGATAAGGATGATACGATAGAGAATTAATTTTGCACTTAAAAACCGACAGACAAACTGTTGGTTTAATCTATCACATAAACACTAAAAAAGAACTTAAACGTTTTAAATAATACTGAAATGAGAGAAAAAAACTAAAATAGAAGTACAGTAATAATGAAGTATTCCGAGTTTTCGTTTTGCCAAAATATTAAACAATTTTTTCATATACCAGCGAACCACTTTACTGATTTCACCATAGTGGAAGAATTGTGAGAATCTGTTTATGAATTTTGACGACGTTACGAATGCATGAAAGTCACAGACCCCTATAGAGGCTTACTTTTGTTGGCCAGTCAATAGACTTTATCAAAGCTGTGGAGCGGCATCTATCGATAACAGTAATGACTAAAATATCAACCCAGTGCCGACGTATTGTGCGGTCATTCGCTTTTTGCTCCGCAGCCCTAAAGCCGACCCTGAGATTTGATGTCATGAACTAAAATTGACACTCCGGCTGCTCCTAATCGAGGGTTAACGTTCACGCTAATTTTGGTTTTTTCTTGCGCTCTTTTGTTCTACAATTAGAAGCTCGTTCGTTCGTTCGAGCCTGACCCGCATTGCGACCTATTAAGAAGAACGACCACACATTGATAACTTTAGCGAATTCAATCAGTGATGTGATGTGTCCTCAAGCAGACTACTTGTGCTCGTTTTCGAGGCGCTTCGAAGACAAAGAGCAGCGTCCTTGACCTTGACCTTGGTCCCAAGTCGTTGGCGTTTGATTCCAACTCTTTGATCTTGGTCTTGGCCTTGATATAAAGTCATTGGTTATAATACTGAAAACTTTGATAAATTCTGTTCACTATTACCGACAGTTTGAGCACAAAACTGTAATGTTTAACACCATTAGCTTTGACGTTACTGAAACCCGCGATGCTAGTGATTGTCGCTGTGGTGAGTTGGTAACGGCTTTTGGATGTCCTTGGTTCTGGCCTGGAGTTTTTTTTGGTCTTGGTCATAAGTTTTTGCCCTGGTCCTTGTCCAGGGCCTTGCTTTGCTTAATTCCTTGGCCTTGGCCTTGAACACAATGTTCTTGATAACATCGCCGACTTTAATAGATCTTTACACGTCGTATGTGCAGTGAGGAAGCATGGAGGCTGAGTCCGTTGAATGGCGACAACGTCAGGACACTGCGTGAAAAATATCCCGACATGCAAGTCGCCATTTTATGCGCCGAGTTCGACAGTCCCGCCTTCATACAGCAGGCGCGCGCCTACTTCGAGGTTTTGTAAATTTTTGTAAAATTTGAAATAGCATAGCAATAACAAAAGCGCAGATGTTGCCACGCCATGTGCCGACATGCATGCGGCCGTCCGGTTTTGTAAACTGTGAAATGTTTTTTTCGTATAATTTTTGGCATAAATTATTCCAAGTATTTACCATACCAGAAATATGATAAAACTTTCCACATACATTAAGGGATTATTCCACTCAGTCCACTGATTTGGCTAGTACAAAAATTTTGAGAATCGGTAAATGTTAGATGTAGTTGTATAAATGCATAATGGTTATATTTTGCGGGAACTTGTTAGACTCGGTAAACAATAAAGTGTTGGTCTTGGTCTTGAAAAAAACTATTGACTGTTGCAAGACATTTTGCTATATATTAGGCTAATTTGAATATTTGACAATTGTTTACTAGTTACAAAGTTGCGAAATGATCACGGCTTGTGCGGTAGCAACAAGCTGTTGTAGGTAAGCGATGTGCCAAGTCAACGGGAAAGCCAAAAATTCGACCCCACTGCTCCCACATTTTTCAACCGATCTTTCTGAAACTCAAAACCAAGAAAGATATCCGGGATACGACCCTGCAAGCAAAATTTGGTTGATGTGGGACAACGGGAAGGGAGTCTGCGAAAATGGCGAATTTTGGCTCACTTTTGGTTCTTTCTTTTTTTGTACCCTTCGCCTCACGTCCAGATCACACCGTAAGACCGATCACGACCAATAAGGGCTCAAAACGCGTGTTTCTGCGCAAGGAAGTGTCTTTTGGGAATCTCGATGATAAAAAATAAAGTTTAAAGGTCAAAACTTCTCAAACACATGATTTTTGGGTGCCAGAATAAGCATTTTAAGCCAAATTTGCGAAATATTCAAATCGCGATATCTCGAAAAGTATAAGCTCGATCAACACAAAATTTGAAGGGCAAGTTTATGACCGCAAACGGGCTTCGTGGGTGGTCCGGCGTTACAAAATAGTAATTTAAGATGGCGGCGGCCGCCATCCTGGATTTTTGCACAAACACTAATAACTCAACTGCCGTTTGAGACAGATGAATGAAATTTTGCAATAGTGTAGCCAGCTACTACAGGAAATAGGCCATGTGACCAAAAGTGGCAATAGTAATAAATTCAAGATGGCGGTTGCCGCCATTTTGAATTCTGTTTATCGCCCATAGCTCGCTTGGTATTGCGTATATTTGCACGAAATTAGACAAGTGGACTCAGTTTATGGTCTTACGTACGAATTGACTATAATATCGAACACAAATAAAATCCAAGATGGCGGCATTGAGTAGCATTCATTGTGTAGATTTCGTGTCTAATTTTTGCACGCCATGAACCTAGCTGGTACTCGTGGAACGAGTCGTGTTTTGAGATGTTTACTACAGGTCGAGAGTGATTGCTTTGTAACTGTGTATATGCAGACGTTGAAGTCAATAGGTCAGTGTGTAAGCATTGACATCATACCAGAAGTCGACCACTTTGACCTGATAGAACGACTTACGGAGCCCCACTACCTACTAACACAGGCCAGCTAACGCAACGCTGTTCTTGTAATAAATAATTATATTCAGACCGTCGTCAGAGCCGGTAACGATTAAATTTTTAGCCGACTGTACTTAAGTAACGGTCGAGCTATTGGCATGGTTGTCGTCCGTCTGTATGTCCGTCTGTAACTGACGTATTGTGGCTAAGCTTTAAGTCGTAGGGGAAAACTTTTATAGGCCTACGCATAATTAGCCATGTGTGTTAAACTTCGGCATGCAAAATTTTAGCCACCTAGTGCAAGGCGGACATTTTCAAATTGACAGGGGGTAGAAAATTCAATGAAAAACTGGCCATATCTCGGAAACGGTGAGAGATGGGGCAAAGGTTACTATTAATCACTGGTAAAAAGTGGCATACGGCCTTTCAAATAAAACAAAAATCATTGACCTTGGACGACCTTGAAGGTCACTGACAACCAGTAAGGTCGGCTATCCTAGCGACAGTTAGGTTTCTTGTTAATAGTTAACTTTACGCAAGTTAACTGCACCGTCTGTCAAAAAACAAGCCACTTTTTTAAAGAGCCCCGTAAAAGATTAGCCGATTTTTAGTGTCTCGTGGATGCATTGAAGGAGAACAGCAGTATTAGCCAAATTTTTATACATATTATTAAATTTAATTACAGACAAAGTGTAGATTAAGATGTCAGTTGCTGGGCGCAGAGGTGCTCTGTACCTATTGTGTACTGAGCCACTAACATTAGGCAGCTGATTGGGCAGAGCCAAACTTGACACAAGAGAACTAGTAGTTGACACAGCAAAAGTGCAGAAAGTCCAGGCTGTTTATCATGAGAATGAATGCATGTGACCAGTAATCGGTAGTTGAGCTAGATCGATAGAAAACTGTTCCAGATAAAATTTATTTAGGCCTACAACACTTCCACCGAAAGAAGAACGGGCAGTTGAGCTAGAATGTTGTTATTAATAGATACTCGTCAAATTCGTAAGGTTAAAAGTTGTATCAATAATTTTAATCTTCGCCTGTTCATTTGTTACAGATGATGACAGCTGCTATAGCCAGCGGTTAAGACTTAGACGCGTTGAAGACTGAAAACGTTGAACTTGTCTTTCAATATATCCAGTCAACCATGGCTAGACTACAGTAACTTAACTGTGTTGCTTAATGTGTATACTTTTGGATTACGTAAGAAGTTTTAAGGCACGTACAAAGCGACGTAACTGAACTGAACTGAACTGAACTGAAAATGGGCGAGTTCAGTTCAGTTACTTCGCTCCGTATGCGCCTTTACGAAACGGCGCTGTTTAGTAACACTGCATTTCCCAGTGACGTCATGGCAGTCGGAGTTGCCAATTTCACCATGTCAGAAAATTTATCTTCCTAAAGTACAATCACTTGGTTTGGGAAATCCCCTTTTGGAAAATTTCGGAGCAGAATCAAAATTCTGAACCCTTCTTCTGTCAGAAAATTTCAACTTGTGTTTCTGACCCCAAGCCACTGTTGTCCCCCCGCAAAAAATTTCTGTTGTGTGTTTAACCGAAAGACGACGTGATACACAGCAAAAATGTCTCCGATATGGTATTTGCTGAGAAGATAAACCATTATTTTATTTTATTTAGGCCTTATATTTGATGACTTATTTTATTTTTTTTCACTGCTGTTCTTGTACAAACATTACAGCCACCTCGCCAAAGCAGCTAAACTTCATCGTCGGCTGCTTGGAAAACTCTAAGTTTCAGGAACCGTAAAGCTTTTCCACAACTTCGGAGGGGATCACTCAGAACGAGGACACTACATGATAATAGAGTAGAAAAATTTGCGATTTTTAGCCAGTAAGTCGCAGTATCTCAATAACGGTGCGAGATGTGCCTTTGGAAGTTCTACGCTGGCTCTCGATTGGCACCAGAATTAATGACTTTAGATAACCTTGAACGCCAAAATAGGAGTTTTTTAATAATTTTTTGGCGATTTCGGGCTGCGAGACATATTTCAAGAGCGAATTGCGCTGAAACCAATGGAGATAGACATGGATAAGCTGCGTATGAAATTTTCAGCATCAAACGCAGATTTCAACGGTCCAGTGTCGATTTTTTTAGGTTCAAAGAAACCTGCGCACGAGAGCATCAAAGAGCGGTACCCCGTAAGTGTCACCAAACGTCACCAAATTTGAATGGCCAGTCTTTCGTGAAAACGGTTGCAGGTAGGCATGGACATGCTGCCTATCACAACAAGCACTAGTGACGAGCTTTTCAGTCGTATCAACATCGATGACTTTGAAAGACCCTGACCTTCGAAAAGAAGGAGTTTTTATTAATATTTTTTGCGATCTTCGGCTGCAGCACACACTCTAAGAATGAACTGAGATGAAACAGCTGGAGACAGACTAACAGATTGCGAACAGGAACTGCTAGAAGCTTTCGCGCGTCTCGTGAGCATTAGCTTAAATTTCTTGTATGTTGAAAGTGAAAGGGTAAGGATAGAAAAATCAGTTACTATAATGGTTACTAACAAAAAAGGCTGCATTTTTGGCGACTTGCGCTGCATTTCTTTTATCACACATCACACGATAGTGTGAGTGTTGTAAGGACGACTTGGAAAAGGCAAACTTTGACCCTCAGCCAACCAAAACCCCTAAACCGATCGTCACCAAATTTGAATGGCGTGATTACGTCATGAACCCCTACCACCAAAAAAATTTGGGCTCAATCCGTCCATGGGTTTTGCTTCCCATATAGGTGAAATATTCGAAATTTACTACACTTTTTTGGTTCCTGAACTCGCCTACAGGCGAGTCCGTTAGACCGATTTTTACGCTTAATACGTCAAATGACGTGGTTCTGCGCAAGGAAGTGCCTATTTATTGTTATAAAATAAAAAATTTATTTTTCACTTGTTTATTCGAAAAATTCGAAACAATTACAATGGCGCCTATAGGGAACATTTAAAAATTCTTTAAACTGTCATAACTTCCGTTGTGTGCAAGATAGAGTCGTAATTTTTGGTTCTAGGATATGGTTTATACCTCGGCTTGTACAACAAACATCACCAACATCCTTGCATCTGACAGAGGTGCGGGTTGAGGGTTTGGCAATTAGATGACGTCAGTTGAAGTCTACCACAGCCAACCCTGATTTCTAGGTATAACGAGCAGCAGCGTAGTAGGAGCAGCAGCAGTAGTAGACACATCCAACGTTCTGTACCCGACCGGAGCGTATACTGCTCTGCCGTAAAAGGTAAAGATACGGATCCTGCTATAGCGCTTTTTACGCGCGAAAGCAGCTATGCTTTCAGCGCGTCTTAGCCATCGCAATTCTGTCTGTCTGTCCGTCCGTCACACGGGTGGATCAGTCAAAAACGGTGCAAGATAGAATTACCACATTTGCACCGTCAGCTGCCCGGAAGACTCTAGTTTCAGGAACCGTAAAGCTTTTTCATAAATTCGAAGGGGGTCACTCCGAACGAGGGCGCTGAATGAGAGGGGGAAAGGGGGGTGGTCAAAATTTGCGATTTTTGGCCTATAACTCGCTGTATCTCAATAACGGTGCGAGATAAGGCCTAGGTTACTATTAATCACTAATAGGAAATCGTATGCTGGCTGTCGA
>Ga0056128_1009006_pt1 | contig 12570 bp, 7 predicted proteins | sample WorMetLIZISLAND2_FD_71113 | JGI IMG/M metagenome (GOLD analysis project Ga0056128, IMG submission 71113) | Marine gutless worms symbiont microbial communities from Max Planck institute for Marine Microbiology, Germany - Olavius geniculatus... ...
CGACTTTGTACTCAATCCGCTCTGGGACGCGCAGCCAGTGAAGACTGGCAAGCTCGTCGGTGATGTGGTCTGCGGATCTCGTATGGTAGATGAGCCGTGCCGACGCATTCAGTACTGACTGAAGACGCCGTACCAGATAAGCCGGAAGACCGATCAGTACGGCGTTTCCGTAGTCCAGTCTGGACAGCACCAAGGTGACCACCAAAGACTGAAACGTGGCTGGCGATACTGAGCGGCGGATCTGACGTAATTGTCGGAGTGTTGCAAAGCAACGCGACACGGTTCTTTTAACGTGCATCCTCATGATCAAGTCACTGTCAATGTAACGGACAGACTTCGCTCGGTCGACTGCGGCCCCATCGATTAGCAGTGCGGTGGTCGGCAGTCGAAGCTGACGACGGCTGGTTGCACACCACAAAACCTCTGCCTTGTCTAGACTTTTTTTTGACTGCAGCCTGTTTGACTTCATCCCATCAGCTGATCCCACAAGCTCAAGGTCATAGTCCGTAAATGTTTAAGGTTATTCTATCTTCAAGTTTTACACCTACTGACTGCCTCGAGACCGACGATGTTAATTGTTTAGTTATAATAATAGCGAAAGATGACAATAACATTGGTGCTGTACAACTTGAAATTAAACTTTGTAATTTTTACCAATGTCTACGCTGCTCACCGACTTTATTCATACGGACTTTACTGTAAGCTATCGAGACGCATTAGACAGACTCCGTGTTCGCTTGAACATGACTTTTTTTTTATAAAATTTCTTTCTGTTAAAAAAGCATGAAAATTCTCGTGTTGACGCTGGCAACTGTGTGCATAAAAATAAACAACACGACAACGATAACTCATATTAAACGTAAATCACTGTCATATATAAAAACACTGAATAAACAGATGAATATGGAGCAATATATACAAAGCTCCAAAAGCTCCACCTTATCCATTGACGCTACATAGGCAACAGTCTGAACACAAAACAGGGTCGAAGACCTACCAAATCGCCTCACAGATTATATCACTATTGAATAACATATAGCAGTCTCGCACGCAACGGTCCACTGCGCCTTGTATGCATGGTCAAATAACGGACGTCTCCTTCATCCACGAAAAAACTTATAAAGTATAAACAATCACTTAACACAGGATTACATTGCCTAAATGACAGAACGCCATTACTGAATGACTAGTGGGGCAACGGCCTAAAGTAAGTTCAGTGGACAGCGTCGGCTCCAATAAACATCTACTTGATCGACAAGAGTAACAACAGAAAAAAACATCATTTACGTACAGACGAATAAATAAAGAAAACCAACAACAACGAACGTGCGATTGAAACGGTCCCCGCTGCAACGACGGCGATCAACATATTACAGCACATATCATCAGTGAACACATAACACACACAAAATTAACGACAACAAACAAACGACTGGCTAAGACACAGAATCGCAGCTGGTAAAACAACAAAATAAAATATCCGACAATCGCTCGATCGAGACATGCTTATATAGCGAACAGTAAAATTGCTAAATAAAACTGCCATCAAAACTAAACTTTGCTATAATATATCAATGAAGTGGCGTATGCTAATATTTCGGGGCACAGTGGAGATGGGGAGGAAAGGCTCAGAATTTCAGACCCTCCCATGTTCCCGAAACACAGCGTCCGGCTCTGTATGCTGCTTTGACCATCTGACCAACCAGTTCATCTTTGTCCCAAGCAGCACTACTCATAAATGACGGAGAGTTTAGTCGTGAAAATCATTCAATCAATGGATACCACAGATATAGCAGAAACATCACAAACAGACGGACGGACGGACAGACGGACACACACACCCACACACCCACGATAACGTAACGCTGCCGGCGCCGCCTAACGATCGATGGCAGAGGCCCTCACTCGTCAACGTGGATCTGAACTACAGCTGTCTGCCCTGCAATAATTTAATGCACCGGCGTAGCCAGGAACTGGATGCAAATGGGCACATGAGGAGCGGGTCTGGGGAGGGCAGGAAGAATTTTTGCAGATTTTTTTTGCATAAAAAAGAAGTGTTTGATGCATTTGTGTCACTATTTTGAGTAATTGAGCATCCTCCTGGGGGGCATGCGCCCCAGTGCACCTATGGCTACGACAGAAACTTAATTGCATCATCCATACAATTAATTATTTTTATCATGCACTGACTGCAGTTTTGTGTCAATAAATAACCGACAACCTTTTATTTATTAGCAATAAAATGGCAAAAATCAGAGTAAAAAGTGGAACCTGAACTTCACAGCGTAAATATTGCAGGCGAAGCTACGTAAATTTGATTTCTGGAGTTTTGGTTTTAAAGGATGAGTAGTTCTGCTTGTTTTGGCGCCAAGACTGTTGAAATTGCATTAAAATTCGTGTTTTAATTGCAGTTCACTCACTATCGAACTAACTAAAGATCCATGGCCATGGTCAAACTCACTCACACAATTTATGTAGCTCTTAAGTATACACTTAACCTTGGATATACAATCTCTGGATTTAAGCCTTATAAATATATGAAATTAATGCCTGATTGTGACGAAAATATGGCCTTACGTTACGTTATGCCAAAAAAATCAAGAGACGAGCACAACCGGTGACGTCATCGGCGCGGCCCATCAACATCATGAACATTAATGGCCTAGACAGTGACGTCATTAGATAAGGCTAGGCCATTAATTATTCATGACGCTGATGGGCCAAGCCAATGACGTCACCGGTTGTGCAACCTAGCCAAAATGGTGTCGCATTTTTAGATCATGTCTCTAAATCGTCGACTTTAAATGTAAGCTTCTCCGTGTCGACAAAACGTTGGGTGCTGATATTACCGTAAAGTTATCAGACAATCATGCAGTTTTAGGAAAATGGATGAAATATATATGTTAATTTTGGTGTCCATGAACCTTAAAAGTGTTGACGTGACAGCTCTATTCTAAAGCGCGTACATATGAATGCAATCAGTATGCATGGACACATTCAGCATGCTTGACTCGCGTGGGTGGGCAATTGTCATCGAGTGTATTATTACCACGTACAATAACCCTGAACGTGACAGCAACTCATTCTTGGCAGCACATAGCAGAGATGACAACATAGCATCTACAAGTGACAGACTGTAGCACACGGGCAGATCGGTCACTGCTGGTGATTAGATGTAGTATTTAGCGTTGATGTCACCAAGCCTTTGTCACTACCGGTGGCGTTCATGTGTAGTACTTAGCGCTGATGTAACCGAGGCTTTGTAGGTTCATCAAGCGCTTCTCGACACCATCCTTATCTGCAGTTACAAACATTCAGTGACCTTAACTAAAACTTGAATGCCAAGGACTTTACAGGCAAGGACAAGGACTTCTCTCATACTCTCAGTTTAATGGCGAACAAGAAAATGATTGATATTCTTTTGAGGAGCAGTTATTCTGAAATGCAATTACGTGTGATTACAGAAGTGCATTTCAAAATAATTCATCAGAGTTTTCAAAAATATCACTGATTTTTGCAAACTGTGGCCTCACAACGAAGTCACGGTGTAAAAGCACTCGCTTGACTGGTGCCGAAAAAGCCAGAGTGTAAAATGTGAATAAAGGAGTGGATAATGCCCCATTTTCAAGGATTTTGCTATCAATGACAAAGACAATGACTAACATTACTGCTCACACAACTAACAATCATTATCCCCGCCAATGGAACGAAGTAAACATTGAAGGAGATTATGAGATTGGTCCTTCTGTCCGTATGTCCGTCGTTCGGTGTCTGTGTACGTCTTTGAGGCGCCATATCTCCATAATGGTGCAAGATAGATGCAAGGTAGCAATGGACCACCCACAGGAAGTCAACCACTGCGAGTCGAATGGTCACATGACCGATGTCGTCACGTGACCTACGGTGCCAGATAGACGCATGGTCACAATGTAGTAGTACTAGTAGTAGTAGTAGTTGCAATATTTAAATTACTTCACTTGGCAGAGATATGCACTGTTACAAGCACCTTCTGGTTTAAAAACTGGTTTCCATTCAACAGAAGAACGCATGCAAAACAACTTAGCCGTTGTGTACAAGAGACACACACATAACACAAAAATAGAAGCAGTCATGTTTTACATTCAGCTGTCAACAAAAATCAAAATATGAGAAAAATGCTCTGAAAAATTCCTGGATCCAGAAATTTGAAAGCGATGCAAATGCAGGAACACAGGATCCAGACCCGGGTCACCAAATGCTGGTCTCCAAACCGCGCACACCCGACCCCTTCGAAACGTTCGTCAAAACTTATCCACAACTTTCTGACAAACAGACTAATGGACAAACTCAAAAATATAACACCATCACGACCTCCTTCTTCAGTGGAGGCAAATACAGAAACGTCACAGAAATAAAAAAAAAGAAAGCGGACGAAAGGTGAAAATGTAAGGTCAGCTTACACTTGGTAAGAAGCTTCTTGTCATCGACTTGGTCCGCTTGCTGAATCAGACTGTGTAGAAGTAAGTAAGCACCGTGGTACTGCTGGTAACACTGTGTCGGTAACAACAACAACAACAACAACCCTCCACTCATTATACTACTACATGTTACATACAATGTTACATCATACTGTGCAGCTTGGTCGCATAAAGGCTCTGAATTCAACTGCTGGTCATTTCACTACCAGATAACAACTTTATGCAGCCACGTACCAGATAAAACAAAGCCACTTCTATACAATTCTGGGTAGTGTGGCAACGGATATGCGGCGAGATGGCAGCATTTGCTTCTGCCTCTTTCGCAGTTATCATTAAGTGCAGAAGTGAAAAAAATTGTTCAAATCTGACTTCATTTGACAATGTTATCATAAAAATAATAATGTTTTGTTTTATGAGAAACACAACAACAGTTTCAACACACACACGAATCTGCCTCTGTCACCCAGCAGTACAATCTGATACCCCCACAAAGCCCAGTGACACTTTACAGCTGGGAAGGTGAACTGCAGACAGGTCAAAAGTGATGGCAGCCTACTGCCGGCTATAGGACTACATCACTTGAGAACTGAATGCAAAAAGATCGGAATCAGTTGTAGATGCGAAACAACATTACACAGTACTTCTATGTAACCTGAATGGCACGCAGTGACTAATGGATATTACACACGAAACACTGTTTGTGTAAATAGCTTATCGTAATTAACTTGGAAATGCAATTAGCACAGAGCCATCAGCAATCTCAACCTTTGGAAGCAAGACAGACGGACTGATAGAGAGACAGAGACAGAAAGGGAAAAGCAAATACAGATATCACAGAGAGATAATAAATAACATCACAGACAGACAGACAGACAGACAGACAGACAGACAGACAGACAGACAGACAGACAGACTCACCTCCTGGAGGTCACCCAGCAATTCATCCATTACTGCAGACTGGCACTACAACAACAATTACGACAATGACAACTAATAGTGTAACAACAACTGGAGACATTACAACAAATGCTGTTGCCTTCTGGTCATTCAGAAGAAAACCGCAGCTGTTGCCGAACATCAACAAGTCAAAAAAAGAAATCTGAGCTATTGCTCATGAGACACACGAGGGCCTATAGCAGTTTCTGTTCGCAGGTATTCTTGGTCTATCTCCATCCATTTCACTGCAATTCACTCTTCTGTAGCGAAAAATCGCCAAAAAATCACTATAAACTGCTATTTTTAAAGTCCAAGGTCATTCAACATCATCGATGTTGACATTTCTAAGAAGCTCGTCACCAGTGCTTGTTATGATAAGCAAACTGTCTGTGCCTATCTGCAACCATTTTCACGATAAATGAGTCAATAGCGCTAAAATAACATCTTTTTAGAGGGGGTGCCCTTTTTTCTCTCCTTCATTCAAGGGGACCCCCTTGACCCAGCAGCATGAAATTTTGTCACGAAATACTACAGACGATAGGCTATCATTCGGTGGAAACCCAAAGTCTCTATCTCACCTGGTCTTGGAACGGTACCAGGGACATGACAGACAGACACCAAGACACCAGGACAGAATTACCATAGATAATATGCTAGCTCTCGCACGTAAAAATAAAGGTTTATACTGCAAATGCAGGACACACTTACAAATGCATCTAACGGAATAACACTGAGTGGAACAAACCATCTCTATGGCACAGCTGTAGAGCAGTCTGTCAGTTGTCAGAGACATCGTAGGCAAAGTGGATTGCGATGTTGCATCAAACTGCGAGCTGCGCTGACTCAACTGTTTGCATACTGATAAGCATTGCTGATAGTCGCTGTTCATGTCTCTCAGCACTGTGACAGCCACAACCAGTACAATATAAGCACTGATAAGCAATTATAAGCACTGCTGGTAATTAGCATTAATCTGCCTCAGCACCTTAATTACATAGCAGCAATCAACACGTGTACAATACAAGATAATGTTCATACGAACACAGAGTCTATCCAATGCATTTTGATAGTTTACAATATATGTCCATATAAATATAATCAGTGAGCTGTTTAGATTGATAGAAAAACATCAAAAACTTTAATTTTAAATTGTACAGCAGCAATGTTACTGACATCCTTTGCTATTATTATAACTAAACAATAAATACTGTCAGTCACGAGACCATTCAATTCGTCACCAGGGCTTTACTATAAATGGTCCATCATCACCATGCGTCTATCTTGCACCACTGTGAAGATATGGCGCCTTAAATATAATGGGATCATGAACTTGACTCTTTGGGGTCACGTGACGTCACTGATCACTTGACCATTCGACTCCTGGGGGTCGACTTCCTATGGGTGGTCCATGATGACCATGCGTCCATCTGGCATCGTTACAGGGATATGGCATGGAAGGGGAAAAGGAAGGGAAAAGGAAGATGAAGGAGAAGAGAAGGCAGAAGGAAAAATAATGGGAAGGAGAAGGGAAAGGGGAAGAGGATGGAAAAGGGGGGAAAGAAGAAAAGGCAAGGAAAAGGAGAAAAGAAGGAAAAGGGGGAAGGGGAAGGAAAAGGGGGGAAAGGGAAAAAAAGAAAGGAGAAGCGAAAAGAAAAAGAGAAGAGAAAGAGAAAGGAAGGGGAAGGGAAAGTGGAAGGGGAGGGAAACGGGGAACAGGAAAAGGAAAGGAAAAGTGGAAGGGGAAGGAGAAGGAAAAGGGAAAAGGAAAAGGAAGGGAAAGGTGGAAGGAAGAGAGCTTAAGAAAAGTTGGACGCACGGACAGATGCACGGACGCACGAACAGACACTCAGGTGATTTTATACTCTGTCCAATGCTATGCACTGCAATGGATGGACAATAAGCAAACATTGTTATACATCTGTAAACAATTAAAACTGCAAGCTACTCTACGATATCACCGGCAGTGTGACTGTAATCAAATTTCAGTGTAGTAAAACATGCTGAAAACTACTGTACATCACACAGTTATTTGTGGTACTGGTAAACCAATTACGGTACCATAAAATCACTGTACAGCAGTGTATTACAAAAGTAACCAAAAAGCATCAGAATGGAAGGGTATCAAAAGGTGCACTTAACAGAGGTAGTTTCGAGCAGTCAAACTGCCAGCATGCTGTCATGATGAGCCGGAACAATGAACACAGCAAAAGTACTTGCTATACGCTGGACTGGATGCTTTAACTGGCATCCTAAGAAACAATGGGCGACTTCACTTTTTGACTTGGACTATTGCGGAGACTTTCGCTGAGCCTAAACTTCAGTCTAAGTGTATACTTAAGTCAAAAAGTGAAGTGATTACGCTGTGCGAAAACATGGCAACTAACGCAGATAGTTTAGTAAATTTAAAACAGTCTGGTACGAAAAATAAACGCCGTAATGGCTACACAATGACGTAAGACGTTATGTAATTACGTCACTTGCATGCGCAGTGTAATTAAATAAACAGGTCGAAGCGTAACTGGTTGATTTATTTCCTGTTGGGTTTACCGGTTTTCCGCCATTTTTAATCGTTTAGTTGAACTTTGGTCTAAGTACAGACTTTAGAGTTCAGCTTTAGCTATGGCTCAGCGAAAAGGCTCAGCAAAAGTCTAAGTCAAAAAGTGAAGTCGCCCAATGTCTAATCACTATAACGGAGCCAGCTTACTTAAGCTGATGTCAGACAAGACAGTCTGCTGACACATAAAACAGATTTCGGTTGACGACGACTGCCAACTACAAACCATCAACGAAAACTGTTTTGTCTGACATCGGCCTTACACTTCAGCTGAAAGACAGCGAACGCGTGAGTGACTGCTAGTACCTTGGCGAGTCAGCAAGGTAGGACTGAGACGTCCGTCAGCAAGCGCAGCTTTGGCGAGGTTCAGCGCCGATGCAAGCAGCTCCAGCGCTCGCATGTAGAGCACGATCTGTTCAAGTCTTCTCTGTCCCTCACTGATGAAGACCGTCGACGAGCAGGTATCAGAGCAGACTGTGGGCGTGGATGTCGGACACATCGCAACATCATCGACAAAGACCGACTCAGCGAGCGGAGAGCTGCGGGAACGAGCGATCTGGATGATGGATGCACTCAGATCACGCACAAACTCCAGCTTCAGCAGCAGGTCATTGTGCTCACGCTGCACACACACACAATCTCAAACTTCCGCTGAGAACACCACTGCCGCCTGGTGAACGCAACACAGCTCATCATGATCATGTTGCCACCCACAAAATCAATCGCCACGGTAATTTTTCAATGTATCTAGAACAATTACACACATTACGATCGCTGGACGTTAGCACATCAAAAGTTTTTTAGGAGCGTTATATGCTACAAAAATTGCATTTTACTTACTCACTTACTAATTTTACTTAGCTATAGACAGTACCATTCTGTCGATGAAAGTATCAGGATTTAGCACTCCATCCATCTAGAATCCACTGTCATAGACACATATCTGTAGATCATAAAAATCCAAGCTTGGCTTGGCAGCAGTTCTAACAGCAGTTTAAATACCAAACTTTCTGACAGACTGATGCTGTCGATAGAGTAAACGTGCACACTCAGCCTAGTCTCTGCTACGGCGCACCACAGACTTGTTTGCGACATGTGGCAGTCTATAATGCATTTTGACAAAAAAACTTCATTATAAAAATGTTATCTAACGAATCTATTGAGAATTACTTACTTCAACTCACGTTACTAACTATTTTCATTCAACAGCGGTTTGTCTGTCAAACTTAACGAACAAACAAACTCATGGACTGAACATGCTTACATGCATCAGAGTTCTCTCAGTGAGCTCAGGAGGAATGAATGACACGAGTCCCTCCATTGACGGATGAACAGCAACAGTCGGTGATCGGTGAATTCCCGGGTCGGCTTTACCAGCACCACGCGAGCCTAGCGACGAATCACAGCTCATTCGACGACTGTCCACCGACAGAGGTGTCACTGTAAAGCACACCCGATAAAACAGCATATTAATCCCACATAATGCACAAAAAAAGACACAACACTTATGTTGAAATATCTTTTTTAAAATTTGTCACTGAAACAAGCTTGAAAACAAGCCACCGCAAATAATGTTGCCATCACAAAGCAAATACAAATTCTTATTAATCACTGCACATTTTATGTGTGAAAGCAGCTACTGCTTTCAGCATGTCTTAGCCATCGCAATTCTGTCCGTTCGTCCATCACACAGGTGGATCAGTCAAAAACGGTGAAAGCTAGGATCACCAAATCTTCACCTTCAGCTGCTTGGAAGACTCTAATTTCAGGAACCATAAAGCTTTTCCATAAATTCGAAGGGTGTCACCCCGAACGAGGGCACTAAATGAGAGAGGGTGGGAAAAATTTGCGATTTTTAGCCAATAAGTCACTGTATCTCAACAACGGTGCGAGATAGAGCCTAGGTTACTACTGATCACTAATAGGAAGTCGTACACTGGCTCTCGATTGCCACTGAATTCAATGACCTTAGTTGACCTTGAACGCTAAAATAAGAGTTTTAATGGATTTTTTTGGCAATTTGGGGCTGCGAGACACATTTCGTGAGTGAATTGCGCCGAAAGCAATTGAGACAGACATGGACAAGCTGCACATGAAATTTTCAGCGTTGAACGTAGATTTCGACGGTTCAAGTTTTGATTATCTAGATTCAAGAAAACCTGCACACGAGGGCATCAAAAAGCAGTACCCCCGTAAAAGTTGCAACAAAATGGCTAGAGATAGACTGACAGTTTGCAAACAGGAACTGCTATAGGCTTTCACGCGTCTCGTGAACATTAGCTTAAGTTTCTTGTTTATCATGCGACTCATGCGCGAAAATGAAATTTAAAATAAAGCCATGATTCAAGTAAGTAAAGCGATGCAGATGTGCTAAGAAGTTATCGGTTGACCTGGTCTCTGCGAGTTGCTGCCAGGAGTTAATGAAAGACCAGAGGCAATATTGGAGATTGAGTTGCAATGACTTCCAGGGGATGCCGAGAGTGGCGGCGATGCACCCATAACAAACTGAACTGCAACAGAAACACACACCGCAACATCATATTACGTGCATCACTAATCTTTATTACATCATTTCTAACTTAGCAGCACTCTAAAAACTATGTTTTTGTATCCCGAAAACAAAATTTCCTGGAAACTTTCCCCAGATGTTCCTAAGATAAGTCAGCAATTTTGTTATGCAAAAGCTTCTCCCAAGATGTTCCGTGTATCCTACAAGTCATGTTGTAAACTGCACTCTTTCTTGAAATCTGTACGAGTCTGATTTTGCTAGGTTTTGCCAGTGTAATTTACGTTAACGGAAATGGAAATGCATAAAAACGGATTTAATCAGATTCCGTTAACAAAAACAAAAACGTCAGTAAAAAACGGAAACGAAGCGGTAATGGAAAGTCCAAAACGACAATAGAACGAAAACGGAAAAGCCAAAAACGGAAAGTAAAATGAGCTGCCAATGCATTTACAGTTGGCAAGAGACGTTGTTTGCCAGTGTAATTAACACCTGCTGTATCACCATGTGACATGCCACGGTTCCTGTTGTCAGAAGGCCTATAGTGTTATATGACTGCAGTGAGTCTGTGAGTGAGCACTCGGCAGTCTGGAGAAGGGTTCTAGGCGCACGCAGTGGCCGCCGCCAGCGCGTCACTGGAAGACATCAAACATATCTAATGTCACTGGCGTATCTGACTGGTCTGTGATAACAACTGCAGCCTGGCAGCGCAGTATCTTGATGACTGCATCAAAAGCTGGCGAAGTGGGTGGTCCAATTTTTTGCTCTGTCCAGCGTCCATCATTCACAAATACTGTCGTTAGTCGCTGGAGGCAGCGTCCAGGAAAGACAGACGTACAATTAATAGCGACCAATAGACGACGAAGCTCGTTATTTGATCACCATGCAGCAGCCTACAATAGCTGATGACTGCCAACAGGACACCATCTGAAGTTTTCACTGTTGTGTCACTGAGCTGTAACAGCGAACGCGATCTGTGGATGGAAACACGAGCGCCTATATTGGAATATTTTTCATTTGATGCTAAAATGTAGCACTGTAGATGACATGAGCAACAAATTCTGTCACTGACGAGCGAAAAACAAACGGAGCTATTTCATTCATCTGCATAAGTTGCAATGGGTGGAATTTGTTGAAAGCACAAAGTATAACAGTCGTTCAAATTTGCTTCAAACAAACAGTCATCACAATTGCTTCCAGCCACAAAGCGAAGTCTTGCAGGCTTTATTTTCTCATGTCCTATACTGCATGTTTGTGTCTGATTCTAACTGCATCTAATCAAGTGAAAACGAAAACTGAAATGAAAATGCGTAAAACTGAAACGAAACTAAAACGAACAAAGACGGCGTGAAACGGAAACGAAAAAATCCTTCAAAACGGAAACGAAACCGAAACTTGAATTACACGGTAAAAACGAAATGGAAACTAGAATGAAAATAAAAGGTGAAACTTGAATCGCACAGGGTTTGCACATGTTCGACCTACAATCCCTCACGAATTACACCCAGATTCTCATTTTTCGTATCAGAAACTGACCGCACATCGAAAAAAATGTTTGCCAACGGTTTACAGGTGCACAGAGACAGACAAGTATATACATAAATTCAACTACGAGTTTATTCAGACAAAAGTTACCGGCTGGTGGAGACATAGAATCGATGGATGCAAGAGACACATTACGTGACACTGGTGACCCGGGCACCTGTAACAACAACATGGAGAAAACCCACATCACTGGGCACACGACATGCACATGAACTGAGTTAAATTAAACTGAATACGAATATTCATGAAAGCGCCATTTAGACAAAGTTATCAAAAGTGCCAGCGGGCAACAAACTGATTTCAAGTTTTTTTCATGCATGTGCTGATAGCATAGCTCGTAGCATCCACGTCTGCTGAAGTCTGCTTCTCAATCATCAAACGACGGCAGAGTGAAATCTGACCGAACACAAATTGGCGGCAAAATTACTGAGCAAGTAAGAGATGCGAAAGCTGAATCCTGTCCTTTGAGAGAAAATGCTACCAGAAGATTCTGAGGATAGGATGGACACAAAAGGTCACTAATGAAGAATTGTACAGAAAGATTCAATTGGCAGAAACCCTACTGCAGAAAG
>Ga0056128_1009007_pt1 | contig 12569 bp, 2 predicted proteins | sample WorMetLIZISLAND2_FD_71113 | JGI IMG/M metagenome (GOLD analysis project Ga0056128, IMG submission 71113) | Marine gutless worms symbiont microbial communities from Max Planck institute for Marine Microbiology, Germany - Olavius geniculatus... ...
TTGACACACAGTCAGTGTGATGCGGGCAATATCGCCTTTTGTAATTTTTGCTGTTTTCGATGTGCAAGTCCTTAAATGTTGCCGTTAACAAGTGTATAAACTAATGTTTTGTACATATATCAAAGTTAAGGTCAAGGCCAAAGACTTGACTTTCAAGGCCAATTCAAAGAACTCGAAATTTGTCTTTGAGAACATCTCAAGGCCAAGGACGAAGGACAACAATACTGGCTGATTTGTGCATCGCGTCGGGATAAGGTGTCACACAAACAATTGCAAACATATATTTTAATTTGTTACGGCTATTCAGAAAAAAAAACTGCACAGACGTTTTTTTCGGACACGGCGTATAATTCACGTAGTAACAAGCCAACTGACTTGATAGCTTCAATCATGTCAAGTCCCATCTCAACGGCGCAGTGGGCGTGGTCAGGTCTCGATTCCGGTAGTCCGCTGACACAGTAGTAGCAGTCGCCCAGCAGTTTGATACGCAGGCAGACAGCTAGGTCTGATTAGGCGTCACCACCCCTGCCTTCAGCACCGCCGGTGTGGTCCGTACGTCCGTCTGTCTGTCACAATAGTTTGATACGCAGGCAGGAGTGTTCGGCGGCTAGTCGGTCGAACCTGGCGAATAGTTCGTTCAACATTCGCACCAGATTCTGGGCAGAGAGAAAGGGCACTGAATTAAACTGACCAATGGGCAAGTTCAGTTCAGTTCAGTTCAGTTTCGTCGTTTTGAACGCGCCTTAAGACTGGTTTATTGCATTTATGGTTGCATGAATTATGTGAGTACTAGTACTAGTATTATGGTGAGTATACGTTGAGTGTAATCGTTCAACATGCGTACCAGATCTTGAGCCGTGCACTGCGAGCTGAGAGCCGTGAAACCACAAATGTCTGCGAACAGAATGCTGCACAGTAACAAGAACCAATGTAATTACAATACAATACAATATTTGAGCTGAAAATATATCTGGCAGCCGGATAAATAACCCATAAGCTATTTATCCGATTAAACGCAAACAAGGCTCCGCGAGGCTGCCGAGTCATAGACACAATATTATCGACAGACGGCGCCACTACAGAGACACGACCTTAGCCAGTACGGTGTTCGAATACGGCTGCCGGATAAGTAGCCGGCCCGGGTAAGAACGGGTATTTATCCGATAACCGCATGAATAGCCCCTAGGCTATTGACACGGCTGCCGAATAATCATCATGTGCTTATAATATTCCTTCAATAAAGGCTATTTGTTGTTAGCAGTTTTTTTCCAGCATATTTTTTTATAAAGTTGGAGGCAAACGAGGAAATAAAAAATGATCATTTAATAACGATGATAATTAAAAATCAATAGGCGGCTCGAATCGAAATCTAGTTCCCATGCTGTGTTGTACGTGTGCAATATTCTAACTTTTATTAAAATCCCTTGATAACTTTTTCAAATTATTTGTTATGGTGCACATAAACGACTTCAGGCTCACAGAACGTAACCTTATCGTCGATAGTAATGTAAAATAATAACTAATCAGGAAAAATTTTGCACGAACTAAATTCTGTCGAAGCCAAAAGAACACGGTAGGCCTACCGTAACAGCAAAGTGGTTGATAATCATGCAAAAGCAGAAGTCTACAAAATTCACAGCTTTGATCCAGTATAGTTGCATGAGATTAAAAGCAAGAAAAATGAAAAAAATGATAACAATAACGTTGATAAAAAGAAAAAATGACTTATCAACTGGTTGATATATTGATCAATGAATAAATGAATGAATTAATTAATAATTATAAAGGTTCATTTGTAAAATGCTAACCTGACGTTCTCATATCGTTGAATGTAGATCTTGTGGAACATGGTGTCTTTAACGGTTCCGGCGATGTCTGCTTTCATCTCCATGGCAACGTGGCGAGGAAGCACAGATAGCAGCAACTTTTCCTGTTATCGCAATTCGTAGTTTAAAAAAATAATTACAGTTACATCGTGTATTTTTCAAATTTTTACTACAAATAATAAACGGTAAGTTAACCGAAAAACGAATTACAAAATCAAATGAAATGTGTCTGAAAATTTAAAAAAAATTAAATAATTGGCGAAGAATGCTAGATGTGGCTTTATGTAGAATTGGGTATAAATGATCAAGTCAAATAAATTAATTAAATACAATTATTGTATGCGTGTAAATTATTTATTTTTTGTGCTGCTTTCATAAGACAAATTACAGCAAGCTAAAGAAAATGTAAAATTTTACAACGCAGGCTAATATCACACGTCGAACGAGCTTCAAAAAACATGCCCATAGCAGACAGGCGAAAAGTAGCTATACGCCTAATTCCCCATCCCCACTTGCTTCGCTTCGTTGTAGATTTACTGTGCAACAGTTGCATGAAATGTCAAAACTCAAATTTACAACAAGTTATATCATAGATGTTAAAAACATTGATTTGCAAATAAAGAATATAAAAAACATGTTTCTCATTTTTATAAAAAAAACATTATTAAAACATGCATAAAAACATTAAACTGCAAATGTTTCCAATCCTTACTTCTTTGCCATTATACGCGGAAAAAATATCTAACTCAAATAATTAAAAACAAAAACCTACCACCTGTAAAGATTAAAAACCGGAATGTACTGAATGTACAGATCAAAAACAGGCTGAACGCAATTTGCCCATAAGAAATAAATCAGATTTATATAATTTTGCATGTTTATGTTTTAACAAGAACAAAAAAATATGACATTAAAAACACAATAAAAACATTTTTAAAAATAGAAAACATAAAAAATAAAAACAACATTTTAAAAAATAATTTTAAAAAACATTAAAAACATGTTTTTTTTAAACTTTTATAAAAAAAACATTAAAAATGCTTTTTACATCTATGAGTTGTATGGCACAACTTTACAGTTTTTCAAGTGTTCGTTTGTTAACCATAATTTGTTATGGAAAAAGTTTACACTTACGACACGACTCAACTGTTGTACGTGTGAAATAGCTATTAATATATTTGCAGCTCATCGGATGTATATATTTATCTTTTTTGCATTTACTTTTCTTTCGTGCAGTAAAATATTTACTTACTTACTTAATGTCAAGTTCATATTAAATCGAAGGACTAGGCCTACATCAAATCCAAAACACCCCAACATGTCGAGATATTGCGCGGCCTCTTGTACGACAAGTCGTTTTACAGATCTACCACAAATCCAAGTATAGTGGAGTTTGTTCCTAAAACGGGTACAGAGCGACGTGACTGAACAGTTACTGATCTGACATCGTTTAGTTTTTGACGAACTGACCAATGGGCAAGCAGTAATACATCGTAGTCGGTCGAATCTGGCGAATAGTTCGTTCAACATTCGCACCAGATTCTGGGTAGAGAGTAAAGAAACTGAATTGAACTGACCAATGGGCGTCGGCGTCGGCGATCTACGTGACTACGCGCACGTACGCGTCAACCATTGACCAATAGGCTCGCTCGCCCCGCTCGCTCATTGGTCAGTTCGTCAAAAACTAAACCGTGTCAGTTCAGTTCAGTTCGGTTACGTCGCTCTGTAGTCTGAACGCACCTTAAGTGATTGCATGCTGTTAATGCAAATTTTGATGTCTAATTATTGTCGATGTTGGACGCTTATTAGCCGCTGCATTTAGTCGTTTTCCTAATGAACGGGAATCGATTCTCCAAATACATTAGACAACCTTAGTCTGCACTCTGCAGCTATAGCAGTGGCGCAACTAACTATAATTCTACCAAGCATTTTTGGCCGACCGTTAGCTTTAAGGTTCGGCACGATATGTCCGTTTATCTGTTGTCTGTCTGTTATCCATGTATTGTGGCTAAACGGTAGGGTCGGCGATAGTACTATTATAATATTATCAGTTTAAAACGATGCCGTCTTAATTGTTACAATAATGTCTTTTTGACCAGCGAAATAAACTTTAGACGAAAGTACTATTTGACATGTCATGATGACAAGCATGGTGAATGACTACGATAAAGAAAAGTCGCAGTGACCTGCAAAGACCCCAGTTCTATTACGCCGACTTACCCCGCGACGCCGGCGAAAAGCCCGTGACATCCCCGCGACAAGACACGGAAAAAGTCGGCGCAATGGAATTTACGCTTAAGCGGATTTGTGTCTAAGAAGAAAATTGGTTCGAAACCGCTGAGAAATCAGATCTGACCGATTCCAAATTCGCCGAGTTTTGAGTTGAGCGTCGTTGTAAATCAATTTTTTGACAGAGAGCTACACATTTTGTGTTTAAAATTGTAGTTTTGCCTTTACGTTTGTTTTAAAAGTTTTTTTTCTATAAGAAGAAAACTTTCCAACAATTTAGAGTTGAAAATTCGAAAAGATTGACCCTTTGCTTTTCCTTGCCACGACGACACTGCGCATCCCGTTTCTTCAAACTGCATAATCGAATAATAAATCTTGACTACTTGGGTTAGTCTGCGACAACGAAAGTATTCATCAATTTATTAGGCCTATTACAAACGTTTCGTTCTTTGCATAGACGTTTCGCTTGCTAAAAAAACTGCGGGCGACAGGAAAGACCTGTATCGCCGTTATCTTTTTTAAAATTTTTTTGTTCGTTTTTCGTCCGTTTTCGCCGTTCTCTCAATGTTTAGTGGGGGAAGTACATTTTTGACGCAAAACGTCCCGCAGGGGACGAAATGTCAAATAGAAAAACGTCCTGATACCGAAAGTATAATCACGGTAGGTAATATTACGCAATGAGACCTGTTTCTGGTTTTCTTTCTGTATAAGAAGACGAGCGTGCATACTACATGCAGTTCAATTAATAGAACTCACACAAGATTGCTAACAAAAGTTGTATAATCAACTGATATTATTATTATTAAATTTATGATAAATCGTTGTTAACAATGACGAGCGTGCATGCAGTTGCGGGTGTCGTGGAAGCCAAGCCGGCGACTTCGCTCACTGCTATAACGAGTGAAGAAAGATCACGAGCAATTGAGTCGTCGATGAATAAATAAACGAATAAATAAACAAATAAATGAACAAAAAACAAATAAATACGAATAAATAAACGAATAAACAAATAAATAAACGAATGAATGAACGAATGAATAAACGAATAAATAAATAAATGAATGAACGAACGAATAAGTAAACGAACAAATGAACGATCGAATAAACAAATAGAGGATGGCGTGATAACGAATAAATAAACGAGTAAATAAACGAATAGTTAAACAAATGAATAAAGGAATAAATAGACAAACGAATGAACCAGTTAATTAATCAATCATTGCTGTAACGAGTGAAGATCCCGAGCACGTTGACGCAAACCAGTAGACACGCGCTTGCACACATCTGATCACACACAGATATACCGGGAGGGGCCAAAAATAACACCCTTTTGGTATTGGAGTTTTCTTCGTTGCTACGTGCATTCTAGCTGCATTTTCTGTTTACTCACATGTTTCATTCTCATTAAATGGCGTCTTTGTAATTCTTTATTTGAACGAGGTCTCTTTCATGCGAATAAACAGTAATTTCGTCACGATGGATAAATTATCTGCAAACGAAAGCTGTTTAGTTCGCGATCTGCGCCTGGGAAAACACTGCGGAAGTTCCAAGCACGCTAAGAAAAAATTCTTGTAATTAATCAGCACATTTAAACTGCGAATAAAGGGCCTAATTACTAGCAAAAGTCGAAGCTGTTCAAACACCAGAAATATCTGGTGTTTTGCAGTTTATATGACATTATATCGACGCAGTTAAAAAGGCGTCACTTTTTGCCACCCTTTGCAGTCACAGAGACATGTACTCAAATATATAATAAACACTATACAGTAACGCAAGCAAAACTTGTTTCAAGACCAAGACTAAAAACTTATGCCATATAATGAGCTTATAGTGAATAATTTGGGCATATATTCAGTCGCTTCATTCAGCGCACCTGTTCGGTGATTGACAAGCCTGGGTGTCGGTGTAAGTTAAGTCCCGCAGAGAGACCCAGTTGTAACACGGTCAGCAGGACACCAATTAACACCGTCACCAGCAGGTGACGAGCTGCCAGTAATGTATATGTTGTGTATATATTGCTATTATTAATATTATTATTAATAATGACATTTATAAAGCAGAATTCGAAACGAAAAAGGCAACAAAAGTGCCAGATATTATGATAATGTATATAGGATGATAATGCAATAGTGTTGTTGTGTATATGAGTAGAACGCTTGTAGTTAGGCCATTAGCCGGCGTGCGCGGCTCGGCGTCGATCGTTGCCATGACAACCAGAGCACCTGCCGTAACGCTGATGACGATGTAGCGCATTGCGATGCGACTGACAGACACCTGCAGGCATACGAACACGCACACAAACACAAGGACACGGAAACATACAAGCAGGCAGACCGAGTGTCTAGACAGACACCTGCTGATGGTACAACGTCGTCACCTGTCGTCGATACACACAGCGGCTTCTATCCTTCCCCCTAAATCTGGAGTCAAAATCTGGCGCAAGTTTCCCCCACTTTTGGCCTTAAGCCCCCCCCCTTTTAAGCCTCTTGTTAAGGGTGTAGATTGTCCCGTGAAAATAGGCGGGAAAAATTTTGATCTACAGTCTGCACTTTTGACAAAACTCTCCCTATTGTTACTGTAAAAATAAGGGAAGTTTTGTTCAAGGTGTTAATTGCCCAGTAAAAAATAGGAAGAGTTTTGATCTACACCCTTAACAAAACTGCCCCCTCCCATTTTTCACTGGGTGCAAGCTGCGTTCGCCATGTTTGAGGATAGAAGCCACTGGATAGGGGCATACACACGTCTGCTGCAGAGGACATTTCTGTTATTTTCTCGTATCATGACAGTAATACAAGTGAACAAATTACGTGCTTAGAACGAAAGGTTAATTAATCACGTCGTGCGTCATACATCAAAGTATATCATCTGTAGACTTCGATTGCGCCTAAAGCCAGGGCTAAAAATTTCTAATACATCTACATCATTTACGCGCTGCGTTGAGACGATTAGATTTTGAGACTACGCAGATAGTCGCTCACTATTTTCTGCTAGGATTTTTTCTGCAGCATACTAGTCTTATATTGCTATACGCGTAAACAGTGAATTACGGGTTTGTTTGAACCGGCAATAACGCAAACTATAAAGGTTATTTTATACTGGCATCTCTTTCATCAAATAGTTAATCGATCAAGTGTTTTACGTTAACGTTAAGTGTTAACGTTAGCAAGAGATAGCACAACTCCAAAAAAATAAATAACCGAAAAAACGCAAAAACGCAGAAAAGCACTACTAAAACATTTCAATTTACTTACAAGCGTTTTTTTTCGTTTCAATTTTTTCCAGTTCCAGTTATAGTTATTTTTTCCTTTTTAGTTTTTTCTGATTTTAGGCTTTTAGCTCTCCCATAACCGTCTGTTTTTGGTTTTTAATGTTTTGCATAACAATACTTAGCCTTTATTTTAATTTTTCTAATTTTATTTCCACGTTAAACATTCTTATATAGTTTGTTTCAGTTTATGTGCTAGATTGAACTGACAGCTGGCCTGTTAGTTTATAATGCAAGTCGTATCGTTAGGTCTACTGGAAAAGCTAGAGCAGTCTAACCTGTGTGACTAGTAGAACGACGAGTAGTGTCATGAGTAAGATGGCAGAAATGACATGACTTGACGTAGCACCGGCGACGAAGTACAGGATATAGGTGTGCGTACATGTGCAAACTGCTCCACAAAATTAAATATTGCACATACATGTAAACGCACGACGAAGTAGAGGATAAGTTCGGCAAGACAACAGAGCGATAGCAGCACCATCAGCATATTGACCCTGTAGTAGGACTAAGTTCCATCAATATCGCTATTTAATTCACCAAAGCAGGCCTGGTAAACATATGACAACACAGTCAAGTAAAGATGCGGCGGGAGCAACTAGAATACAGGCATTATAAGCATATTTATCCTGTAGGCTGCAGTCTCAAGTTAATTGGACAAGTAAATGAATAAAACATGGATGAATGTATCAATTTAACAGACAGCACAGAACACAACGCACACAACAATTACAATGTGTGATTGGGACGTGAAGTAGGCAACCCAATAACCCGCTGCAAAAAATTCTGCTAGAGCTCTAGCAGTATCATGAGCATATTGACCCTGTACTCGCTGAATTTGAGCACGTAGCGGTCGTATATGAGTTCCAGTCGGCGGTCGTCAAAACTCATCGACGAAAACATATCTTTTGACCCACGGCAACCGGACGGATGGCCGCGTACATGTCAGCACAAGGTGCGGTGCGAACATCTAGACTATGTTTGTTATGACTGTTAAAACCCATCGACGACATTTTCAGTTATATCTGTGTTTTTCGCACAAATGTTTTTTTTTGTAAATAGTGTAGACTGCCAACAAGCAACAGATTCAATTAAGATTCTCTTGTGACCCACGGCAACCGGGCGCGGACGGCCGTATACGTGTCAGCACAAAGCGTGGCGGTGACATCTATGCTTCCTGTGACTGTTATTTATAACTCATCGACGATAGCAGATCCAGAACTCGCCACGTGCGACGTCGGCCCATGCGTGACGACGAACCACGCCCACTCAGATTCGCGTCTTTTACCACGAAAATAGTCTCAGATATAATATGTTAATAACAACGTAAATACAGAGCAACTTAAAATAAGCCTAATAAGAAGAAATCTCTAGCTTTTATTCCAGTTTAGTTTAGTTTGTTTTATATCCGTCGTCCTGTACGCACCTTTGAAGCAACTTGCGCATGCTCAAATCCAATTCGGTTTCGCTACAATGCCGTTTTATTGCAAATAGTGTGAGATATATATTATTAAGTTTGTGCAATAATGTTAACTTGTGCCCACCCGCTCAGATTCGTGTTTGTCCGTGAAGTTTCGTTCGGATGAAGCGAAGAATTCACGATCGGTTCCACGGCGCAGCGTTTAACCACTCCCGCCATCGCTACTGTATCTTCTTCACATAGGCGTAAAAAACATCGACAGAAATGGATAAGGTTTTTAAAGGAACGTTTGTAGACGTTGTATATTTGCTTGAAAAAGTTTATAAATTTTACTGACCGAATACATTAATCAAAATAAAGTTCTGCTTTTTATTTGTGTTATCAAAATACTCTGCGCTACTGGGCATGGTGTAACAGCTAAAGGAAGTAAATCAAAGTACAAATTTCTATGATCTGTTACTGTCACAATATCAATAGCACTTCGGCGATTGTAAGCTTACTTCGAATTACTGTCATTCGTGCATTGGCCGTTTAACGACGATTAAGAACAAAAAGTTGAGAACAATGCTAAAAACTAGGAAAACGCGTTTCTCAGAAAAACTTAAATGAACGTTTGTTACAATATTGTGACTACTAAACCTTAATCCCGTTCGTTCGAAGCGTTGTCGAGTCGAGTCAGACTGTCTGCTGCCTGTTACGTCTGCTGCTGCTGTACCAGAGATTATATTTTATAAGCCTTTATAGTCTGTGTGCTATACTGCCGCTGGCATCGCATCCAGTGGGGGTCGATCCGTGGTAAACATTGGGGGTCTGACATTTTTCCTCCGCCTACCGGCGCCCACAGAAAATTTTTCATTAGTCTCAGTTATCGTTATTTGTTTCGTTTATGTGTTTTTTGATCTCAGGCAGTTTTTTTTACTTTTACGCTTTACGCTTTTAGTTTCCTTCATTTCGTTTCCATTTAAAGTTTTTTTAGTAAATGTGGTAGATCAAATTGACTGTTTGTCTGTTTGTTTTTGAGTGAAAATCTTTATCGCACCGTATCATAACGTCGCAAGCGTCAGTTAGGGTGGGAAATTCGTAAACGATATTCCCTTTTTCCATTCGAGTAGGAGGTCTGTGAAGCGTCTTATCGTTCCTTCAGATCCTGCTTAGAGCTTTGACAATGGTGCCCCAGCGGAAAATAAATTTGTCGCACATGAACATGGCAAACATGGGAAAAATAGCGTATTAGCTCAGCGATGAATTTGCAAGTTGAAACGATAATCGTTGTCGATGAAACTGTACTGCGACTACCAAGCGAAAAAAAATTGCTTTTGTATGGCGATTTTTGCTGCGTACGCGCAGTAAAACAAAATGTGTGCAACTAATGTGTTAATTATCGAACGAGTCCAGTTAACGGCTGGGCCTACCAACTCCATATACTGGATGGGAGGGCCCCCTATTCGTCCCACTATTGGCGCCCCTAATTACAGCTGTTGCTAGGCAACGGCCAGCCTCCCTGCAGCAAATTGAAACGATGCATTATATCTCAGTCAGCGACGTCGGTTTTGCAAAATTGGCGAGACCAGTCAGCATTAAGCTAACAGTCAATTAACCAAACGTGCGGATTAATAATTTGATTCGTATAATAATATATTTATTCACATTAGCTGCTATGGCAGGCGCGCATGCATGTGCAATTTATATTCATTTAACGCATTTACTACTGTATGCCTGGAACATTATTTTGTGGCGTTGATGATGTAATAGGCCTGGGCTACGTGTAAAATTAGCACTTTTCTCCGGCGAATAATCGTCAATTTTCGTTTCAGTGTCCAGTAGGTTGAAAATAAAGCATCATTCATTTGTCATACAGTAACACTGCGTACTCTGATGACCCATAGGTACACCATAATAGAGGCATCGTGCACATATTTAATACTGAAACAATTCATGCATTTTATTCTCTCCCTTTCTTGTCCAATTCTACTCCTTCTTATTACTGAGTCTGAAGCTGCTAAACTACCGTTTTTAAAAGACTTTTCCCAGTTTTTTTCCTCTTTTTGGTAAGTTTCTTTTTGTAAAAACGAATTTTTTCGTTTCACGCGCATTCGTTGTGCAACAATCAAATTAAGTCTAATTAGCTCCTTGGTTGTACTAAAAGACTGTCCGAAAAGTAAGTTCCCTACATTTTCGTCTTAACTCGATTGACACATCGATCTTCAAAATTTTCTTGCGAGCATATTTAGAGTAATAATTACAACTTACAAGAAAAGCCCTGCTAACGCAAAAGGGATCGCGCAACAGCGGTGCACCGTCGTACGCTAGTGATCCGTAGACTTCATCCGTAGATCCCATCCATACGGCTTTTGGCTACAGTTTTAAAGAAAGGCCAGTAAAACAAAATCAGTCGCCAGAAGGCGCCAGACGACCTGCGGCTAAATATGTATAGTGTTTTACTTGTACTCGCCAGAGGGCGCCACCTATCTTGCTCTGCCAACGACGTATCGGCTGAAATCGCAAATTTTTCCCATCCCCTCTCATTTAGCGCCCTTGTTCGGGATGACTCCCTACGAATTTATGGAAAAGCTTTACGGTTCCTGAAACTAGAGTCTTCCAGGCAGCCGATGGTGAAGATTTGGTGATCTTAGCTTGCACCATTTTTGACTGATCCACCCGTGTGACAGACGGTGTCGTGAAAAATTTGTCGCACCTGGAAAATTCTTCCCACCTCCGTATTCTCATAATGTTACTAACCCTAACCCTAAACCTAGGGGGTCGTCCATAAATGACGTCACGCTTCGAGAGAGAAGGGGGTTTACATTATTGTGATGACGTGTGACGTAGGGGAGGGGGGTTAAAGGAAGTGTGACGTCACACGCGTCACATCTGTGGAAAGGCACAATAGACAGCCAAATTCATGTTGCCAACTCGCCGTATGTGTCAGGACGAGGAACATTTAGGAACACTGTGCTTAATTTCACACAATTTTATGCGTTAAATTGACAGTAGACAAGTTTGATAATGGATAAAATTTTATATATTAGAATTAGGATATGCTGAGACTCATCTCTGTGCTCTACACTGCAGACTGCCGGGGGAAGGGGTTAGACGTTTGTGACCTCATATTTGAAGGGGGGTCCAGGGAAGTGTGACGAAGGGAGGAGGGGGATAACTTTTTCTTTAAAATCGTGTGACGTCATTTATGGACGACACTTCTACTATGCACTATATTGCACTCAAGTAGTGAAAAAGTAACAGTTTACACTACTTGTTTAATTAGTACGCAATACTTCGTAAACCTGTTTAGTTTAGTTATAATATTTAGCTAATTTTCAGCGAACTAGTACAACATCATATTTGTTACAGAATATGCATTCGCAAAATTCGTTTTCCCAAAAAATGTATAAAACGCAAATATACCGTTTGACGTGCCTGTAATTTATAACGATATATGTGAATAATAATTGGTACGCATAAGTTAATTAACTGTGACCGTGACGCTGACAAGCTGATGGTCGTTGTTGCAGCAGTAGCCTTGGTCGGTGCACCTGAAAGTTTGCTCACCTTGTTTCAATAGCAGGTCTGAGATCAAACGTTCGGTGCACCAGCCATCAGTACAGGCTATCAACACGTATCGCCTCCTCCGCACTTCTTCTTAGAAGAGTCACATCTCTGTAAAGGTAAAAGGTAAAGGTCGTCAATTTGTATAGCGCATCGTCGCGAACATGCGCATGCCTCTAATGCGCTTTCGTCACTAACCAGAGCCGCCTGCCGCACGGCCACCGTGTGCAGCCTGCAGACACAGGCTGGCGCAGCGGCCGGCTAGGCAACCCCAGTCAGCTGT
>Ga0056128_1009008_pt1 | contig 12568 bp, 8 predicted proteins | sample WorMetLIZISLAND2_FD_71113 | JGI IMG/M metagenome (GOLD analysis project Ga0056128, IMG submission 71113) | Marine gutless worms symbiont microbial communities from Max Planck institute for Marine Microbiology, Germany - Olavius geniculatus... ...
ATGTTGACAACCCGGTGCCAAAAAGTGCTAGCAATAAAAGCAGATGGGCATGAGAGTTTACAGAGTTTAAACGGATGTCCACGTGTTACAGACGATTGGGCTGGTTTAAGAAATTTCTGATAGTCAATGTCTACTACCCCATGCAGCATTTTATAACAAAAAGTAAGGTCTGCTCTAACACGACGGACTATAGAGACTATACTCATTTAATGCTTCAAGTCTAGCGTTATAGCTGAGATTGTGCAACCCGTGTAGACGCTTAGTAAACCTCTTAAGGACGGCTTCAATTCTTTTTATTGAGGTTTTTGCAGACGGGTTCCAGACAACAGTTGCATATTCCACTATCGGGCGAACGAATGTATTAAATGCCTTCATTAACACCAGTCCCATACACGTTATGGTGACGCTACTATATCGAACTCTAGCATACGATACGGTAATTCGACGCACGTGGGTGATGGCTGCTGGTAGCAACTCTGCATTCAAAATTGCGGCCAAATCGCTAACTGCAGATAAGAGACATATTGTTATCCCTACTGCTTACAGCCTATAGGAACTCGTTACACCTATTGCCCCATCCAAAGTTTTTGTCGCTGACCCCCTACGACGTAGCCTCCCGTTCAGCTACAATGCCGCACGTCCGCACAATTGGGATTGCAGAATGACGTGTGTAGTGATCAAGATCATCCAAGGTCATTAATTTTCGTGTCACCTGGAAAGACTATGAGAGGCCCTGTGCAACTATAGTGATCAATAGCAACTTTGGCTTTATCTTTCACCGTTTCTGAGATAAGACGTCTTATCCGATGAAAAACGGACATTTGTCCTACCTCATCTTTGTTCAACACCAACTATGAAAATGTTTCACTTAGCCTAATGCACTTATCGCTGAAATGTTGTGTCTAAAGAGCTGTGACACGAGACTAATAACCGCGTGTAATTTTCTGTAGGACCTGCCGTTTAGCCACAACACATACGTTACAGACGACAGACGACAACAGATCCAAGACACAAGACAGACGACACATCGTACCAATAACTCAACTTAACGGTCGGCCAACAACTGGTCAACTGAGTAAAGTATGAACGGTAAGATTTAAGGCTGTCAGATGCGCGCCAAAGAGAGGATACCGTAACCACCACGTACTAGCAGCAGCAGCAGCAGCGCCAATTATGTCAGAAATGCCGTCAGTTACCAAAAACACTGGAACACTGGCTACAAACTTGCCCGCGAATACTCAACAACAGCGACTTCAAACCGTCGGCTCCACTGATCCGCCACTCGACATCTTGCCCATCGATCCGCGGCAGGTGATTTAGCTTGTAGGCCTACACGCGAGTGACCGTTCTCTCGTGACACGAGAGACATTGCAACAAGCAGCAGCAGCAGCAGCAGTGATAGCAGAATACTGCGTCGAGTGTTACGACTTGGTCAGTTGGTTGGAGTCGGTAGGTCGCGATGCTTGCGGTACGGTCGACAGCGAGGTCGTCTCGGTCGACTGCCGTCGCCGCGACTTTCTGGCTCGTGGTCTTGCTAGTAGCCGATTTCTCGTCGTCGACCCTCAGTGCGCGAAAACGCTCCCTGCAGCCCGGGGACTTTTATTCCGCCAACGGTAAGTTAATCAGTCATGACGACGATGTGATGGTAGCCTATATTGTGATGATAGCCTATATCAAACTTTATTCCTGCAGTAATATTTCCGCTAAACGAGAAAAAGACGCATGGGCGTCAGAGCATTAAGGACAATGGGCATGTTTCTCTTAAGAGTTTTTGACGACAACATCACTCAAGATGTGCAAAGTGCACAAGAGTGTGTGCAAGAGTGCACACAAGGTGTGTACTCAAGGTTCAAGGCCATCCAAGGTCGATGATTTTCATTTCATTTGAAAGGGCGTATGCCACTTTCTGTTAGTGATCAATAGCAACCTTGACCGTATCTCTTACCGTTTCCGAGATAATGGCCAGTTTTCCGTTAAAAACGCACATTTTTTGCTATCCCCTCCATTCAGCCACAAATTTGAGAATGTTTCTCTTGCACTAGATCGTTAAAATTTTGCCTGACTATGTTTATGACACAGGGCTAATTATTCGTGTAAAATATTTTTTCCTGAAACCTACCGTTTAGCCACAATACAACTGTTACAGACGACAGACAACGACGGACGAACAGACGGACAGAGACAACCGTACCATAAGCTCGACTGTTACTTGAGTACGGTCAGTTAAAATCTTTTTCCTAAAGTCGTTTTAAGGCCAGTTGTATCGTGATTGGGGAGAAACCTGGGGTCTGCCCTTTCCCTTAAATATTAGTCTGCCGGAAAATTTTCTTTGTCGGAAAATTTTCGCCCAGAAATATCGAATTTCTGGCTACTAATCCCTCATTACCCGGCAAAAACATATTAAAATTTTTTAGCAACCGTGATGTCTTTTGTTCAAAATTTGCAACTTGTTGCCCTTTTGTTTTTTTCTTTATTCACGACGCCACTGTTTAAGGCCAAGAATTCACTGAAGTCATTCTTTGCGGCTAGACCTTACCCCTGTTTCTCCGCCTTCGTCCCTTCTGGAAGTTCTGGTATTAGACAGAAAAGGTAGATAGCACCGAAAGCAGGTCCTAAGACTCATGGAGCCTCTTCCGAAAATCCTGAAAAAGTTATTAATGGTTTTTGATACATTTTGGAGACGTCAACACGCATAGTTCAAGGAAAAGTCGATTAGATTTTGTTGGCAATCGGGATATAATGGCCGTATCTATGAATTTTGCGGGATTATTTGTATATTCACTGTCGTAGTCCTAATTGATAGACGAATACTAAAACGACAGAACTTAGTTACATTTCTAAAATTTGCCGTCCCTTTAAATTTTGCCACCCTAAGCTGCAGCTGCCTAGTGTGCCTGTTTGTAAATCTGCCACAGTATGCAAGCGAAGGTTACTGCCACGGTCGCTGGAGAAGAAACGGCGAGTTATGCGTGACAGTCGATCGGTACAGTAACTGTTGTACTGACCTGTCAAAGGAGCCGACCATTCCGCGCCGACTTAGGTCTTATGCTAACTGGATTATATCCTCGCGGACGTCAAAGCGTTTCTCGGATAAACCTTGATCTACGAGAAAGCTTGCTGTTTTTCTTCTTCCACATCGTAGTCTATATGCTCCTATATTGAACTGCTGAAACACGAACTGTCTGCTCGCTGTGCGAAATCCTTTTTTTACACATTGTTTGACCTTTTTTAGTTAATTGCATGTTTTTAATTTGTTTATTTTTACGTAGCTTCTATGTTTATGTTTGAATCCATCGAGTGCATGCTGCAGCACAAAATAAAGATGTTAAATCATTGATGCATTTTGCTTTACATGCAGCGTGTCATTGCATTGAGCTAACATAATTAGCACGACAATAAATAAATTCATTGTGCTTTTGAAACGACATAGGTGTGAATTGTGGATATAAACGTTTTCATTACAGGATAGGAGACTACGCTCGGCCTTACTGCTGCAATTTTGCTTAATTGGTTTAAACCTTACTTTAAACACTCGGCATGGCATCAAAACTAGTAGGCCTACATAGGCTATATTTCAATATCTAAAAAAAGCCATTGTCCATTCAGTGATTTATTTCTGAGGTGAGTGATTGTACGTTTGTCCGTTTGCATTGTGTTTCTTCACTGTGTTATATCATATGCGAACAGTTCGCGCATCATTTCGACATACTTTTCTAAATTACAGTAGACTTTTAGCTAATTTTATTGTTTGTCCAATGCTATGCATAACATTGGACAGAGTATAAAATCACCTGAGTGTCCATGCGTGCGTCCGTGCGTGCAACTTTTCTTAAGCTCTTTTCTTTCCACCTTCCCTTTCCCTTTCGATTTTCCTTCCCCTTTTCCTTTCCCTTTTTCTCTTCTCTTTCTCCTTCCCCTTTCCCTTCCCTTTTCCCTTTTCCTTTCCTCTTTTTCATCTTCCTTCCCCTTTTTTTCCTTCCCCTTTGCCATCCCCTTTTCGTTTCCCTTCCTCTTTTTCTTGCTTTTTCAGCTTCCTTTTTTCTTTTCCCTGCCCCTTTCCCTGCCCCTTTTCTTTCTGCTTCTCCTTCGATTTACCTTCCTTTTCTCCTTTTCTCCCCTTTCTCTTTTCCCCTTCCTCTTTTCCTTCCACTATTTCTTCTTCTTTTCCTTTCCCTATCTTTTCCCCTTCTTCTTTTTTCCCCTTCTCCATCCCCTTTTTCTTTCCCTTCCTTTTTTCTTGCTCTTTTATTTTCTCTTTTTTTCTTTTCCCTGCCCCTTTCCCTGTCCCTTTTCTTTCTGTTTTTCCTTCGATTTACCTTCCCTTTCCCTTTTCCTTCCCTTTCCCTTTTTTCCTTCCTCTTTTCCTTCCACTATTTTTTCTTCTTTTCCTTTCCCTATCCTTTCCCCGTTTTCTTTCCTTTGCCCTTCCTCTTTCCTTTACCTTTCTTCTTTCACTTTTTCACTTTCTCTTTTTCCCTTTCCCTTCTCTTTTTTATTTATCTTTCCTTTTCCTTTACTTTTCATTTTTTTCCTTTCCCTTTCCCTTCCTTTTTCCTTTCCACTTTTCCTTTCCCTTTCCTAGAGCCTTCCTTTTCTCTTTCTTTTTCCTTTCTTTCATTTTTGTTTCCGTGTCCACGTCCGTCCGTCTTATCATTTGAGGCGCCATATCTCCATAACGGTGCAAGATAGACGCGTGGTCACTATGGAGCACCCATAGGAAGTCGACCTCCTGGAGTCAAATGGTCACGTGACCGATGACGTCACATGACCCCAAAAAGTCAAGGTTTCAACCCCATTATTTTTGAGACGCCATATCTTTATAACGGTGCCAGATAGATGAATGGTGACGATGAACCATTTATAGTAAAGCGCTAGTGACGAATTGAATAGTCTCGTGACTGGCAATGTTTATTTTCAGTTAAAATAATAGAGAAGGATGAAAGGATCATTGCTGCTGTACAATTTAAAATTGACCTGTTTCATTTTTTCTACCAGTCTAAACAGCTTACTGATTACATTTATACGGACATACACTGTAAACTATGGAAATGCATTGGACAGACTCCGTGTTCATATGAACATTATCTTAGTTGTTAAACAAACATATTCCAGCCATATCTGCAACAGCATCTATTTCGACGTAGTCACTATGCTCTCTTGGGCTACAAGACATCGCTGTGTTGCAAGCACTGGCGAGGTACAGTACGTGCGAAGTTTATGAGCGACATCTACAAGTAATACCATACGTCGTGTGATTTGCACGATACACGCCGTATACATGCAGTGGTGCTGCGACTGCTGCTGCATCTCCAGTCATAATGTACGCCGGTGACAACGCGCCGTTGACCTTATAATTTGCTAAACGTTTAAACTTTAAATAATTCCCAATGGCCTTCGGCTAGGGCTACGGCCCAGTTCCCTCTGGGGAGCTCACAGCGTTTCTCCAAAGCCCCTAGCTGGATTTTAAGGGGTCTTACTTCTAAGGGATGGAGGGGAAAGGAAGAAAAAACGAAAAGGAGAAGGGGTGAAGGGGGAAAAAGGAAAGGGAGGGGAGGGAACGAAAGGGGAAAGAAAGGGGAAGGGAAAAGAGGCGAGCTTACCCCTCAATTCGCATTTATGGTTACGCCACTGATAGCTCCTGAAATGCATGATGGATCTTGACCGTAAACTCCATAAACAGGTGTGGCGTGGTAGCTTATAGTATATGAGCGATGCATTGGTACGTAAAACATGTTTTTGCACCCGCTGCCTTCGTGGTCAAGCCATAATTTCTTGCGGTTGGGCAAGCTGGAGCATGGTGTTGGAAAAGTTTGGTCTAGCATGATGCATCCATGCACGGCACCCAAGCACCAGCCGGCCCAGCTCGATGGTTTTGTGTTTTGAAACAGAGTTGAGCACCATTCCATAGACCTATACGTCTTTCGACAGTCTTGAGAGGATTTTGCCACTGTGTTTAGCCTACTCTCATGTAAAAAATTATAGTTCAGGATTCTAACCAACAGCACGGCAGAAGTTTTATTAGTTGCATTAGCAAATAAATAAATTCATTTTTTCAACACACACAACAGACATTTCAAGTTACAGAAGTCGACAAAAGGCAATGTTGACAGGACATAAAAAGCTATACGTTTTCACTAACAAAAGCACCTAATAAAACTAAGAAAAAAACAACAGCGTGTTTGGTTGAGTTCTGCGATTCTTTTTACTCTTTTTAACTTGTATTTTTTCTGTGTGCTTGTCTAGTTACTGTTTTAATAGTGTGTGTTTGTGCATGACTGCCCTTGAGGCGAAATAAAGTTATCTATTGTCATGTTATCATTGTCGGGCTTTGGGCTGTCGTTACTTTGTGAAACGTTTAAACGCCTGATGGGAGCATCGCTAATCCAGTAGCGTGGATTTACAGGGCAGAGTCGCCGGCGACTGTTGCAGCGGAGTCAGCAGTTACTAGTAGTCAACGTGGTCGTACGTAGTCGTCGCTGCGTATCGTTAAGACACGGACGACGGACGACAAACGACGTCAGCGACGCTACGACAACTTTCACTGCGTCTTCACTAGTGGCGTAGCCAAGGGGGCCTAAGGGCTCAGCCCCCAACTTTTGCAATCCTCTAGACAAAACATAAACACACGTTTATACTTCACTGGATGTACCGATTTGGTCAGCCTATTCTCAGGAAAATAATTAAAATTATTACCACCGGATCTCATATTTTAAAACTACAATGCACTAAATACAATTTCGGTTGGGGCTCCGCCCGAGACCTTTTGGAGAAAGCTTACATCGCTCCCTTTTAGGCCTTCTAACTAGATTTTAGGGGTTTTACTTCTAAGGGAAAAAAGGGGAAAAAAGAAAAAAGGAAAAGTAAGAAGGAGAACAAGAGGAACGGGGAGAAAAGAGAGAATACAAGAGAAGAAGGAAAGGGAGGGGAAGGGAGGCGAAGTCTTCTCAATTCACATTTTTGGCTACGCCACAGATTTCGCCGCATCTGTTGCTTCTGCTGCTGCTACAGGCGTCGCTGTTAATTATTCGCTCGACTTCACCCGATGACTCTGATTGATCTGAATGCATCAGCGACTGACGCACCTGCAGGGTTCACCGGGCACTCTCGGGTCCACTAGTTCTGATCCATGTCGTCAATTCGGACGTTTCCTTCCTCCCCGACCCCATCCGCGCCTGTCAATGTTAGCCTCCGCATCCGCCGGCCCATATCTCTCTTAATTAACTTTCGCCGATAATATTTCCTGTGTTTTTGCCCTATGATGTTTTCGTCTACGACATACATGCACGGTTCCAGCCTAGTGGAAAATGCAGCTTCGCGAATTAGTGAGTTTTTTGTACTGACTAAGGAATTGTGAATTATTGAAAGATTCCACCCATACCTCAACTGTGCAGACAGTCATTTTGAGTAAACTTTGAAGCAGCTGTCAACAATTCTCTGTTTAAATAAATTAAGATTTTGTGCATATTTTTATTTCTCCACTTTGTGTGTTTGACATTTGGATTAAACTGTTTCTCAGTTAGGCTACTTACTTACTAACAAAAGTTTGACTTGTTGCTGTTTCAGGTGTGAATCGCCGCACTTTTACCTACGATGACATCAGATCAGTCGACAAACGGTGAGTACTCGTATTTTGTCTCATCCGGTACAAATTCTTCATTGCTAAAACTGTCAAATAATGTTGATCGATTCGCCTTTGATTTGTCCAGTCGCGTTTTCGATGTAGGTATTTTGGTTAGCCGAGAAATCTAACCTACTAGCTGGCATGTTGTAGCTATATATGGCGACGCATCCGTGGTGCATATCAGAAAGCTATCAGCTGATTGTTTTCATTCGTCGCTAGCGGAAATATGCCTCTCGGTCGCTTATTGTATTGCTGACCTGATACAGCATCTGCATGCAGGATCGAGCATGTCACTCTAACCCAATCAATAGTCGTTCCAAAGCTGTTCCACTGCTTGAGCTTGGTCACTCATGGGTGCACTTTAACAGCCCTTGACGGAGTCGAGTTTAATTACATTAAGAAAGTTTAGTACGGACATGACTGACCGTTCTCGAGTATAATGTTTTTGGCCGACCGTAAGGTCGACTTCTTGGTACGATGTCTGTCGTCTGTCGTCGTCTGTCTGTAACGCATGTACACTGTGTCTCAAAAAAACATCCACGACATTTTTGACTGTAACTTTAAAAGCAATTATCAGATTTTGATAATTTTTGGTACAAATATTCCTGACACAACTTGCCATCAAACGACCGTTTAGTTTCCCACCTCACCCAGTGTATATTTTTGCACTACTTAGGGACATCAGATCAAGCGAAATGTGTTTTGAAATAAACAGAAAATCTGAAAAAAACATCCCGGCATTATCGATCGTAACTTGAAGAATAATTAGCAGATTTTAATAATTTTTTTCTTGGCAAACATATTTCTGACACCATTGACTATTAAACAAATGTTTCAGTTTTCACTTTACCCAACGTCTGTTTTTGCACTATCTGGAGAAATTAGACCAAGCATAATACGTGTTAAAATGAATGAAAAAACGTCGATAAATTCCATCTATCCTAATATGTGGACCCCAACAACAGGTCTATTACAAGGTTTCACTGCCGTGTAGCAGTGTGTTTACCAGATAAAGTTTAGGAATGTTTGTGAAGTCAAGAAGCGACTGGTACAGCCCGGATTGGTTTGGAGCAGAACGTTATCGATACTGCTGTCAATGAACGGAGAAAGCGTGTCTTTGCCTGTGTTCGCATAGTGGGCCAACACTACAAGCAGTTTTACTGCAGACAGTTGAAAAATGGACAACTGAATGAATTGTCAGCCAAAGTGTTAAAAAGTGGACAAAATGCGTTTTTACACGTTATGTTAATTAAGCAATCATATCGCATTGGATAAAAAGTGATATTTCGCTGGTTGTGTTTTCCCCAGGTAGTGCAGAAACAAATGTTAGGTGAAATGGAAAACTAAATGATTTGATGGCAAGTTGTGTCAGGAATATTCGTACCGAAAATTATCAAAATCTGATAAACGGTTTTCAAGTTACAGTCGAAAATGTCGGGGATGTTTTTTGAGACACAGTGTACATGCGTTACAGACAGACGACGACAGACGACAGACGACACATGTTTTTTAAGACACAGTGTATTGTGTCTGAATGGTACGTCATGGTGGCGTCGGCGATGGTATCATTGACGAGGATTTCCTATAGGTTGTCAATAGTAACCATGTCTCTGTCTTTAACTGTTTGGCCGCAATTTTAAATGCAAAGTTTCTGCCTGCAGCCATTACTCACGTTGTCCTAGCGTTCATTGTAGCGTTCGATATAACAGCGTCACCATAGCGTATATGGCACTGTACTCACTCTGAGAAATTGTTTTCTTTCCGCTACTGGAAGTCCGACGTTGGCCTTCGGTTATAAATGGTACGGTCGGCCCACCCTAGAGATAGCTGGGTCTTTTGTTGGTAGTTAGGTTTACTCACTCTGACGTCGAGTATCACAGGTTCTTAGTTTGCCGAAACTGCCGTTTTTTTAGATCATCTGCATAATATGAAGAAGGCAGCAGCGGTTGCCGAACCATCAACAGGTTTCCACTTAAAGGTTGCTTTTGATGAATTTACGGAACTTATACATTGTTTATGTATAACGTAAAGATGTTTTAGAGCAAACTAGAGTTCACTTTGTTAAGCCTCTTGAACCTTCCTCGTAAATGACGTTCTTGAATGTTAGTGTTAATGTATTGCGTTGTAACATTCACCGGCTGTCAGTCGCCGAAAGTAAAGTTAATGACTTCTGCCTCCGCAGAGTTGTTGATTTCGAGACGCTGAAAAGAGAACGGATGCGACTATGATGATATTATCACGAACATCACGAGTAGCTAGAACGACGTACGTAAGTCTGCAGCTGTTACAGTTTACGTGCAGTAGACTAGGTGGCGTCTTGACGATTTGCACTTTAGCAGCGACGACGAAGGATTCGTGTGATGTGACGATTACAGGTTTGCATGGCGCAGTAATGAAGCACCGCGCTGTGCGAATATTGATCGTGTGTGGTCTGCGGACAAGTCGACCACCCGGTGCGCGTGCTTTCCGACTGCGGTCGACGGCTAAAGACGATTGAAGCGACGACGCACGTTTATGGCTTCCTTCGGTGCGCCTGTCAATCTGCGTCAATCGACGCTGTCGCCCAGCATTTGTACAACGCTAAAGATCCGTCCATTATTGCAGTTGCAAGCGCCCTTCTCGCCACACTCAGTCTGAGTGACTGACTCTTCGTTCGTCGCTAGTCTCTTTGCAATTTTTTCTCCGTCCGTGCGGTCTTTCTGCCACCGGCCATCGTCGTTTTCCGTTGATCGGACTATACCGTGCGTCTGTAGATTTAATTATTGAGTGGCGCGCACGCTGCAGTCACGTTATCGGCGCTCTAGGTGGCACTACCGGATGCAGGCTTAGTCTGACATCGCCAGAATTCATTTATTGCCAGTACTGTTCCATTTCTAGTGTTGACGTCTGCTGGGCGAATAGAATGGCCTTCTGGACAGAAAAAAATGGCGGAGGGGTGCTTGTTAGAAGTCACTATGTACATAATAATCGTTAAACAGCAAAATGCAGTCAGACATAGTGAAACGGAAGACAGTTATCGTCCTTATCTATTGTCTGCTGCCGTGTTTGGCAGTTTTCATTTTTCAAATGCAGCCTGAATCACGAATGCTGTTGAAAACGTGACCTTGTCGCTTTGAATTATCGCCGTACTTTATATTCCCGACAAGTCATTCATTTTCCCGCAGTTGCTGCTGCTGGTGTTGCTACTACTAGGCTACTGATCAAAACGTCTTTTGACCACGACGACGGCGCTTTTAGTGGCAACGCGCTTAGCTATTCATTCACCATTATTAGCGTTTAATATTTAATACAGAGCTTGTACAGAGCTTAATACAACACCTGCTCTCCCTCTTTTTAGCATCGTTGTTTGCCACTGTTTTAAATTACGAGTTTCGAAAAGTTTTGCGAAGCACTTGGCAGCGTGATTGTTTAAAAAAATATAGGTTAGTTTACGGATAATTGATAAATGGATACATGTATATGGATTGGTATGTCGATCTGCTACAGATATATTCGCGGTCAAAGTTTGAAGTAGCCCGAAATCGCGCCGAATTTTGAATCTGGGTAGATCAACATCTGCGTTTATAACTTTTTTGTTTGTAAACAGAAGTTCACACAATTTTTTTCTCCAACGCAGCAGGAATTGCTCTCGATGACATTTGTGTCTCTTTGTCGATATCATGACCGGTTCTTGAGATATTTGCGGTCAAAGTCAAAAGTTGTTCTAAATCGCGCCGAATTTTAGACGTTTTTTTGCTTTCCCAAATTTGAAGGAGGCACTGCCCCTTAAATTTTGTATATAAGTAATAATGGTCCACTTATGGCCTGTCACGTGGCAAAATTTCATGGGGTTACTTTCCATAACCCCAAAGTTATAGGCGCTAATACGCTGAATTATAAGCCAATTTTTGACCGCCCTTTAAAAAAATTGTTGGGAGAGCCCCCATCCCCGGTGGGGTATACGCTAGCAAGACAGTCATTCTGTAACGCGTGTAAAAATTTTGGGGTGCAGCACCACTTAGGGGCCGAAATATGGTTTTCCGAAAAAGTCGATTTTATGGGTAAACATTAGCCGCGAGAACGCTGTGGAAATTAGACCAAAGTTCACCGAACTTTTTCCGTCTAACGCCGAATGAAACGCTGGCGATAATTTAGTTTTTTGGATATCTCTGTCCATTTTGGAGATATTCGAGCTCAAAGTGGGAAAGGGTCCGAAATCGGGCCAAATTTAGCAGTTTAGTTTTTAGCGTATTTTTTGCCTCCAAATTTTTTTGGGGGCAGGCCCCAAATTTTGGACTGGCATTTGTAAAGTGAACATGCTTCCGACCATGTGGCAAAATTTCGCGGAGATTGGCCCACGGACCTCGGAGATCTCGCGATGAAAAAAATAAATAGCAGTAAAACATAAAGATCTTCCCGAACTGTCGTTCCGGGCGGCCTAACAATAGAAACAAAGCAAAAAATGTTTTTGGCAAAGTTATTTTTGGATTTTATTTATTTTGCTAGCCGCATTTTTAAAGTAACAAGACAATGTTCATACGAACATGGAGTCTGTCCAATGCATTTCGATAGTTTACAGTATATGTCCGTATAAATATAATCAGTGAGCTGTTTAGACTAGTCTTGTAGAAAAAAATCAAACAGTTTAATTTCAAATTGTACAGCAGCAATGATCCTTTCATCCTTCTCTATTATTATATATAAAAAAACTGCAAGCAATTCATTTAATGTTGTATAAGCGCTGATGTAAAACTGCAAAAATCAAAAAAAGTATAAGCACGAACTAATGTATTAGCTTAGACATTTAATCTGTTCTCAGTAGCCAGATATAAATGTCTAAGCTAATGCATAATATTCGTGCTTATACTTTTTGATTTTTGCAGTTTTACATCAGCGCTTATACAACATTAAATGAATTGCTTGCAGTTTTTTATATATAATATTTGCGGTTTTATTAAAGTTTGAAAG
>Ga0056128_1009009_pt1 | contig 12567 bp, 5 predicted proteins | sample WorMetLIZISLAND2_FD_71113 | JGI IMG/M metagenome (GOLD analysis project Ga0056128, IMG submission 71113) | Marine gutless worms symbiont microbial communities from Max Planck institute for Marine Microbiology, Germany - Olavius geniculatus... ...
CCCCTAAATGACGCCCCTGAGCACGATTATGTCGCTAGCGGCTGAGAAAAATCCCGAACACTCGGTTGCTGCAAGCTCATAGTTGAAATCATTGCTTCTCAAATGCACTTTCAAAAAGCTGACAGTGGAAAATGCCAAAAGTCAATAAGCCAGCTTCCGACAAAATTTGACCTAATCATGTCTTTAATTGTATAATTTCCCTAAATTATCACCTTTTCTTATACGACCTGAATAGGCTACTTAAATATGTTTCCTGGTTATGTCAGCTTTTCTTGAAATTTAGATTTGGACAACTTCTGTTTTGTTAGTGCTCAGTTAATGAATGATGACGTCATGCTTGCTGAAGTTTTGGTATTCAGTGAAGTTTCGTCTCTATAAACTTAGGCCTAAATTCTTTGTACTATTTTCTGTTAGATCTGATTTCTGTTAAATCTGATTTTTTGGTAATTTTATTTCTATGCGTGTCGTTACAGGTTACTAGACTTTGAGAAGTAAGTTATCGGGTTAATGCTCATTTTTTCGCTGAAAAAGAAAAAAGAAGAAGAAGAAGCGACATAACATAAATACAACTATACAATGTGTGAGATAATTGTGAATGTTTTTCGCCGACCGTTATAGTACGGTCGTGCCTTTTGCACAAGATTGTGTCTGTCGTCTGTCTGTATAACGCATGTAGTCTATTGGGCCTAAACGGTAGCGGTACGTCTTATACCGTTAAACTGAACAAGCAAATAGTTGCCCGCCGCCCCGTGGTACCAAGACGGACCCCCTACAATCTCCCATACTCTTAGCACTTGGCGAGATAACCGCACCTAGAGTCTGTTTTACAGTACTAGCGTTGATTGTGGTGCTTTAGGGCAACTTTAACATAGCGTTTATGTAGTCACTTTAGGGTAATCGCTGTCCGATGCAGGCCTTCGGACATAAGCGGTACGGTCGGCTGTTCCTAGCGACATCTGCTTTTCTTGTTACTGTTGCGGATAGATTAAAGTGAGCCTGGGGTTACTGTGCATCTTTGCAGTGGTGCAGGAGTTCTGTCAGTGGCAAACGTTCAACGGAACCTGTCCCACTGGAAGCGTAATCGTCATTGAACACGCGTTGTACGGCCGGATGCGCTTCAACCGGTGTCTGGACCGCAGCTACGGACACGTTGGCTGTTCCACTAGCGTACAGCGCTACCTGGAGCGTCGCTGTGCCGGCAGGCGCACCTGTATTATCAGTCTACCTGACCGCTACCTGGACAAAGTGCCGACGTCGTGCCCGTCGGATCTCAAGGCTTACCTGGAACTGTCTTATCACTGTCTCCAAGGTAAGCGATGCGTATCGGATGACAAGGTATGATTGACAAGGTCCATTGGCTGACAAAATGAAGTCACAAAGTCACATTAGATTTGTCGGTCTTTTCGCTTACAAAGGCGACGTGGTAACGGGGGGGGGACAATAAATTTTCAGCTGTCGGAAAAAATGTAGGGAAAAATTCTTCCTGTCGAATACCACAACTTTATTGTGTGGTTGTCATTATAGACAGCAGTACAGGACTTATTGGCCTAATTTTCTGTCTGTCTTGTTGGGGCTTCTAACTTAAAAAGAAAAAAGGCATTAAAGAATCAAAATTAATGTAAACGTTCTCCAGGATATGAGTAACCGGTGTGCCAATGTTCAGTTCAAATAATTTCTGAATGGTTTTCCCAAGGTCAGACTTTCCAAAATGATGCATATCTCGCGTTAATAATTATTTGTGGCTTGCGGCAGCGAGTGGGCTGGCCCATGGCACACCAGGTGGTTGGCCAAGACGGACGGCCGCATATATATCGGCACATGGCGTGGCGACATATTAGCTTGTTTTCCGTAGTAGCGTCAGCGCTTATAAACAGAACTATGCTGTATTGACTTACTTTACTTATTGCCTTGTCGATGCTAAAGAGGCACGCAACGGCAGCTCCTTTTATGGATCCTTCCTCAGGTTGCTCGTTAGTCTTGTGCTGCAGTTCGTGTGGCTTCCTGGATCATCATGTTGAGTGGTTCCACGTCTTTTTTTATTTCATCCAACGCCATATTTTTATTTGGCTTTACTTGTACTTGTACTCATACTTGCTGAAAATTAGCTGGGTAGCTTTTCAGCTGTAGGAGCCCATGTCTTTCCAGGTCTTATTTAGTCTTGTCTTGAGCATGTTGACTGACGTCGCATCTACAGCATGTAGTGTAGATTGTTCCAGACGTTGATTACTCTGTTGAAAAGAATGATTTTTTCTGATAATTTTTTTGTGCACTTTAGTGGCAGATCCAAGGGCCCAGGGGCGGACGTACGCCCCCCCCCTCAGTGTTCATGTTCCTAAGTAAACACTATATTCTCTGCCGAACTGCTGATCAATAACTTCGTGTATCAGGAAAATGATTAAAATTATCGCCACCAGATGTTATATTTAAAGGCTAAAGTGCACCAAATTCGATTACTGGTGGCGCTCCGCTTCAGACCCCGCTGGAGGACCTTATAGCGCTTCCCCAGATCCCCTAGCTGTATTCAAGAGGTCCTACTTTTAAGAAATAGAAGAGGGGGGAAAGAAAAAGAAGAAAGATGAAGGAAAAAGGGGAAGTAGAAGAAAAAAATGGGAAAAGAGGGGAAGAAGGGGGGGCAAAGGCGATATTCCGCCACTCCTTGGCTGAAGCCTAAACCGCCACTGGTGCACTTTGCTGTATTAAGCCTAATAAGATGCAAACGGCATGGTGTCGTGTTGTCACGTGACAGTGGAAGCGGCAGTCGGCCAGTCGTGTGGTCCAACGGATGAAGGTATTGCAATCACCAAGTCCTCGGGTTACTTGGCTAACTCTGTGACTGCCGAGACAAACAAAGGTTCGTCGCAGTGTCCTTGGGTTCTTCAAGGTCAACCGGGTCAGACGTTCTCGCTGTCATTAATCGACTACGGGTCGTCGTCGATTGAAGACCTTGTTCAACAACTGGATGGGTGAGCTCTGCAGTTACCGACGATCTCGTCTTTGACTTATCTAGGAGGCCCGGGCTGTGGATGCGCTACATGTAAAACACGTCTGAGTTTTGCCAACGTTTTTTTTCTGTTTCGTGTTATATACCAATATAACGTACGTAATCCTCCTAAAATGTTTGCAGCTTTTTGCAAGTGTCTTGGAGCGTAAAGCAGTTTGGAGAATGCGTAGGGCCTAATTATTTTATTCTTCATCTTCGCCCGATTTTTTTCACAAAATTTTATCAAAATTTGTTCATAAGTAAGCAGCTAAATCAAGCTGAAAAACAATCCACCGTAACCAAATCGTAACTATCTTCATTGATTTTTTTCATTGAAAATAATGACGTGGAGAAACGGGGATAGACCTATAGCCCGATAATCCGAAAGTTTAATAGTCCGAAAAAATTTAGGGTTATTTCCTATACACTCTACAGACGTTGATTCGATCTCCACATTTTCTCTCAACCAGGATTAGGGTCAGGGTGGGGGTTAGTGAAAATGCATGTCGCAGTGTACACGTTCGGACTGCAGAATCTTTGTAACAACTTCGGATTATAAACACACAACCGGCGAAACCAGTGTTTGAATTGCCGGAGGGACTGGGGGTTAAACCCCCAACTGTTTTTCAACTCTTTCAACACGCTGTCAAATTATGTACTTGGGGGTTAGCTATATACTATATCGTACATACGATTTACATCACAACAATATTGGTCGGATTTTCAGAGACAAAAGTTCAACACTTTCAGCTAATTTTTCACAATTCAAACACTGAGCGAAACGACGATTGATGTTTGTCTGCGAGCGTATAGGTCGACATCGGGTCGGTCGAAGACTGAACGTGTCGGCGTTGACACCGACAGTGACGTCAGCAACAGTGACGGCGGCAAGCTGTGCCACATATACGCACAGATCCGCGAGTCAGCGACGCCCAGTAACGTGGTCGTGTGCCGAGGTGAGGAGAGACTAGCCGAGAGACTGATCTATACTTCGGAGTCGAACGTCGTCTACGTACAACTTACCGCCAACGAAGACGACGACGCCGCCGCTTACTTCCTTATCAAGTTCGAAGGTCCGACAACAGTTCGGCATTGGGCCTATTACTCTTGAGTCTTGAAAGTGGTGATTTGTAGCAAGAACCGGGTACTCGAGCCCGGTTCAAGAATATATTATCCAGTAGAACTCGTTTCTAGACTAAATTACTACTGACGAAAACAATGGAAAAAGGAAAGTCGAGAGCCACAGCGTGGCCCGGAGAAACATTCTCGCGGGGCCGCTCTATGAACATTTGAAATTTTTTAAAATTGCGCATTGTGATGTACTTTATATTTCTGAGCGACGGCGGAGCCCCCAAACGTTGCGGGATCGGAGTGACTTATGATACTTATCCCTATACCTCCCTCTCGACGGGCCTAAATGGAAATCCCACTTTTTGTAACCTTTGTGGCGAATTTCTTCTGCACTGAAATAAAAGTGTCAATTGGTTGATGGACGTAGGTCTATGCATATTTGATATCGTAAATACATTGTAAACGTTTTGTACGAAAAACCTAGCTTTGTGAAAAATATTAGTTAATTGGGGTATGCAGGTGTAACTAAAGTGTCGTTTTTCCTCAGTTATACTTGAAAGTCAAAACCGGGTCTGGGTACCCGGGTATTGCAACCAAGTACCCGGTTCTTAAACGGGTTATGCTGCAAATCACTACTTGAGAGTAAGATAAAAGTTAACACCACACATTTACAACTTAGTAACTCTAACTGATGCGACGTATAACAATACAATGAACAACCGTGAAGAAACCTGCTGGTGACAAAATTTGAATCAGCAGAAATGGCCCGCAAGATAATTTTTATCTTTTATAATTTTCGGCTAGGGGATAAACGCGGGCCTACAAGAAACTTAATAGGCCACGTGTAAACCATGTTTTTCAAAAAAAGGTATAGGCCTAACTAGGATCAAAGTAATTTGGTAGTCGATACACTTTACCTGGTGAATCATAAATCATATTTTTATAACTTGGAAGCAGTAACACTTTTGGCTGGGGATTCGACCCCCTAATATTCCCTTCTCCTGAGGTGTCAAATGACATCTAAATCTATCGAACGGCTTAAGCAGGGTGCAAGAATGTGACAGACGACAGACGGACAGACCACGCTACGGAAAAACGTGTAGCAGTAGTCGGAATCGCTTGCAGCGGTAGCGATTCCGCCCAAAATACAGCTCTTTCCGTTTTCAGTGAACGTGTGACGTGTTTCTGATGGTGTCCTGGTGCAGTGAGCGGCTGCAGCGATTACGAAGCGCCCCCTGGCGGCTTAGCGACGCGAACTCGTGACCTGGTCACAGTGGAATGCAGTGCCACCGGTGCCCAGTGGGAGCTGCGCTGTGAACTAGGACGTTGGGTCGGTCCAACCTACAACTGTTCGGATGTCGAGTGGACGCAGGCGTGGACGATAGGCCGTCTGCTCAGCAACTCCGCACATTTCTCTAAAGGTCAATTTCTTCACTTACTCAGTTATACTTACTGTCGTTGCTGTTTTAGCCGACCGTACTTACGTAGCGGTCGAGCTTATGGTACGGTTGTCGTCTGTCTACCTGTCCGTCCGTCCGTGACGGATGTATTGTGGCTAAACGATACGTCGTAAAGGGTCGGCGATGGTACCATCGAATGGGGCGCTGGCAACCTCTATAGGCTGTCAATAGTAACCATATGTTTCCATCTGCAGCGGTTTGACCGCAACTTTCAATGGAAGGTTTTAAGCTATAAATGGCCGTATCTCGGAACCGGTGAGAGATGGGGCCAAAGTTACTACTAATCACTAATAAAAAATGGCATACGCCCTTTCAGATTACACGAAAATCATCGACCTTGGATTACCTTGAAGGTCACTGACAACCAGTGCGGTTGGCTATCCTAGTGACAGCTGGGCTTCTTGTAATTATTTGCTGGCCGCTTTCATAGGCTTCGAATTTTGCTGCAAATCAGTATTACTGCATGCATCCGCCCCCCAAAATATTATTTAGCATACTTGCGTATGATATTGATTGGAATCCGACGTTCAAGCCTACTTGTGGCGTTGTGTTAATTTAACGCGAAATGTCGGTTTGACTGTTTTAGGTACAAATATTCACAGCGGAGTGATTATGGTTTACATTGTGTTTACAGACTGTGGTTTACATAACTGTGTGTTATCGTGTTACAGAGACGGTTGTCATGGTGATCGTCATCATTGCAGGCTGCGTCTCACTGATCATTCTAATCGTTGGAATTTTAGCGATTCACAGGTAAAATCGACAGCAGATTTCTCACCGCTATCATACGCTGGGAATGTTCAAAAGCGCTGCTGGGTGCAAAGTGTAACTATTGTGGGCTCAAACATCTCGTCTTCGCTTTTCCATTATCCGCTCCGTCCCTTTCCGTCCCCTTTTCTGTCAGTTCTAAGTAAGTGAGCAAGTAAGAAAATTTATAGCATAAGCTGTATAAGCATGAGACCTCGACCAAACCTTAGTTACCATATGAAGTAAAATCAGTGGTTGTAGTTTTGCCTAACAACCGTTGCTATGAACACCGTGGTAACGTAGTAGCTAGTTTTAGCTCATTACAGTTAGTATAACGAGTGACATTATGTCATGAAAACTATGTGGTAACTTTGGATTATAGACACATAACCGAAGGATGCGAAACCAGTTTGAATTGCCGGGGGACTGGTGGTTAAAGCCCCAACTGTTTTTCATGACACAATGTCAGTCGTTACTAACTGTAATGAACTAAAAACGAGCTACTACGTTACCACGGTGTCCATAGCAACGGTTGCTGGGCAAAATTATATCCGCTGATTTTACTTCATATGGTAACTAAGGTTTGGTTGAAGTTTCATGCTTATATCTCTGCTGAATTAGCTGTTGCTATGCAGAATCTCACTCCACAGCAACCGTTGCTATGTGACAAATACACCTTTGGATTCTTTTACTTAATAACATATGAACAGTTTATTATAACGATGATATTTGACACATTTGGACATTCTTACTGTTTTATAGACACACTCAGCTTGTTGCTAAGGGCTAGTGGTTGTCATAGCAACAAACGGCTGATAAGCACACTGTATCCCATTTTTTTCCTGTTAACATGATTTTTTCTAAAGTTCAGCCCCTGAAGTACGATAAAATATGTATGGGGTTTAATCCCAGAGGGGATGCACAGTAACCCATGTCAGCTCCCCGACTATTTGGCCCTGTCCAAAATTTCTTGTCATGGTATTTTCAAAATTCAGCTCAGTGTCGTAAGCTACGTATGTTGAAAATGTTTTGCGCGCAGACGGCGAAAGATCAGTCGACAACGTGCCGCGCTACAGAACGACCTCCGGACGTGTGTGGATGCCGCCGACGGTCGCTACTATAAACAGCAGAGTCAGTACCGACTGCTGATGAAGTCTGGCCAGTCCACGGGCGACGGACCACCAGCTTATCAGGGCTTCACGGCCCCGCCGGGCCCCCGACCCCGCAACTATACCCCCGCCCTACCTGTACCTCCGCCACCTCCGTGTTTACTTGCCACCGAACAGTACACCGCGTACACCCCTGTCGACGCCGCCGCAGCCCTACTGGGCGCCGGGCATCCCACTTCCGGCGGCGTGGTTCCCGGGCGAATTCCCACCGGAAGTGACGTCACGACAGGTCACTTGACATCGGCGGGGGGTGGCTGGCGAGCGGTGTCGCCGGTCGAGCATATCTACGAGAGTCCGAAGTTCCTGCGACGTGACAACGGGGAAACGCCCGACGACGACTACGACGATGACGTCACAAACGACGGGGATACCGGAAATGCGATGATGATATGTCGGACAAGTCGTCAGATGATTCCAGGAGGCGGCGGTGCCGGTACTTCGTCGGCTGTCGTCACGACTTTTCACTAGTGCGCAGGGGCGTCATTTAAGGGAGGGGGGTTGGCGGAGTCTACGGACCCCAAAGATTTGTAATTTCAATTTTCCCCTGAGAGAGTCCTGCGTAAACGACTGACGAGAAGACTTACGACAAACTTTTGGTGCCCGATTTGGTGTGAACTGCACGAAATTCGGTCAGTTGATTCTCAGGAAAATCATTCAAATTGTTGCCACCAGATGTCACACTTTAAAGCTGAAATGCACCAAATTCGACTTCAATTGGGTAAGCTTACAGCGCTCCCCCAGATCCCCTAGTTGGATTGAAAGGGCTACTTCTAAGGGAAGAGAGAGGATGGAAGGAAAAGACGGAAAGGGAGAAAAGGCAGGTAAAGACGGGAGAGAAGAAAATGGAAGGTAAGGAAGGGAGGGTAAGAAAGGGGAGGAAGAAAGGAGAGAGAAAAAGAAGAGGGAAGAACAGGAAAGGCAAAGGATAAGAAAGAACGAGATTCTCCCCCAAGAATTTAGGCTACTGAAATGACGCCACTCTACTGCGCTGCTTGGACGGACATTTCTGCGCTTTTACATCCAAGCATCCAACGACGAACATGTGCCTGCAAAAATTCGAAGAGGGCTGCATGCCTGCTTTCGAACATTTTGCACTGTGCAACCTCCAGATAAAAAGTGACCCCTCTCTCCCCTAGATCGAACATCGTCAATAACTGCGTTAAACTAAGACTATCTCCATAATGTGAGTTAGGCCTAATCTTGTGTATTTTAGTTAATTTGGAGGAAGTGCGCGAAAAGTTAGCTTAAAAATACAAATATGAAGCACGAATAAAGAAATCGAATTTCGAAGAATTGTCATTTTGGGATGCGCAGCTCTTCACGGTTGCCTGCTATACGCCGTACTAGCGTTACTGAAACGTCACTGTTGTGTAAAAAAAATAACAAAGGATGGTTTTAACAAGGAAGACAAAGTTCCAGTTAAAAGTTTTGTTTTGCACCAGGAAATGGGTTACGTAGGGAAGTTTATCAAAAAAGTTTTTGAACAATACTGGTCTCAGCAGTGGTAAAAATCGTAAGATACGCTTTGACCGGAACGTTGATTCAGTTGAGGAACTGGTATTAGGCCTAAGTCAAGAAAATGCACCGGGCACTCACAAACAATTCGCCAGGTTCAAGACAGGAATTTCCAAAACTTCTGTGCATACGATCGAAGTGTTGTTAACTTCACACTTTCAGTGATGCACTTTCAATGTTAGGCCTAATAAAAATAATAAAATATCTTTGTCGTGTGTTATTTCTTAAGTGATGTAGGCTGCCATTCTCACTGACTTGACTTAGGCTACAGTTCTCACGATGTTCAAAATTTTAGGCAAACTGATAAATTGTTAGGGCCACTTCTAATTGGGAGACATTGTAGGCTTTTTAGCTGGCTATCAGATTTTTTAAACAGGCCTATGACTGCGCATGATGGACCGTACACTATGCAACACACGAACTGGCCCACAACAACGTCGTATCATAATAGGATATTAAACAGCTAACCGGCGCTTAGAAACTAGCCACTAAACTTGGCCTGTTTTCACCGTGATCGGGTATGGCGGAAACAGACAAAATATTAGCAAAATGTAACAAGTAATTCGAGCAAAGCTCACGTGACGCGCGGTCCTGCCACTTTGGCAATCAGTGTACAGCATGCAATAAAATAATCATAATTTTATACGCAATTCACTCTTAAAATGTGTGCCGCAACTCAAAATCGCAAAAAAATTACGAAAAACCCTTATTTTGGGGGTTCAAGGTCATTCAAGGTCATCGATGTTGACATTCCTAAGAAGCTCGTCAATAGTGCTTGTTATCATAAGCAGGATGTCTGTGCCTACCTGCAACTGTTTTCATGCTAGACGAGGCAATATCAGTAAAATAACCACTTTTTAGAGGGGTACCCCTCTTTTACGCTCGCGTGCACAGGCCTACTTGAACATAAAGGGTCGGTACTTGGACTGCTAAAATCTGCGTTTAATGCTAAAAATTTCATATGCAGCTTGTCTTGGTCTATCTTCAGGCATTTCGTCGCAATTCACTCTTGAAATGTGCGCTGCAGCCAAAAATTGCGAAATCGAATTGGCAAAAATTCATTAAAAACTCCCTTTTGGGGGTTTAAGCCTCAAGGTCGTTCTGGGTCATCGATGTTAATAAAATTAAAAAGCCCGTGACCAGTGCTTGTTATGATAAGCAACATGTTTTTATCTATCTGCAACCGTTTTTACACTAGAAAAGCCTATTAGCGGTAAAATAACGTCTTTAAAGGGGGGATACCCCTCTTTGACGCCCTCGTTCGAGGGGAACCACTTCAACTTTTTGCGCACTATTTTAAGTAACTGATCAAGCTTTTAGGGGCAGGTGCCCTAGTGCCCTCCCCCTACTGCTATGCCAGTCCAGTGTCACTTTCTGAAGAGTCATTTGACGTCCCTTAGTCTTTAATGCTGAAAATTGGCACACATGATATTAGGACTCTCGCGTAATAACTGAACTTAGGGTCTATACAGACATCACACCATGCACTGTTGGACCTAAACCACGGCAAACATAACAAAACCATAATGCAAACAATATTCACAAATAAACAGATGTGCTAGAAAAAAACATTTAGTTATTGATGCAGTCAAACTACTGCTTCTGGTAGGCTTCATCTGATTCTATGAACTTCAGCTTGCGCCAAACGAAAAAAATCGTTCGCAGAAAAAACCTCCACAATTGCGAATTTGAAAAAAACGTTGCAACATACACAGAGAAAAATTTACGCCATATATACAGCAAATTTTGTTGCAAAAATTGGTTGTGATAAAAAGATCAAAACCAAATCTGTGCTGTATACAGGATAGTTTACACTGACTATATGTTTGTCAGTAACTCTAGACTATTCGGACTAAACACGTTAAAATCAAGTCTTTTGCACAATTTACTGCAGTGAGATTACAAATTTCAGAACAGCCAAACATTGCAAAAAGTTTTTAAAAGCTGAGAAACAAAAAAAACAAGAATCCACGAAACACGTTTCGTGACAAACAAAACAGAACAATAATGCACACAATATTTACAAACAGGCGTACTGCAACAAAGTGCTCAGTTACTGTCACTGATGTAGTCAAGACCACTGTCTTTGACAGGCTTTGTTTGATTTCACTATTTTAGAATAAATCGCTTGCCGAAAAATATACATATCTATAGAATTATTCTACGGGGTGGCCCCAAAAACAGTAAGCTATTGTTCTTTGTCTATATTTTCGCTAAATATTGACCAATTTTCACAACTTTTTCACCAGTGGACTCTGTAAAAAATTTGCTACTCACTGGCATGCACACCGCACCTATTATGTCGCTACACTACTTTGTGAAACATAGATATCCAAAAATCGACAATATCTACAAATGGGCACAAAATATAGTAGTAAATTTTCAAAGTATTTAACTTAAATGTTAAAATATGAGTTATAGTGTCAAGAATAATGGAAGATATATTGAACATTTTTTTCAAATAATTTGAACAATTTTACTGTGCACTAATTTTAATGTACACTAATGGTTGTTGATGGCTGCAATCTTGTTCAGTTAACTGCATAAGCACACAGAGCGATGTATTACAATTGTGCAGACCTACAAACTGTGCACTATTTTTAAAAGATGAAAACTTACTCTGTAGCTACAAGTAAACCTTTCTGACACTTACGTGACTTAATATAATGCAGATATTTTAGGTTTTTGGATATTTATATTTTACAAGGTAGTGAAGCAACATAATAGGTGTGGTGTGCCTGCCATTGAGTAGCAAATTTCTTACAGTCTACTGGTGAAAAAAGTGTAAAAATCAGCCAATATCTAACAAAGATATATGGACAAAGTACAACAGCTTACTTTTTTGGGCCCAACCTGAGAAAAAAAAAACAAATTTGCAACGTATGCAAAGGAAAATTCAGGTCACATATCCAGTAAATTTCGTTGCAAAAGCTAGTTGTGACACAAAATATATAACAAAATCTGTGCTGAATACAAGACATTTTGCAAGGGTGGAAATTTGTGTTTCACCATTGTGATATAATACAGTTGGGGTGCTTTGAAATATTATTTTTAATAACACTCTGACATACTCATTAGGTTTTGATATCAATATGTGCAGAACATACTAGCAATTTATATGGTGTGTCATTTTGTTCATATAAACAAATGCAGTAGCATTTTAAGCAGAATAATATAGGGGACGGTTTTTTTTATGGCCCACTCTGTACATACACAGAGTCACAGAGCCATCTTAACATTCTTGGGGGCCCTGTCACAAGATGTCAAATGTGTAGAAGGGGCAAAGAAAAGGGGAGGGAATATCATCATCACAGGTTTATTTCAGGCAACACGGCCCATAGCAAACACAAATAACACAAAGTTACACAAAAAACACTTACACACACACAAACATATGTACACGGCAAGTAAAAGAAAAAGAAAAAAACACACACAAAAAGGTAAAATACGTATAAGCCTACATCACAAAACCAAATTCAGCTGAGAAATAAAACCATTGCAACAGTTTTTCACCTGTCGCTTAAATCTAACTTTGCTGTTCCATATCAAGGTGTCAAAACTAGGCAATTCTAGTTCAAACAACATATTTGTTACACTGTGATACTTTGGATAATTAAAGAAAAGT
>Ga0056128_1009010_pt1 | contig 12566 bp, 8 predicted proteins | sample WorMetLIZISLAND2_FD_71113 | JGI IMG/M metagenome (GOLD analysis project Ga0056128, IMG submission 71113) | Marine gutless worms symbiont microbial communities from Max Planck institute for Marine Microbiology, Germany - Olavius geniculatus... ...
TCCCCACACCCCACCCCCCTTGGCGCCTTCGGAGCCTCGACTCCCAACTTCAACTCCTGGATCCGCCTATGCATGCATTGCAGTTTCAAAGCTAAAATATCAAAACAGGACTGTTAATTTTATGATGCTTTCAAGTCCAGTGTTTAAAAAACGTTAGGCTTGATATCAATTAATTTTTCTACGAGCTCAAGTCTCAAAACAAAAATTATCTTAATATGTAGTGATCTACGGTATCATAGTTTTCAGGCGACGCAATAACCTGTCGATTATATTCATATTATGGATTTCATGATCATATTAGCAATTACGATTGCGCACGAGGAACTGTTGCGTGTCGCGCCGTGCCAGCGGAATTTTGAATTTTTAATCATTGGCGGATATTTAAAACTGCAGACGTGCAACGAGCGGCTGTTCAATGTTTTTATTTTTATAATTTATTATTAATTCATTTCTTGGCGCTGCGTTTTCAGCTGGCATGGAACAGTCGCCGTCTTCTTGTCAGTATCCTGATTGGTTGCGCCGTGTCACGTGGCACAGTCTAAACGGCCAATGGCAGTTCGCTCTTGATGACAGCGACACAGCGCTCTACCGGAAGCGCTCTGTGACGTCATTGATGACGTCACAGTCTTACCGAGGTGCAGCAGAGAGCGAGTATCGATGTCGACAGCTCAGTAAAAACCGTCCAAGTTACCAAAGGCGGCATAACTCGGCAACGTTTCAACTTTCCGCCTTCGTTCTACATGACTGGTCTCTTATTATTGTGTCGCAGTTACGCTAAAACTGACTTATTAAAAACTTAGGGTTTAGGCCTACAACTTAAATGCATAAACACAATCGTTTTGTACGACTACTTAAAATACTTATTAAGTCGACTTAGAAGTATAGAATGAAATCTCTAGGATTATTAGAGCAGCATTTCACAAGCCGAATCAAAACGGTTATAACGCTGAAAACAGTGAGTAGTGAAACAATTTTAACTCTAAAACAAAAGTAAAGCAAACGACGAAGGTGACAAACTCCAAAATGCACGAAAAGTCGACAAAGGCAGTATAAAGATAGACCATTCGTCGTATGCATAGACCAATAAACGCTACGGTAACGTAACTGTTGCAGTTATAGTCTAATAAACTATTTTGAAAGTTTTGAGGTTTCTTACATCATATGCACACCACAAAACCATTTTGTGTCATTACCATCTTACTATTTTCGATGTTCTGACTTCTGAAATATGCGCAGTAAACGTCTACTCAGTACACTCGTTTTTTTGTCTGCCGTATCTCATGTTGAATTGTGATTACGGTCAATTTACAGCCTATATGCTTAATGTAGGCCTATATCTTGTTACTTACAACAGTTGTTCGTCGTATGTATCATGTACAGCGTGTACAACTATCAGTGCATCAAGGTGACGCGATTGGCTGAGCAAGTTGCTGAGATACGCTACGGTAAGTTATTCGTAAGTTAAAACAGCCGGTTGAGGATCTGCCAATTATTGTCACTCGACAAGTGAAAACATCAAAATGGACAATACGCGGTGTTTCATAAAAACAACCCCCTTTTCTTTCTTTTATAATTCACTCAAATGATGATCAATTTACGTGAAACTTTTACCAGTTGTATAGCTGAAGAAATATTAATTCAAAATATTCCAGCATAATATGGCAGTTGATTAAATATTCTTTGCTAGTCGTGACTCGTGACGTAACGCTGACGTCATAATGTGTCACGAGTACAAGCTTGCTAGTCTCAACTAGTGCTGTCAGTTGCTACTCTGCTTTGATGGTGAAACTTAATCTGGTTCGCAGATGAAAAATGTTCATCGTGTCAGCACTAAGCAACATGGGGACATGAAATCAGGTGTCTCGCGATCCAAAAACTCAACCTTCTCGCAAGCTTGGTGTGCTAGTGCACTGTCTTGCTCGAACATGCGAAAGTCCAACTATCCTCAAAGACACATAAATGCGATTGCTTTGCACGTTTTCGGTGGCTGCAACTGTAAAACGTCAAGAATTTGTCATCAGTGAACCAGGTTTTTCACCATCAGAGCAGGGTAGCCGCTGACAGCACCAGGTGAAACTAGCAAGCTTGTACCCATGACACATTATGACGTCAGCATTACGTCATGACTAGCAAAGAATATTTAATCAAGTGCCACATTTTGTCGAAATAATTTGAATTACTATTTTTTCAGCTACAACTGGTAATAATTTCATGTAAATTGATCAACATTTGGGAGAATTATGAACAAAGGGTTGATTTATGAAACACCGTGTAGTTTGTAAACAAAAGTAAAAAAAAATAATTATTCAAACCATTTATATTTCATGACCTTGCTAGGTCTTGCTACATGGTAGAGAAATACGAATATAAATATTTTTCCATAACTCAAAGAGATCATTGCAGGTGTATTATTGAGTGGCGTGTGACTGTACAGGTCGTCAAACAACAAGCAACTACGCCGACATCCAGTGCTTTGACGATACTTATCACCACAGCGACATCATAATCGGTATCAGTCACTATAGCTGCTAGCATGCATGTTACAGAACATTATAAAACTCTTTGATATAAGCTTGCATCTTGAGTCAAAAAACAGACCCCCAGGCTATAGGCTGGTTATGGTCGTAGGCCCTAACTTGGCGAAATAGCCTATTGACCGATTTTCAGTGGTCTTTTACGGACACATTCTTCGGAAATTTGCAGTAAGGCGTCGTTAAAGATTTTTTTCTACGCTTAAAACGCGTCAATATTTGACAAGTTATGGCAGAATTTCAAAGGGAGGCTCCAGTGCCGACTGCAAACTATGTCTTTACTGTCTGCATGGAAGACCGTCGCCCGGTCGCCGACGGTTTGTCGACAACAGGACGGAGGCCGCATACATGTTGACACTAAACGCATGTCATTCACTGTCTTACGTTAAAAACAAGCTCGATTATCTTTGCTAAACTGTGACTAATTTTGAATTTTTTTTCATTGGTACACCGGAAAAAAATTTTGAACAAAAATCACGAAACCGTGATCAAAGTTCCCCCCAACGCGTGAAAGGTGTCGCTACACTACCGTGTGTATTCAGCAGGTGAAGTGGTTGAGATGAGAGGCGTGACGTGTCCTCATTCTGGCGTTTACCACACACGGCCCAGTGACGGTTGTCTACACAGACTCACGGTCGGCTGTCAACCGGACGACGCAGCCATCAACATTGACCACAGCTGCACTCGACAATGTATACCAGCTATACTAGTGCACAGTCATTCATATCGCCGTATTAGTAGTAGTAGCAATAATAACAAAGACGAAAGTAAGGTGACAAAAGGCGGAATTGCTTGCAGTTGCATGTTTTGGCTGGGAGTTCGACCCCAAATCTCCTGTTTTTAAGGGTTAGGAATCCCCCCCCCCGCATCCGACACGATGTGTCACTGTCATTAGACCCGTCAAATGACATCAAAATCCGTCGAACAATTTTAGCAGGGTGCACGAATGTATTAAACAGACGACAGACAGACAGACTGCGCGACAGAGAAATGTGTAGGAATAGGCGGAATCACGTTGTATGAGCGATTCTGCCTAGTAATACGTAATAGACATTGGAATGACCATTGTAATGTTGAATGTCAGACTCAGCAAGGAGTAACAGCAATAACAATAGGGCACTTGTAGTACTCCAACAAGGCTTACAAAATGTCTAGTCGCGCAAACAAAATGTAGCCTACTCGTGCAAACATTGATTAGGGCCTATGCCAATACACACGTTGCACGAAAAACATAGTATCGTAGATAATAAAAACAACTAATATAAATAAATACCTATTGTCACCATTGCCGTCCATCACTTTACACTGCGCAATGCCGATGTTTTCTGCCATGTTGTCCGTCTGTCTGAGGTTGTTCCAGCCAACCAAGCCATGTGCTACCATGTCGACACATCCCTCAATCGATCACCTCAACACTGATGGAAAATTAGACCAGGTTGCAAGCTCACGGCTACGGGCAGTGGCTTAGGCGCAATGCCGTGCAACTGTACTCTTGTGAACTTGCTTTAAAGCATATAGCTTTTTATGGAAAACCTATCTCAAAGCTACAGAGTGTCATGGACTCACGGTCACCTGCCGTATGTGATTACATAGTGTTACCTGCCAGGCTGTCACCTGAACGCGCTTCGCGTCAGTCTCAACCAGTCAGGCCAGTACTCCATTTACCTACCACTCCGATAAGATGGAAGGCTGAGTTGACTTTTGTGTTGGCTATATACCGATATAATTTACCCGTCCACAGGCAGTCACCCATCCAAGTATCAGATGATAGCGACGCGACCGGGAATTGAACCAAGGACCACGCGATCGCGGGTCCAACGTTCTACCATAACACTATCAAGCCATCTTGGTTGTGTAACGACATACTGTTCATAACTGATACACACTGTGTCTCAAAAAAACATCCCCGACAATTTCAGCTGTAACTTAAAAAACCAATTATCAGATTGTGATAATTTTTGATACGAATATTCCTGACAAAACTTGCCATCAAATGACCGTTTAGTTTTCCATCTCACCCAACGTTTGTTTTTGCACTACCTGGGGAAAACACAACCAGTGAAATATCACTTTTTTATCCAATGCGATATAATTGCTTAATTAACATAACACGTAAAAACACATTTTGGTTACATTTCTGACACTCTGGCTGACATTTCATTCAGTTTTTATTTTTCAACTGTAAAATTGCTTGAAGTGTTCGCCCACTATGCGAACACAGGCAAGGAGACGCTTTCTCCATTTATTGACAGCAGTATCGATAATGTTCTGCTCCAGATCAATCCAGGCTCTACCAGTCGCTTCTTGACTTTGCAAACATTTCTAAACTTTATCTGGTAGACACACTGCTGCAAGACCTGCTGTTGGGGCCCACAGATCAAGATAGATGGAAATTATTAACGTTTTTTTCATTCATTTTAACACGTATTATCCTTGGTCTGCTTTCCAAGGTAGTGCAGAAGCAGAGTTGAGCAAAGTGGAAACTAAAACACTTATTTAATAACCAGTTGTGTCAGAAATATTTCTGTGAAAAGTTATTAAAATCTGCTAATCTTTCTTCAAGTTATGACTGCCAATGTCGGGGATGTTTTTTTCAGGTTTTCTGTTTATTTCAACACATATTTCGCTTGATCTGCTTTCCCTAGGTAGTGCAGAAGCATACATTTGGTGAGGTGGGAAACTAAACGGTCATTTGATGGCAAGTTGTGTCAGAAATATTCGTACCAAAAATTATCAAAATCTGATAATTTTGGTTTTTAAGTAAAAGTCAAAAATGTCGGGGATGTTTTTTTGAGACACAGTGTATTTCACCAAAAAACTTGGGAATCTGAAACTGTGTTATAATATTATAATTGTCGAATGTTTAACTTGGTTTAGGGGTGAAATTGGAGTGCTTAGCAACGTGGTCAGGTAACGCAAACGCGACCTACGTCATCACACGTCATGTCGACAATCGTCGCCTCGCTTGTAGTGTACGTACAGTGTGCACTGTGTGTCAACAAGTAATCACCCAGCAGCACGAAATTTTGTCACACACACACACACACACACAAATAGAATCCTTGTGGCATCTGACTTTAAAGATTTTGTGATCATAGCTTGCACTGTTTCGATAGGGCTGCAGAATGTGAAAGACGGACGGACAGACAGATGCCCTGGCCGTAGCTAAGACGCGCAAAGCATTTTGCTGTCGTGCGTAGAAACGTGCCATTTTTTAAAATAACTTCGTGAAACATTGGCCGATTTTAATAATTTTTGGCATAGCCAAGGAGTGGTGTACTTGGCGGACAGCGCTCATCGGCAGATCTCACCCGTCGTCGGGCAACAACTTAAGCAGCTGTTCCGGTCACGGCTCCGAAAAAACGGCGACTTGCCCGTCTACATCGTACTGAGTGCCCAGCAACCGAACGACAGCGATTGCGGAATGTACGCCGCTGCTTTCGCTTTTCAGTGGGCAATTTCGTAGTCTCTGCGACGTACGCGTGCCGGTGTCACACCGGCTCGCGCTGGCAATTGGATCAGTGGCGCCCTCTGCACGTTATTACGACCGCGTACGTGCACGTACTGCGTATAACCCCTCCCAAACTCTTGCGTGCGTTCATTTCACTAGCAAAGTAACCCGCACGGTCCGGTACTTTGCTAGTACTGTCAATACCTTGTGAAATGCAGAAGTCGTAGTTTTGCCGTTTACAAAAGCTGAATTCATACTGGGTAGCGCATGCGTCGGACTCGGCTCGTAAATTATTAACTGAGTATTGACACACGCAACTGGCAATTATTGTTTTTTTTCAAAAAGTCACACGTGTCACATCACATCATGTTTATTACAGCATGTGTTCAAAATGTTCGCCTGTAGCACGAACGCAAACGCGTAGACACTAACGCCACTCGCCAACAGCACGTTCAGTAATCGCCTGACTCAAAGCGGCTCACTCGCTGTCGTTGCGTAGTTTTAGTTCGTTGGCGTACGATCTTAAAATGGATACGTTTAGTGTTAAATAAATAATAAATTTCTAATGATTTTGTGGTCTCAAATCTCAATTATTTCTGTGCCGACGCATGCCTACTCAGTATGAATTTATTGTTATAAACGGCCTAATTACGACTTTTGCATTTTACAAAGTAGTATAGCAACAGTATTAAGGTGGGTTGGGCAAACTATGGCCATTTTCGTCAAGTTTTTTTTTCATGCGCGTCTGTCAGTAAATTATTTGTTTTTGCTGAAGCAGCTGCTATTCTCTCACTGTGAGTAGGGCGTGTAGCGTCAAATGTCGCTCTTTAAGTTTATGCTGTTGATTTTTTGCAGAGCTTTCGACGAGTATCAGGCGCCATGTTATTCGTGCATGACGACGATTCCTGTACAGACTTTGCACGTCCCAAACAGCGACATACTTACATGCTTGTCAGACAAGGTTGAACCAAATTCATCATGTCATCGTATTTGCTGCAAACCGTGTCGCGTTTTATTCGCTTTTACAAAATAAATTGATGATTACAAAATAAAATGAGACAACTGGAAACGGTCGCTGTCAATCCCAATCCCATGTGCTGTTTATATATACCACAATTTCAGAACGACACGTGCTGTACAAACTTACAAAGAAGTTGTATTTTATCGCAGGGGTTTGCATGTACTGCAATCGGGCATTTTGAGATTGAGCGTGACTTTCTGCAGATAATTTTTTTTATTACAGATAACAACCTGGCCTACGTGAAGGCTGCATGATCTGATATCGACATTTTCTATACAGCAAGAAAATTATATAATACAAAATGATTTGCTTTCCGGCTGATTTAGCACGACACTGGCAGGCTATACGTGTCGTTTGTGATAACAGTTCTTGTTGTTATTAGAGCAATGCCGAAGACCGCCGCTAGGAGGCGCTCGTCGTTCGGACGTTACTGCAGTCTTCGTGACGTCATCGCAATTAAATGACGTCACTTACGACACAGTGGATGACGACGACGACGACAACGAAGACGACAGCTTGGAAGAACGCAGCGGCAGCGGCGACGTCGTCAGTCGTCACTGGCCTTTGAGACGAATTACCGCAGGTGCGACGGAAGTTTTTCCTAAATGTAATCACTGTCTTTATCGTTGCCACTATGCACATTTTATCTACCCGTGTTACGTGTATAACTTGTTTGAACCTATTCCCAATCTGTTTTTGTGTAGGCTTACTTTGTGTATGATATTAATAACAAATATATAAATGTTCCTATGCTGTGTTGCTCAAGCTCAGGCTATAGAAAAACTTCCTGTGCTTTCAGTTGCAATCTAGTGAAAAACTAAAGACGGAACAATAGTTTTTTAATATTTTTAATTTTTTTATGAACTGCCGCTTAAGCTCATAAACACAAATACAACAGCTCAAAAAAGTGACGTCACGTACTGATGCACTAAATAGTGCTCATGATAACTAAGGTAAAATTACTGCAGCATAACAAACTACACCGTGTCCCAAAATTAGCGGCACCCCTGCAGATAAGTTAGTGTAAAATCGTTAATACCCGACAGATTTTTACAAAATTTTAATCAGTCATTGAGACAATCGTTCTGAACTTGTGCTTAAAATGACCATCCTTGGCCTTGACGCAAGCTTTTAGTCTAAGACGGGTAAACTGCTGCTTGATCCATTTGTCAATAACAATGCACTGAACGTATCGTAATGCAAACAAACTTTGACGTCATAATGACGTTACACTGAGTGAGCTCACACAGTAAGGTGCGTATAGGGGCGCTGAATTTGCAAGGAAAAGAATTTGTAAGGAACGCGTATCATGCAGCCTATTGACAGACTATTTTGTGTCTATCAATTTCGATGGCTGCAGTAGGCTATTTGGCCTATTATACCTTTATATATCATATAAGCGTGATTGTATTCTGTTCTAAACATTTAACGTTTTAAAGCGCATTTAATTTTAATGGAGTATACCGATCTTCGTAAGTGTAGAAGTAAACATAACGTCTGTCAAAATCAACTGTTCATTCAGCCACAACGTTTTATGAACGTTTTAAATTCGCTGATGATGTCGAATGTCTGCACATTTATTTTCAAGTAACTTACATTAACAGTGTGAGAAAATGTACATTGCTATCAGTATGATATTCAGCTAGACTTTTCAGAACATTCATTAACGTACATTAACCGTGTGATTAAAAGTGTAATCTTCATTTACTTGCAAAACGGTTTTCTTGCAAATTCCATTCCTTGCAATTGTTATTCATTGCAATTTCTTTTCCTTTCAGATTCAACTTTATCTTTCTTTCCATTTTCCTTTCTTTGCAAATTCCATTTCTTGCAAAGTGAGGCGACCTGTGCGTAGGCCCTTATGTCATAATGGGTGTGACCGTAACTAATGTCAAGATAGTGCAGTGTACGATATTTCGTTGAAATCCATGAACTACAAACTGAATTAGGTGCGTTTGAAACAGGGGTGCCGCTAATTTTGGGACATGGTGTAGATGCAATCAGTTTTTGTTCGGTAAAACTATGAAAGCAAAACAACTGCATCAGTATTTTAAGGGTTTAATACAAATTTTGGAAGACAGAGTTTTGGGGGGGGACGAACGGCAGCCGGTAGCAGAGGATTTTTGCTAATATAATTTTGTTGCTGCAAGCTGTTAATGAATCGTTTTGTTTTATCAGCCAAATAAAATAATGAATTCTATGATTGATTTGCAGACACACGGCAGCGTGATAATACCAGGACACCAGCATCGATACTGCTCAGTATACAAAGGTTTAGAGATGGCGGTGATGTTGACGTTACCATGACAGCTGCTGCCTCGTCATCTTCGACGTCATTTACTCTCCACACGTCACTCGTTACGTCATTTCTCGTCGTTCAGCTGACGTTAGCAATATTGCGAACTCGGTCTCATGTATATAGTTTACAATTTCTTGGCTAACAAACTGCCTTAGACCTAAATGATAAAAAGTGGTGCTGACAAGCTACATGGTGCGCAAAAAATTGCGATTCTGATTTGAAAATAGCACTACTAATATTCAAGTACGCCAATTTCACGCGCCGATATTCCGTAAAATATAGTTTAACTATTTTTGACGTCATTGTTAATAGCTGTAACATTTTTTTTTAATTTGGAACAATTCTGTTGTTGCTTGTTAATGTTTTACAGTGGGTGAACTTGATACTGAATGCAAAATGGGTAATCGGACTATTTGTAAGCAAGGAATTAGGGTTCAAGCGGTCGACGAAACGGAAACGAACAAAAAGTTCCACGAAGTTTTACTTGTTTTGTGAATAGGCAAAACGTGCGCTCACCAGTACTTTGAAAAAATAAACATATAAAAATTTAAGCTACTACGAGTATATCTGCTAAACTGTATGAATTGTTTTAACGCAATTTGTACGGTACGTTGTGTGAATTCTCTCATAGTTTATACAAGAAATTTGAGCTAATGCTCACGAGACGCGCGAAAGCCTATAGCAGTTCTGGTTCAGTATATTAGCTGAAAATTGGGGTGTTCACGCTAAGTTAATATACAAATACCAAATTCTCTATCTGGATCGCATAACGATAATTCCGTGCAGCCGACAGTGAAAATCAGGCCCGTCGAGAGGGTGGGGTAAGGGAGTTAGCTACCCCGAGCCCCGCGACGTTTGGGGGGCCCCGCCGTCGGCCAGAAATTTAAAAAGTACGCCAGAATGTACCATTTTGAAAAGAAAAATTCAAAAATCATCTCCCCAGAGGGGTTTTGTGAAAATGTTTGGGGTTTCGCAAAAATATTTCCCCGGGCCCTGCTGTGGCTCTCGACAGGCCTGGTGAAAATTTGGTAATCTTAGCTTGCACCGCTTTTGACTGATCCACCCGTGTGATGGACGGACGAACAGAATTGCGATGGCTAAGACGCGATGAAAGCAGTAGCTGCTTTCGCGCGTAAAAATATAACAACTCAATCAATGCAATCAATTAGCGTTATTTAGTGCTTGGCGTTGTAAGCCGATTACCGAGGTGACAGCAACATCGAACAAAATATCACAAATTACGCTGTAAGATATGCAAGCCGTTTCACCAAATGCTGTGCATCAGAAATGTACTAGCCTAAATAAAAAAAATTATTGCGCTTATAATAAAACGCAATCTTACACCGAAAATTTCTGTCGCTGTTTGAGTTAGATTTGCGAGAATTTGGGATAAAATACAACATCTTTGTTACAGTCATGCCGAAGTGCACATAAGGATAGGTCGATGGCTTCACCTTGTGAATGAAATAGACTTGTGTCGCAGCCCGAAATCGCTAAAAATCCATGAAACTTCCTATTTTGGCGTTCAAGGTCGTCCAAGATCATTGAATTCGGTAGCAATCGAGAGCCAGTGTACGATTTCCTATTGGTGATTATAAGTAACTTAGGCCTTATCTCGCACCGTTACTGAGATACAGCCAGTGGCGTATTTAAGGGGGGCACGGTGCGATGCCCCCTCCCCCTTTTTGGCCCGACCATGAAAATTTTTTACAGACGACTTTATATGAAAAGGTGCGTTTTTTTGCCATTTTCGAGGAAGAATTGCAAAATTCAACAATGTCTGATGGTCTTTTTTCATACCGATCCAGTATGCGATTAGAATCGCCATGTGAGATTGCATCTGATATGACGCTGGCGTCGCCTAACGCTTTTGAAAACCAGCTGCAAGCCGTATAGGCCTATAATATTTCGCTGCGGCCGGGTTTAGTGTCCATGGTTGAGTGACACGGCACTATATATGAAACCAACATCAAGGCAGTCGGCGGCTAGCTGGCGCACGCCATGTGCGGTGGTTAATTAATATTTTAAGATGTCTGATCTGAATTCAACCCAAGATGAACTAGCCCACAACTTGCATAAGCTACAACAAATAAGATATAGCCTGAGTCTATTCTAATGAGATATGCCTATTATTGCATGTAACGCGACTATGACAGCGCTCTTAAGATGCGTTCCTTTGCCCTGGCGACAGTGACGCCGTATTCTCAGATAACACAAGCTGCAGCGGCATCGCAGCGTGCCAGAGATCATAGATCTTATGTGCGACGTTATCAGAACTCATCAGTATGAGAATCCCAGGAACCAAGCTCCGTATGCCAGTGTCATGATATCATAATGTCATTAAGCGACGAAGTGCTCTATTTTACTGGAGAGATAGACAGTTTGGACATGCCCGCCCGCCCGCTGTCTTGTACAGCATTTGCTGCCAGCCCGCCACTCGCACACGGAACAGCTAGAAGTCAAAGAAGGGATAGACAAAACGTAACTATAATCGCAGCTTAGTCATTAGCGAGTCGAGACGACAATGACAAAGCGTCAGACCGCATATACGTTTTACGATGTCAAACGCCAAAGACACGGCGACCGCTTGCGATCGAGCGACGACATCGGCGATGATCAACGAATCAAGCATTCTGACGACGACAGACCGGGTTTGACACGGCCCATTTATTATTGTACTGTAGGCCTACTGTGCCTGTTGTGAAGTTTATTGCCTTTTTATAACTCACATTAATCCGTAACGACGTTTTGCAGCTTGCTAAATTCTATTTTTGGCTAAAACAACGCAAATATCTGTGACTTTCTGCGTTTCCAAATTTCAAAAAAATGGGCGAATTTGCGGCTTTCATTGAACGTTAAAAACTGTTTCAGCTTCAGCGGGGCTTTGTCCCCCTGACCCCTCGACCAGGGGCCTCTGGACCCCGCTGGGAGCCGTCACGTCGACGTTCACTGACCAGCTATCGGACCTACTCGACCAACAGGTCCTGCTCGACTCGCCGTTCGTCATCGCTGGTGACTTCAACGTGCCTAGCGACGTAGACGGACTTGACATTCGTACTGCGTCGTACTGCCGACGTGTTCACGCAGTACAGCCTCCGTCAGCACGTCAGCTGCGCTACTCACTGCGATGGCAATGTCCTCGACTTGGTCCCCTCGCGAGACAGTGAGACACTGCGCGGGCAGCTCGTCTTAGAGGTAGCAGTACAGTCCGTCTGCTTCTCCGATCATCAGCTGGTCACCTGCCGCGTGGGACTGCCGCCGCCG
>Ga0056128_1009011_pt1 | contig 12566 bp, 7 predicted proteins | sample WorMetLIZISLAND2_FD_71113 | JGI IMG/M metagenome (GOLD analysis project Ga0056128, IMG submission 71113) | Marine gutless worms symbiont microbial communities from Max Planck institute for Marine Microbiology, Germany - Olavius geniculatus... ...
CATGTTAGTACGAACAAATAAGTTCTTAATCTCTCTTCGTATATCATCATCATCATTCAAATTATTACTCAACATGTGACCGAGATAACGAAACTGTGACACAAAGCTAAGCTTGCAACTATACCGAGGCGGATATATTCGTCTCCCGACAGTCACAAATACAATATTATTCGGGCCTGTGGCGTCGATTAACTTCGGCGTTGATCGAACACATTGCGTTAACAAATGAATATCGATTGATTAATTTGTTGATTAATTGAACTGCTATATCACGCTACCACTTATAGGTTACGTATAGTGAAGAATAAAGATGTTTGGACTAGATCATTGATGCTAGCGGCTGCAAAGAAAGAATAGTACCCCGAGAATTTTGTTTGTGACTGCCGTTCTGTAAAAGCAAGTTGTGCAGTAGCCCAGCCTAAAAAGTAAAAAAAAAACTTGTCCTCGTTAGCGTTAGCGATAGTACAGCTTTAAAATTACCGGCTACTGTTTTCAGCTTTGTCGTCCAACCGCAGTAGCCTACGTTAATGTTTAGGGCAATAGGTCGCGTTGTAGTGAGACGCAACATAAGTTCAGTATTTTTATTAATCATTTTTACACATTGTATTTCATTTTAGTATCTTAAATTTTTAACTGCACATTTATTCTGTACTGCTCCTCCATTCTGCAGCCCACAGACTATGTTATACCGGCGCAATTTTTGTATTGTATTTGTATTGTATTGTATTATTTTGTATTGATGACACTTATGACAGCTGCATGCGTGTACAACAAACAGTCACTGGAGTGGTCATGCAAAATGCATCCAACGGCAACAAAAGGAAGTAAACGACACAGCTTAGTTCCAAATCGAAAGTCTGTATATCGTACTTTCCAGTCCATTGAGTGACACTATCCTCACTGACTGACGCGCCGGTTCTGCAGGCAAACACATTGATCTCGCTCGCACCGTTGACGATCGACGGTCAGTGTGGACAATCCTTAAACGTCCCGGCCCTGACCTCAGTGCGGCGGCCACCGGCGTTTGATGCGGCTGAAAAACATCCAGAATCAAACGCATGCATCCAACCGACGCCAATCGTCGTACGTGACCTCCGCGTACTTTGAGGACCCGTGAGCCGTCACTGAAGCGAGTTTAATCAATCAGTAAGACAACGTCAGCAGCAGTTCCTACCACGTCTGTGTTCTGCGACAGATACGTCGAAGACACGTCGGTGCTGACGTCACATGCAGTGATGCTGCAAGTCATCTCTCGATGTCGTCGTTTAACCGCTGTACGCCTAATCGATCACCGGTGGTGACAGCTGAAGCACTTTAAAACGAAACAGCACGTTTTAGTTTTCAGTCTGCAAATGCGTGATTAAATGACACCTAATCACAATTTCTTATTGGAGGTCAATGATCGGTTACGGAGATACGGGGCCTCAAAGATTCACATTTACATTCATATATACGAAGTCTACGGATACAACAAAAGTTGTTTCTCACAAGTTACGATTTAGTTTACATTGTGTTGTATTTGTCCAGTTACGGCTGGCAGAAGTAGACACGTCGGCAGAAGCGGTTCCTGCATCGTCGGAAACTAAAATATATCTCTGACGAAAATACAAACAAGAAAGCCCAGCTGTCGCTAGGAAAGACGCGCTACAGCCTATACAGTTTCTGTTGCAGTACTGACTTTCAAGGTCATTCAAGGTCGATAATTTTTATTTTATTTGGAAGGGCGTATACCACTTCTTATTAGCTTAGTGATTAATAGCAACCCTGGCCCTATATCTTTTGAGATAAAGCCGGTTTTTAATTGAAAAAAGCACATTTTTACCTCTTGCATCTAACCGAAATTTAAAAAACGTTTCCCATGCACTGCATGCCAAATTTTGTATGCGGATATCCTCGATGCAGAGCTAATAATTCGTGTAAAAAGTTTTAATAATAATAATAATAATCTGACTTGTAAAGCGCCAGTATGTGCTAAAAAGACTTCAGTGGCGCAGTGACCTAAAGCTTAGCCACAGTACATCCGAGACGGACGACAAACAGACAGACGACAGACGACAACGATGTTAAAGACGGCGTACAACATAGCTGTAGCGCGTAAAAAAGTCAGTATGCGATGAGAGACGGCAACATAATGGATTGTTAGAACTAAAAGGATTCTTATGAACCAGCCTAATCATGCAGTACTGACTACTAAGTCGCCTACGTGATAGCCTAGTGGTGCACAGCGGCAATGATCGACGAGGTGTCGAGGTGTTAGAAATGTCGAACAAGTGATCAGTAAATGATGACGAATGAGCATTGATTAGACAGACGAGAGGAGATCAGAGTAACGAATGATGCACGGGAAGCTATTTTTCGCGAATGAGCTGGCTCCGCGAAGCGAATGAGAGTTCGTGACAGATGAGCGTGTGTGGTCAAAACACGACGACAGCAGACTATACTTTGCTGCGACGTAGCGCGACTGCATACAAATTAGATTAATTTTCTGCTAACGGTGACAGATGGCGTTTTACTGTCGACAAAGACACGCTATAAAACGAAGCCGACAGACGGTATCTGATCTTCCGCAGTGCCTGCGAACACTGCGCTGCCTGCACGAAGGTCTTTGAGTTGCTGCTTTCAGCATAAACTGCCAGCCAATGTCCTTAGCAGTGTCATCGTCCATTACGTTCACTCTGTCTCATAGAAATTGCCAGTCAGTGTTTAACTTATTCTTGGGAAAACTTCGTCAACGGTGTCCGATTTAAATAATTCTTTTACCATTGCATTTAGCGATGCAAAACAGCTTTTATTTACAGTATGCTACCACCTCACCTCAAATCTGTTGCCACACGACCTTGTAAAATTTGAACATTAGATTACGCAAGTATTTATTCGTGATGTGCACAAAGTCAAACCCTAAGACGCATAGCCTAAGGTTCGCGAGCGAATAAAATAATCTGCTCATAGTCATGTGAACAAGACTATAACATATCTCGTAAATGTTTACTGTAATTAAACAATTTTGGGTCACTTCCGAATTAAACAGTTTGGCCGCAGATAAACATTCGAATTTCTCAAAGTAATATTATTTCAAGCAAGACGGTCAATTTTATCACAGTTTTCCGCAGTTTTTCTCCAAATGTACTGATGAACAAATTATTAAAATTCACCCACTGTGACATTTTTAAAGTTGTCGTATGACATAAAAGTGACAGATACAAATTAACGCGCGGCAGACTATGACTAGAGGTAATTATAATCATTGTTTCTTATGCAGCATCTTATATGAGAATATGGCGTGCTTGCATTGCTGCAGCACGATAAGAGTTATACGATATTAATTGCATTAATTTGTCAACGGGTAAATTAAGTGTCGCTCGCTTGCGTAAAGGCGAAAAAGTCTGTTTAGGGCCTACGTCAACCAGGCTCGCGTCTAGAAGCGCTTGTAATCTTGGAAGTGGCAGCTGATTGGCATGAGATAATGATGCCACAGCGCATCATGCGGCACGTCATTGCACAGTCTGGCGAACATTATTAGATCCGCGTTGGTTAAGCCTAATGCAAACACACAGTCAGCCACACTAGTCGTTCAAAAACAAGAACAACCGAATATGAATACGTGACGTGCTGACTGCATACAAATTAAATGGATTCAGCTACTATCCATTTCTGCTGAGGGTAGGAGGTTGAGTTGACCCGAAGCTGAAGATACGGTAGGTTGGCAACTGCCTCAACGTTGCTTGCAGATGATCCTAGAAGAAATTCGAACAGCAGCGTGGACAAAAACTGGAGCCGAAAAGCTCAGTCAACTGACTGGCACCACAGTTTACTATCAGTGTCAATAGCATCTTCTGGATCATAATGTGTGCAGCGTCGCATCCATCATTAAGCTAGGAGGCTGTTTCCCGGAAGCAATCTGACTACAGATTCGATCACGTCCGATTGACTCTTCGCTCCGATTCTTGACCGGTCGGTCGGCGGCCACCGGCTCTCTTCGCAATCTTGTAATCGAGCGTTATAAACGATCTCGGCCGCGAGCAAATTATTTCCTGATTCCGAGGAGAAACGCACGCAAGGCACGATAACGTATAAGATGCACGATCGAACGAGGCCCCTAAGACTGCTGCTGACGTAGCAGCATGCGTTTTAGATGGTGCATGTACACTGCAATTGATTCGTTGAGTTACAGTCACACTGACGTCGGTCCTATAATCGATTTTATTACATTAAGCTGTTTCGACTTATTGCGGTTGTGATGGTATTAATAACAATAATAATAATACGAATATCAAAGGTGATGTACGACAGGGCGGGTCAAGATTTCTCCGACAGAGGTCGGTCGCTTGCCTGAAGCCTGCAAATCCTGAACATCATTTATATAATTGGTTTATACGAATAGGCAGCAAATAGAATTCTTCTAATACTGTATGTTGAAACTGGTTTAATAAGCATTACTGATTTGTTCAATGCTGTTGTTTTCTGCAGTTAACTTGTGAAAATTATTCCTATGAGATCAGATCTTAGGCAAATTTGCATGAGTTCTAAACCTGAGCAGAAATGAGCAAAAATCTCAATGTGCCTCAACGTGAAACAACCGCAAACAATGCCTCGCTGCAACCTGGAAGTTTCTGCATAAGGTTTGACTCGTGTGGACCAAGATAGCAAAGTAGGTTACGACTTCGGTACGATGGAGGATTGCAGATAGGCCTAGGTGAAATCAAAATGACAGAATCACAGCTGATCTGTGTTAATGTATCGTAAGACGATTACGTTATGTGACACTTGTAAACATGTTTCTCATTCTCAGCCGCAGCAGCTGATGCAACAGTCGCCCTGATGAACAAACATTTGCTCAGCTTCTATAATGCGTTCATCTGTGTGGGTCCATTTTCTGACCGGTTGGTGCAAAATGCGTCTAAACCAGGTTTTCAGTCTTGTGTTTGTGCAGTTTGATTGTGCGTGTGCGTATGTGTGCATCTTTTGTCCGTTACTATTATGTTTGTCTGCATTTAGGTAGTGCGTTACTGCATTTTGTTTTTTTTGTGTGTTGGATTGATTGATTTTACTGCTAATTTTGTAGGCTGTACCAGCGTAAGTGATTTCCTAAGGGACCGTCTCCGAAATGACCTGTAATGTGTTGAGCGGAACGTTAATTTAACCTTAGGCCTACTCACTCAGTCACTTACTGACGTATTCGTTGAACGTGAAAATCAGTTTCTCATTGTTCTACGTTAAGCAGTGTGCAAAGGTTTATTTTTATCGTATTGTGCATACTTTTTTGTTTGTTAGTTCTAAAAATTGATGTAAAATATTTCTGAATTTGCTGAAGTACTCAAGACATTGTTGTGAAGTGTGGCGTATAAGCACTGAATAACGAGTGTGGCCAGGTTAATTTACCCCAAGGACCGACGTGATTAAAATTAACAAGCAGCAAAAAAGAGAAAAGATAGGCCTATGACAAGCGCAAGAAATCATTGAGTGAGAACGTTCGAAAGCAGCCGGGGGTGAAGTCACACGGAGTGGCGACTAGTCATCTTCCTGTTGTGGCGACGTTTCCGGCGATGTAATTACACAAGCAGATGCTGCGTCTATCCCTATCCAGCGATGGCGCAATGCGCCGTGGACTTTTTCTGGGAGTTTAAGCATCAACGCACAAAAATGTAAATGTAAATTTTAGTAACTAATAACTATTGCAATGTACAGTCTCTGAAATCTGGCTCTTCAGTGAGTTTTCCTCTTTGGAATACATCAAAATCCATATTGACTGAGGCTTTACTAAAGACCCACTGCATGTGGAGTTTACAGCGCTCTTTCAGACAACAGAAAACTGGTTGGTTTCAAGGGGGCTTCGCGAAAGGAGGACAGTAGAGGAGACGGGAGAAAAAGACTAAGCAGGTAGGGATGAATAGAACAGGGGACGGGAAAGGAAGGGGGCTGCGAAAAGAGGGAAGGACAGAGACAGAGAGTGAGGAAGTAGCGACTTGATATTATTGGGGGATGATTGGCCCGTGGTAGCCTACAAGCTTGAGAAGCGCGGCACAGGCAGGTCACTAGAGTATGGGTGTCTCGACAGTGAAGAGGCAATTAATGAGGTCGCGACGACAACGTCGAGTGTTTGGCCGAAACAATGCCGGAAGCAGTAATGGCGGTCGTCGTGTTGACAGCCAGCCATCGGCATGTGGCGTCACCACTGCACGACAGTAGGCTACACGATCACAGAACTGCGCTTAAATCCACACTCCGCTACCTGGATAACTGGATTGTTGAGTACAACATGTCTAGAAGTTGTGGACTTGTTGGACAGCATGTTATATATATAGATCTACAAACCACGACAAGTCGAAGTATATGGAGTTTGATTTTTACTTAGCGGCAGCTAGGAAATAAAGACGCAGTCTTGGCCAGCTTAGCCAGCTTAGCCAGCTTAGTTTGACGGTTTATCGTTCTGATGCTTTCGACAGCAGTGCTACACTTTGAAATTGTTACGAATACTTGGTGTTCGATGTCGCTGGTTAGCGCGTTCGAGGTTATGTAGACCTAGACCACAGTTATGCACTATATCGGTATATAAACCACTTATTTGTGTACTTACTTACTTACTTATTTAATGATTAAACCTTATCGTTCTAGCAAAGTGTTTTAATTACCATTACTATTAGTATTTTAAAATGCACACATCAAGGTTTCTGGGTGTTAAAATAAAAGTTAAACACGACCGGGAGGGCACCGCTGAAATCTGCCGAATCGTAACGTTGAACGCCACTGACGCTCGTTCGAGAGGTGCGCAGTTTCACGCGAATCTCCTTGAAGAACGTATTAGCCTTCAGCTGATCTCGGTAAAACGTAATGCCAAAAGAATTTTAGTAATTTTAATATCAAGGATATTTTTTATTATTATTTATGGTTTATCATCGTCATCGTTATTGTCATCGTCATCATCCCGTAGCCCTGACGGACAAGCAAATGATTCGTCCGCGACGAATGAAGCTCTACAAATTAATGTATTTTGACTGATTGATAGATTGGTTAATTGATTAGATCAAGCGACGAGCTTGATCTAATCAATTAACCAATCTATCAATCAGTCAAAATGGGCGGACGACCTCAATCAATCAATTTGATTAATACCTATTGATTTGCTCAATAAACACGTCAACCAATAAAAGCAAAAAAGTTTTTCACATGCCAAACTCGTTAGACCACTTACGGCCCTCAGCCTAATTAAAAATAGAGGAGGGGCCACGCTGGCGGTCCGGACGGCCCCTCCTTAACAGTTGGCGATGCAGCGGTGGACTCCAGGCAGAAAAATAAAAAATAATCCGCGAAAACGTGTGAAAACTCGGCGGCGAAATCTTATAGGAATCTCCAATTTGTCACACAGTGGTGCAGACTTCGCCGGAATGCAAGCTGCGTCACTAACTCACGATTAGAAGCTTGGAGTAGGCCTACTAGCAACAGCAGCTGCAGTGTACGTCAGCCAAGCTCACTTTAAATTAGTCTCATCGTCGCCTTCGTCGTCGTAGTATAGTCGCTAGATGGCGACATTTCCACTCAGGGTTGCCCATGCAGTGCCTCTTTGCCGGCGCCGGCGACATCACGTTGCAGCCAATGACGCCATAACATCTGCTATTCGACGCTCGTTTTGAGCGAAAGCCAGCTCCCTTACGCACTTATCCACGTGTCCTTGTTTCTCTGGCAAGCTCTATCACATGTGCGCGTTTAATATTGCCGTGGGCGTGCCTATGCGTGACAAGAATGTTGAAGGTCTATTATTTGGTTATAACAAAGTATATATAACCTCTATCCTTGCAGAACTCGGTCTTGCCTAGCTTTGAAACTGTCAGACAGTAAAACATCGTTTTTAAGCGTTAGAATTCATCTGTTGTCGTTGATTTTCTTAATTGTGCTAGTGCACCGTGCATCGAATGTAATTTTTTTGCTGATGGTATCTGGCTGCTTTTTCGTCGTTTTATGGGTGTTTATTTCTCATATTTTTAATGTCTGTCTGTTTAACCTTTAATATACGCATTTATTTTTTGATTGACTACAGTGCAACCATGAATAGTTGGAGATGGAACGATAAAATACGTATTGGTTAGGCTCTATCATTAAAACGTCCGCGAGTAAGATCAAATCGGTGCTATAAATGTCAGTGTCGTTTAAAGTATGTCGGTGTCAAGTCAAATAGTTTTATAACGTATTATTTAGAATACAACCAGTGGCGTGGCCACGGTGCGATGCCCCCCCCCTTTGGCCGGACCATGAAAATTTTTACAGGCGACTTTATATGAAAAGGTGCGTTTTTTGCCATTTTTCAGCAAGAATTGCAAAATTCAACAATGTTTGATGGTTTTTTGCGTTTCCAAATTTCAGAAAAACGGGCGAATTTGCGGTTTCCATTGAACATTCAGAAGCAAAAAGTGTTTCAGCTTCAGGGGGGCTTCGCCCCCCTGACTCCCGACCAGGGCTGTGCCGACCAGGGGCTCTGCCCCTGGACCCCGCTGGGGGCTCCGCCCCCAGACCCCTGTTATAGGCTCGCGCTCCGCGCGCTCGCCATGCCCCCCCTTTGCCAAATCCTAAATACGCCACTGAATACAACAATACTTGATGTAATTGCAGGATTTCAGTCGATACGGCAAAGAATATCTGCGGGACAGTAGTGGAGTAGCGATATAGGCCTATACTACGGCGGCATACGGTGGTTCAGCCGCGAAGTGACGTTGACGTTCAATAATGTTCACGATGCTGATCATAATGCTGCTATTACAGCCTCGGTGAATGAACTACGGCCGCATTGACTGCAGCCGTGCAGTAAGCCATCTCCCTTTCACCTCTCGTTCTCTCCTTCAGGCTGTGGATCTCTCGGGTGAGGGGTCAGCCACACGGGTTCTCCGTCTCCACTCAGCTCTGTTTTCAACGTCCACCAAGTCGAGCCGCCATTCCTCCATGTTGTACCTGACGACGTCGATTTACCCTTTTCTCTGTTTTCCCCTGCTCGGTTGTCCACCAGCGACTGCCTCCAAAATTCAGCAAGTCACCTTCCGTCTGCAGTAACTCCGTCTGTCGGTCAGTCTGTCCGTCTTGGTGGACATTGCGATGATGGCCGAGAACGACTCACTGGTACTGCGGTCACTGACCGACCCCGCACCGACCAACCGAACGCCGTCGCAAATTGACCACAAGTCCAGAGGGTCCGGAGAGACGTCGTGTACTATCGTCAACAGCCAGCGCGATTCAGAAATCATTTTTTCACACTCGTAGACGGAAGTTAGAGGCACAGGCACCGACCAACCGAACGCCTCTGACTCTGGGCGAGATCTACGCCATCTACGCGCCGGCTTCGTCACTCGTTGATCGCTACGTCACTCCGGTCTGGTACGCCGTCGGTCTGAGGGGTCAGCGAGTGGGTGTACCGACAAAGCCTGGAAGCAGTGATTATAGGCTTAGGTTTAGGAAATAAGGTTAAGGATGAAGTTAGGGTTAGGGTCTGTGTTAGGGTTAGGATTAAGGTTCGTGTAGTGGGGTAGTTTTGTTGGACCAGATTTTGTCGGTCCAGGTTTCGACGGGAAACTTAGTGAGTGCTACAAAGAGTTGATGTGGTGATTCTTCAGTGCCGTCTGGTACGCCGTCGGTTTCCCGGGCAACTTGCTGGCGTTCGCCGTCTGGATTCGGCCGAGGATGCGTCACTCCTCTGGCTGCTACCTGGCCGCTCTGGCCGCTGCCGACTTCCTATTTCTTCTACTTCATCTGGTCTTCGAGCTGCAGAGCGCCTGGGGCGTGCCGACGCTGAACGTCCCAGTCGTCTGTGAGGCGTTTCCCGTCTTCTTCCTGGCGCTGCAGTATCTCAGTCCGCTGCTCGTCCTCGCTTTCACCATCGAACGGTCGGTGTTGACGCTAACGCATGCCAAAAACATTTGCACGATGTTTTAAATAGCTGTTTTAGACGTGATCACGTTTTGGATTTTTGCACATTTAGAACACTACGTTTCGGTATTAACGGAGAGTTGTAATAGTGAGTTAAGCCAAGATGAGATATGATAAGACAAGATGTTTAACAGAGTACAACGACAAACGGTTTTCTTTTCTGACGTCATGAGTTGAAAAACATTAATAAATGTTTACAAGTTGACGCAATCACGCGTCGGTTTTGCGTTGACGTTGAGTGACGCATAGATGTAAAACGGTTGTGCGTTTTTAGGTTTTTTTTGCCAAGTTTTTTTTACGTTTTTAACGTTTTTTTTTATTTTTAACGTGTTTTATTTTTTTAAAAACGTTCACCGAAATTTGAGAATTTTTGCCAAGAACGTCGAGAAACACTTTCGAAGCCACTACAACGAATTGATAAGACATAGTAATGACACTTAGTCTAGTGATATTTGGTTTATGAGAACACAGTTGAATAAAAATTAAGTACAATTTTCTATCTTTTTATAGTTCTAGCTATACTGCATTTACCCCATCGAGTTTTAGGCAAGAAGTTGAACAAATTAGGGCTAACGTTTTTTTATTAACGTTTGTCAACGTTTTTTTTACTTCTGCCACGTTTTTTAACGTTAAAATTTTTTTCCTGAAACGTTTTTACATCTATGAAGTGGCGTGGCGTGTACTCGTATGTAGGTACATCAGCGTGTGTCACCCGTTCAAGCGTGAACAGTTCTGCACGACGCAACGAGCGGTCATCGTCATCACTCTGCTGTGTGTCGGCGTGCTGCTGCTGCATCTCATCCAAGCCTACTTCTGGCAGTTCGACGCCCAGACCGGCGACTGTGCCGTGCGTGAGGAAGTCACCGTCCACGGCATCAGGTCAGTCCGAAAATCATTTTGAATGCAGTGATGGGCAAAAGTTGACGAAAAGTTACTAACCAGAAGTTCAAGTACATACAGTAGTCTTAAGTCAATCTCGTCAAAAACGTTTTTTAAACGGGGGACTATTGATCCGGCAGCCGGAACAATAGCCCGTAGGCTATTATTTTGGCAGAGTGGGCGGGACCTAGCACTTATTGGCTGGGCTTGCCAGTGATTGACATAGACATGCTGCACGGGCGCATATCATAATCCACGGTTTAGGCTAACCGCAAGCGCCACCAAGCGAATGCTAATGAATATAATGTCTCTGCAGCTGTACGACGAGCAGCCGAAGACTAGAATTCGTGTAAATATTGTCGCATAGGGTTTAAGGACTAGGCTTAACGTTAGAATTTGGTTAGGGTTTGGGTTAGAATTAGCGTTTTTTAAAGATGTATGTGACAATAGTGGGCCCAAAACATTAGCGTTGAATATAGGTAGTAAATTCAAAGTTCCAGTAGGCAAGAACAAAACTTGCCGATGGTACCCGTGACAGCCTACTTGCTAGACTTGATGAGCTTTGTTGGCCGACTGGCGTATCCGTGATGCTACGGCTGAGGTCGTCAGTCTTCGGCTGCCGCCGTCCCTGCGGCGCTTCGGCGATGCGACTGTAATTGGTACTTAAGCTAACCATAGGCCTATAATTATTTATTGTCAACCATTTGTGGAAATTTATACATCGCTAAGGGCTAATCGCCTAATTTATTTCTAGTGTTTGACATGTTGCTGTTGCATTCACGTATATTGTGTTGTTGTTTTGCTGACATCGTTCATTGGAATAGATGACGACGACGATCGTGATGATGGTAGCTTGGTAATGTAACGTTAGGGTGTCAAACTTAAGATCGCGAGGCCGTGGGTTCGACTCCCAGTCTGGTCGCTGTCAACTGGTTGCTACTTGGATGGGTGACTGACTATCTGCGGACAGGTAACCTATCTAGATATATAACCAAAATCAAGGTCAACTCAGCCTCCTTCCATCTTTCCGGAGTAAGTGAAGTGAGTACTGCGGCCTTCTTGGCTGGGGCTAAGGAGAGGCGCGTTCACCTGTGTCGGGTGGCAGGTAATAAAACTGTGTGATCCCATACGGCAGGTGACGCTCACTCACATTTAACCTTTTTTAACGTTTGATGATCAGGTCGGTGTGGACGGTGTGGTCGTGGGTGACCGAGCTGCTGGTGTTCGGTCTCGTACCGCTGGCGATGTTGGCTCTCAACGCTCTGGTCATCGCCGAGACTCGACGCATGGCGGTCATCGAGCACCAGCTCGTTCCGACGTCCAGTAACCGCAGCGACTCAGCCAACACCGGCGGCACCGGGGGTAGAGCGAAAAACCGCGCCTCCGGACCTTCGGCAACCACCGTCATGCTACTGGCTGTCTCGTTCTACCTAATCGCCATGACCCTGCCCGTTGCTGAGTAGTTGTTTTTCGCCTAATTCCAAACCATAAACGTAACCCTGACCCTAAGCCCTAACCCTTGACCATATCCTTAACCCTAACATCAACCGTAAGTGCCATCAGAAAGGGAAGACACCAACCGTTAGAGCTCTTCATAGGAGACCCATAATCTCTCATCGCCATGACGCTGCCCGTCACGGTGGTCTACGCCGTTTACTTTAGTTTCCCAGAAGGCGACGCGGCGGCCGACATCGGCACCGACTCGCTGTGGCAGAATCGTCTCGCTTACTGGACGATCCGTACGGTCGTGCAAGAGATCGGAATGTCACACTACGCAGGCA
>Ga0056128_1009013_pt1 | contig 12564 bp, 6 predicted proteins | sample WorMetLIZISLAND2_FD_71113 | JGI IMG/M metagenome (GOLD analysis project Ga0056128, IMG submission 71113) | Marine gutless worms symbiont microbial communities from Max Planck institute for Marine Microbiology, Germany - Olavius geniculatus... ...
CCGGATTCCGGGATTGAGAATCCAATCCCGGGATTGCAATCACTATTTAATGTCGAAAATATTCAATCAACGTTCCTGACGTGAAAAATCATCAAGAAAGTCTCAAGCAATGTTCGTTCTCTTGAAGTCTGCACTGCAGCCGAAGATCGCGAATCAATAAAAACTCCTTATTTCGAAAGTGTCTTTCAAATTCATCGAAGTTGATATGACTGAAAAGCTCGTCACTTAGTGCTGTTGTGATAGGTAGCATGCCCATGCCTATCTGCAACCGTTTCACGAAAGACTGGGTAACAACGGTAAAATAACGACTTTTACGGGGGTACTGCTCTTTGATGCCCTTGTGCGCAGGTTTCCTTGAACCTAGAAAATCGAGACGTGAACCGTTGAAATTTACGTTTAATGCTGAAAATTTCATATGCAGCTTGTTTATGTTTGTCTCAATTGATTTCGGCGCAATTTGCTCTTGAAATGTGTCTCGCAGTCCAAAATCGCCAAAAAATCTATGAAAACCCTTATTTTAGCGTTCAGGGTCATCCAAGGTCATTGAATTTAGTGCCAATCGAGAGCCAGTGTACAACTTTCTGTTAGTGATTAATAGTAACCTAGGCTCTGTCTCGCACAGTTATTGAGATACAGCGACTTATTGGCTAAAATTCGCAAATTTTCCCACCCCCCCTCTCATTTAGCGCCTTCCGTCGGGGTGACCCTCTTCGAATTTATGGAAAAGCTTTACGGTTCCTGAAAACAGAGTTTTCCAGGCAGCCGACGGTGAAGATTTGGTGATCCTAGCTTGCACTGTTTTTCACTGATCCACCCGTGTGATGGACGGACGGACAGACAAACAGACGGACGGACAGAATTGCGATGGCTAAGACGCGCTGAAAGCAGTAGCTGCTTTCGCGCGCAAAAATTTGCTGCAAAACAACTCGAGTGCACTGCGTCAAAACTGACCGCCAGATGAGACCTGATTTCGGGGAGGTGTTTTTTTTGTCCGGAACATACAAAAAAGACTTAAAGTATTGTGTGGCTTGAGAATAAAAGAAATCAATCAATCGCATTACAGAGAGTTGCCGTTGGCCGCCGCATCACGCGGCTATATAGACACTAATCACGGTTAGAAGATATCTTCTAGTTGACTGTTGACTTTCAGACTGTTTAGCAGAACGCGTGAATTCGGTAACTCTTCCGTGCCGTTTTCCACTACCGCCATCGTCACTACCAGAGCGTCATCATCCGGTGCTTTCCAGAGCTGCATTGGAGGCCGGCTGATGGAGTGAGTCAGACGTAAGTCTGAGTAGCACGTGTCGTATGAGGTCAAGGGCACCTACCCCATTGTCCTGGTGGGTCTGAGCAGTAATGTTAAACCAGGCCAAACTCCCGCGATCGAGGCCAAGGCAAAAAGGACGAAGTAAAGGCCAAATGTTCAGAGCCAAGGCCAAAACCGAGGTCAAAAGCAGAACTAACTATAAAAGTGACAGTGACGTCGTAAGCTAATGGCTTCGTGGTAGCCTATCAACAGAAAGCATTACGATCGAGGCCAAATGCTCAAGACCGAGACCGAGACAAACGTCAAAACCTCGGTCTCGAAATCACTCTGGCTTCAAGAACTTAACATCTCTGTGTCTGAGTACACAGGACGTAGTGTCGTATGAGGTCCAGTGCACCTGCTCCATCATCATCGTCTTCACAGCCGTCAGCTGTCGTCCTCGGTCGTCTGACGTCACCGTCCGGCGTTGCTGACGTCACGAATGACGTCACAAATGACGTGACCCGTGACGTCACTACGTCGTTGTAGTTTGCATCTAGCTCACCAGGCGGCGGTGGCGTGCCGCAGCTGTCACCCAACTCCTCCTCCCCCGCATCGTCGATGACGTCATCATCAGCTGGTTCTCTGTAGTCGCTGGCGTCGTACGTCGACGGTTTCCTGTCGGTTGGGATCATCCCGTGACTGGAAGTCGGCTGAGTTGCGACTGCGAACGAAGGGCTGGAATCCTGCAGGCAAATTATACACACAAAAGCATTTCAATCAATCAATCAATCTTTATTTGTCCAATAAAACAATTTAAAACATGCAAATGACAATGCAGTAGGACCGGACAGTGAGACTAAAAGTACTGTTTTATTAAAGTTTTTAACAAAACCTGCTGATGCTACGTTGTCCCAGACCTCTTGCAGCGACTGCTTGATTTAAGCGACGGACTTCAGTTGTGGTATAAAAAATATCAATAAATACGATCGAACATTTTTTATAAACTTTTTATGAACTTTTTATGAACTTACGTCAGTTTTACGTCATGAGCAACAAGACCGGCCCAGTTGTTATTAGCAGGCCCGTCGAGAGAGTAGGGTAAATGGGGTAAGCTACCCCGGGCCCCCGCAACGTTTAGGGGACTCCGCCGTCGCTCAGAAATATGAAGTACACCAGAATGCACCATTTTAAAAAGAATGTTTTAAAAACTTTCTTCCCAAAGGGGCCCCGCGAAAATGTTTGGGGGCCCTGCGAGAATGTTGCCCCGGGCTCTCGACGGGCCTGGTTTTTAGTACGCGTTGCTCATTATACAGCACTAAATTTTTTAACATGCAAAATCATGAGACTGTTTCGCAACAGTAACCAAGTATTAAATGCCGTTTGGTCTATTCGTGTAGGTATGAAGAGGTAACCAACGCAAGTTTGCGTCAAAATTCCAAGCGGCTGCTGAAAAAATAGCAATTAACTTAAGAGCATGTTTCGTCTTGCTGCAATCTGTATACGAGTGGGGCGTAAAATGTCAACCGTCAACGAAACACATCGACGTGGCCTATACCCGTTGTAAATGACGACTGAGCATGTCACTGGGATGCGGCTGCTGCTGCTGCTGCTGCTGATGATGATGATGATGATGATGACAGTTACATTGCTGTCGCGGTTGTTCGTGGTCGGCTGCCAGATGATACTGAGACGATGTCGGCTGCACGCGCTTACTGCAGCATCCGAGACCATCAGCTCCTCGCTGCTGATGCCAGCTTCCAGGTCCTGGAAGACCTGAAAATGACTGCGATGGAGGTGCAGCGTAGATGACGGTGAAAACTAGGCCCGGAGTGCACGAGTTCTGGAAAATCTGGAAGTGACTGCGGCCAATGTGGAAGAGCTGGTGGATCGGTTGGATAAGCCAGGGTGGATGGGTCTTGGAAGACCTGGAAGCGACTGCGTTGGCGGTGCGGCGTAGAGGACGCTGGCGCGGCTGCTTGCGTGAGATGCCTCACGCTCCGGTAACAAGCTAGCCACCAGCAGCCGATCACCGGCCGTTAAACGATCTCTCCTCTCAGTTCTGTGTCTGCACACTCAACGCCATTCAATACGGTAATAATCAATCATTAATATTCGTTTGTTAAAGTATGCCAGAACACAGCGCTGAACAAAGTTTGCAAGAATACACTATAATATGGTGCAATGTTACTTCGAGTCCCATGCTATAATAGTAAAAAATAACAAGGACATAGACGTATATCCTGATAACCTCAAAGTAACTAAATACGTCAGTAAATGCATTTTTGTACGGATTTTTGACGCATTTTGCTAGCGATGTCAACATTATAATTGATAGTTAAGTAAAAAAAATGTAGGCCTAAGTATGTAAATAATCGTTTATTTCTCAACGGTCAAACGTTATTGGCAATAAATAAATAAAAGCTTATAACACAGAAGATTGCAAAAGTTGCAAGTTACTACGCTGGAAAAATAACTTTAAAAACAATAACAATTTTAAAGCAAAACTCTGTTGCCTAATTGCGGTCAGTGGCATGATCGCACAGTAAAACTGGTAATCAAAAATCTAACATAATTAAACGGTAAAAGATAGTTTGCTACTGAAGAAAAATCAGTTCTTAAACTTCACTATTCTTGTTATCTTCGTTGAATGATGAATTTGAATGCAAGCCTACCGTCTGTGACAAGCGATAAGTGCAGACAGCAGGAAAACTCCGACGGCGACTCCAAGCGCTACACCGATACTGATGACGACTAGCAAACCTGCGTGTACACAACAACCGGTGACGTCATCACCAATGAGCTTCTTACTTTAGCGGACAATCTTGCAGTACATACTGCAATCAGCAGCCGGGAAAGTTTTCATTTAACTTGCAGATTACACGTGTACCTATATTAAGCTGATGCCGCCAGGTTGTGATTACACGCAAAATATTTTTCGAAAATATTGATAAAATATCGTACAAATATCTTAGTGTTTTGACGTGTAACAACGTCCACGTGACAAATAAAAATGTTTATGCTAAAAAGTACACGTTTTGCCACAGATTAAATGAGTTAAAATTAAAGAAAAAACTTGAATTGCAAATTTGCAATGAAGGCCGGTGGTGATAGATTAAGGTAATAGAGTGTTTACACGATCAAGCAAACATCGAGCAAACGTCGAGCTAGATCAAGCCGGCCTATTGAAACCCCGCCTCCTGGCTTAAATGTAGGCCTAGGCTTAGGCTCTTAGCCCACAGCTGATCATGTGTTATATAAACCTTCTAATTACAACCCGCCCGCTCTCCTAATTAGCATGCTAATTACCATAGAACGTCGAGTTAGCTGCTCGATGTTTGCTCGATCGTGTAAACACCCTATAACGTAACGGCAGATCGGTAAGAACTGGGTGTAAGAAAAAGTGACGAAGCCAAGGCGTAACGACGGCTGAAGAGACTGATGCCGTTGCAGTTAGTTAATAATTAACCAGCTAGCGCTTGAGTGAGTGAGAGTGTCAGGCTTAGAGACAACGTTGCACTACTGAGCCTCGAGGCGTTTTGCGTGTTGCAGCAGATGCGACGCTTGAATTCTCCAGCTCCCTACAGCCGCCCCTGGAATAGGACGAAAGCGTCGAAAACGCAGAAAAATCTTCTGCAGTTGTACGAACAGAGACGTTTTGGGCATGTTTAGCATGTTCAACCAAACAGGGGGCCGACAAAAAGGAGCCCTCCACAGGTCCAAGACTGTCGGTCAGCAGACTCAGCGCAACATTTTTTTCTGACCTGGAAGAACTCTGTAGGCCGTATTGCGAAACCTGTGCGTTCTTTGCTGCACATGCGTTGTTGTCCGGTTTTTGGTCGACCGCTTGCTGTCAACGGTAAGAAAATTTACGCGGAGCCTCCACATTTTTACCGAACAAAGCCCAATAAGGTTCAAATCGGGCCCTGCGTACGAATATGTCCATTGTCCAGTGGACGAAGTGCACAATGAGCGAAAATAAATAACAGCACTCTACGAAAACTTTTATATCTTTAAAAAAGTGTAACGTATTTCTACGAAATTTTCAGCAATTATGGCGAAGAAATTTTGCTACAGGCAAAACACGTTTCGTGCAATACTGTGACTATTTGCGTAAATAACATGACTGTTCGTTTTTAATGAGTTATTTTTAATTGAACGCGACTATGTGATTTCTGCGCATAAGTAAACCTTTAATCTCTGTAATAAGGTGTTTACACGATCCAGCAAACGTCCAGCAAACTTTCAGTAAATGTATTCAAAATACACGTACTAATTGCTGGATGTTTGCTGGAAGTTTGATGTACGTTTGCTGAATCGTGTAAACACCCTATAAGTCAAAACTGCAAAAAACGACCTAGTATTAGCTTAATAATGACGACGCAGTATAGGCCATTACATAATGCAAATAATAGTTTGCTTTGCAAACACATTCTCGGTGATATGGAACGGCTTCCGCAAGCGACTGCGTTTTTAATGAAACGGTCTAATGAACAACCAAACTGTGGGAAACAAACTACCGTTAGCTGTACAAATATTGCTTTTTTATATTAATAAACAGATATTCAAGTAGATACAAAACTGAGCAGTAATAATAATAACCTAATAACAACAATACAGCAGCAAAAAAGTCGAAACAGTTAAACGTAAGTGGTTACTAATGAGCAAAAGTAATACCCCGTTTACACGATCAAGCAAACATCCAGCAATCATGGAGCAAACATCCAGCAAATGCATTCATAATACACGCACACAACGTATGCTCTAATTGCTAAATGTTTGTTCGATGTTTGCTCGACGTTTGCTTGATGCTTCCTTGATGTTTGCTTGATGTTTGCATCCTGTAGGCTATGCTTTATGCATGCTACATATTTGCTTGATGTTTGCTCGACGTTTGCTCGATGATTGTTTGATCGTGTAAACGAAGTATAAGTGGACAAACAGCAAGCAGAACCGTGACTGTGTAGAACTGAGCCGTTGGCTGTTGAACTCAGCCGGTATTTGTTACCAACCACACGACTGGACGACTGCGTCGACGCACCTGTCACGTCACGTAACGTAACATACATCAACATCTTTAGCTCTAAGACTGGTTCAGATAAAAAGCTTTACACGTATTTCACCTTTATAGTGCTACTCACTTTCAGATAAGGTTAAGTTGACCTTCATATTTCTTGTTCTTACTGCGTCTAATGAAGACAATGCTAGCGTTCAGTGAAGTCGTGGCCGGGAGGAGGGGAGCAGAGAGAGAGCCATTGCCCATTTCCCTTAAATTTTGGTTTGCTAAAAATTGTCGAAAATCGTCTTCTTGTCGGCAAATTATCGTCAAAAAAACAAAATTTTGGGCTAAAAATCCCCATATTTCAATTAAGCAAAATTAAAATTTTGAGCACGCTGTCGGAAATTTGCAAATTACAACTTCCTGCCCGCTTACTTTGTAACTCACGACACCGCTGCTAAAGCTGGTGTCTTATAGGGTGTTTACACGATCGAGCAAACATCGAGCAGCTAGCTCGACGTTCTATTGTAACTAGCATGCTAATTAGGAGGGCGGACGGGTTGTAATTGGAAGGCCTGCTGTGGGCTAAGAACCTAAGTCTAGGCCTACATTTAAGCCAGGGGCGGGGTTCTAATAGACCTGCTTAAGCCAGCTCGATGTTTGCTCGACGTTCGCTCGATCCTGTAAACACCCTTTTACTGATGTAAGACTGGAGAATAAACTTGTGATACAGCTACACATTGATAAGCCTGTACCTGTGCTGCATGGTGACATTTCACCTGTCCACCTGGTGTTGACGCAAGTCAAGAAATACGTCTGTGCGCTGGTATTGCATCGGATGATTGCCAGGTCAAAGCGACGCTCTACGACCGCATTCTCCACCTTACCGATGTCCGGACAACCGATTGCTAACACACGTCACAAATTATTTTTATACACGATCTTATCGTTTTAACTCGCGTTATAATTTCCGTCCTGTGGTAGCCTGGCGTAGCAGTAACGCGTTTCATTCGATAAACAAAGTTACTGTACGCTGGGCCGGGATAGTACTGCGATGGGTGACTGCCTGTATGTAACCAGCCGTCTAGGTCAACTCAGCCTTCCATCCTTCCGGGGCAGGTAAATCGAGTACCGGCATATCTGGCTAAGGCTGAGGCGGGGCGCGTTCACCTGTGTCGGCTGGCAGGTAACACTGTGTGATCCGATATGGCAGGTGACGCTCCATAGCTCTGTAAGGGGTTCAATTTTTCAAAGAGCTATATTTCGACCTTTACTTTTTACTTTTACCTCTCTCTGGAAGATATCACGTTAACAATCGTCTGACGCCATTAACTGACTAAAGCTGTTACAAAACTATATTTCTCGAAAAGTTTGTCTCTGGACACTGCCTGGAAATCAGCCGTAGTAATAAAATAGGCCCATTTACAACTACAATTATTGCAGAGTTAGTTGTGTTACGCGACTTACAATACCACTATATTAGGCTACACCGTCCAGACGAAAGGCCGTAAAATGAGTTACAACGAGAGAGATAACATTGAGACGTTGATGGAAAATCGCAATCCTGTGGATGCTGCGGTATAGAAGACAGTTGAAACAAGTGCTCTATACCCTGGTATCGGATGAGATAGAGTTGATGCTCGTAAGTGGGCATGTGTAGTGCGGCGCCGTTGAACGAAGGTTGAACGTAGACTGTGACTGCATCCGACTCGGACGTGTAAAGGCCAATCTCTCGCCGTCTTAAGCGACCACCGTGTGAACCTCGGACTCGTCCTCGCCCGCTGTGGCCACGCTATCCTTGGTCTCGGTCTCGGTCTAGCTCTCGGACTCGGCCACGCCCGCTGTGGCATGGCAGCGGCAGCTGAACGGTTCTGTTGCGGTCCTGAACGACGAGTCGCAGCGTGCGACAAGACGACTCCATGGGAGCCATCAAGACGCGTTCACTGCGACCAGCCTGCGACGACGTCAGCTCTGTCTCCACGCTAATCTACAGTACACGTTACAGCTGCTGTTGATTTTAAACGCTATTTCAAACTAGAAGGCGCTCGCGAGAGTGCATATCTCCGCCAAGTGAAGTGATTTAAACATTACTACTGTAAAATGTAAAAGTTTTCACAGGAGGGCGCCACCGTTCCTGCCGGTTGTGTATGACATGTGCAGATAATGATGAGTCATCATGTACACACACACATACACACACACACAGACGGACAGAACGACCAATCTCTTAATCTCCTGCAATGTTCACTACGTTCACCTTGGCGAAGATAATAATTGTCCTTTTGCTCTTTGATAAACTCGACGCTTTATATAGCGCACCGTACTCCCAAAGCATACACTCTTTGTGCTTGTGCGCTGTGTAAATTGTCTACTGTACAGTTGCTTCAGCTTGTTTTCTTTTTTTCTTCTTTTGCTTTATTTTATCGCACTAAGGAAGTTAATAAGTAAATTAATATAGCGGAATCCCGTCCCGCGGAATCTGAACGGTGGATAAGGCAAAGATGGTTCAAAAGCTATACGTTATAAAAAAAAGTTTTCAGTTCGCGACGAAAACAACATACGCAAACATGCGAATGTCCGAAGTGAAGATATTCCACATGGCTGGAGTGGCTACTGCAAAACTACGAGAAGCGAAACATGACAGCTAATAATTGGAGTCCGATAAACGCAGAATATTCGAAAAATATCTGATTCACACGCTGGCGACCGATGACCAAAACCATTTCGTCTTTCATGTCCTCGACGGCGGTGGTGTACAGACGTAGCCTATATACCTGCTGGTTGAAGTTGATGAAGGTGAGGTTAACTCGCTGTCCGCCGTGCATCTGAATCATCCATGGACAACTAGCGCTGCCGGCAGCCGTTCCAGACGACGACGTCGACGACGAACCGCCCAGCGACAACGGCAGGAAACCGACGTCAGTCCGCACCGGCTGTCCACCTGCACCATCGACCATACACTGACCATGTAATGACCATACACTGACCACACATTGACCGGCTGTCCACCGTACACTGCGCACGAATGCTTGTTGCCAGCTTTGACTGACATACACACAGCCATAGAATCAGCGTCACCGCGTCAGTGTCATGAAATTATTGTAGAACGGTGGGTAAAATCTAAGCCAATAACTTTTATGATAACTTTATCTTTTTATCTACTGCTAAGGTAGTGTTTGGCGCTGTCAGAGCGACGTAATTGAACAAAAGTGAACTGACCCGGTTTAGTTTTTGACGAACTGACCAATGAGCAAGCAGGGCGAGTCTACTAATCATTGGTTGACGCGTACGTGCCCGTAGTCACGAAAACACGGACGCCGTTGGACGGTACCTACTGTAACGCATTACTGCTTGTCCATTTTTCAGTTCGTCAAAAACTAAACCATGTCAGTTCAGTTCAGTTCAGGCCTCAAGCTCATAGTGTCGCAACGCCTGCAGGATCGTGGTCTTGGCCGATTTTAACGTGCATTCTTGGCATTAAAAGAAAGAAAGAAAGTAAGTAAGGTATATAATGCGTTAACTGTAATAATCTCAAACGTGATCGGTGTGCTAGCAGAACCAGAAGTAAAAATGTTTTAGATGACGTCGAAAACTAGTGCGTGCCGCATTTAGAAATGTTCGGAAGAACACTCCAAGTAGATGGACCAACATGTCCAACAAACCGGCTTCCGTGGGTTGACGTTCTGATTCGCAAAACTCGCAACGTTTTTGGCGACTTTTCTGATGCACAGAAATTGGGCCGGCTCTCATTAGTCGCCGTTTTCTTTCATTAGGGAAAAAGTTTTTCTAATGGAAGTGCCCACCCCCGCCCAAAAAATGAACTTTGTGGGGACATGTTCGCGTGTCACTGACAGATGGACCTCGTGCCGCAAAAAAGCCAAGACGGCGGCTAGTGACCTCGTGGCAAAAGGGGCAGAGCAGGGGGGCGATTCCCCCTTCTAAATTTTGGGCTGTCAGAAAATTGTCGGAAAAATTTTCTTCCTGGCGGAAATGTTTTGTCTAAAAATGTCAAATTTAAATCAGAAAATTTATTTTGAGAAATTTAGAAGCAGGATTTAAATTTCGAGCACCCATAATTTCTTCTGTTGGAAATTTGCGCCGTTTGTCGGCAGAAAATTGCAACTTCTTGCACTGCCTGCTTTGTTAACCCATGATACTGCTGACGACGACGGCAGTGAAAGTCAACGTAGCGGCAGCGGCACTGAGGACTGACAGACAGACGGACCGACGACACGGAGATCCAGCAGAAGCAACGAGCACGCTTCTGTAGGCCTACACGTGCTAGATGCCGATATATCGGGAAACAGTGTACAGTATTAGTAGGACACCGCACTGCTGGAGTGGTTAAGCGAACACGCAGTACGAGCTAATACTGCTCCAGACAATGTGGTATCGTACTTACACCACTCTCAGATGGCGTAGACGATACCGTCGCTTGCTTTATGACGCACGACTGCAGCCGAAAGTTGTGAGAACGATACGAGTGCAAGCTGGGTGTGGTGCAAAACTGTAAATACACGTGCTAGATGGTCGTGGCTACGACACACGACGCGCTCTGCTGCCACGCTCATCGCGACGCGCTAGGCTCAATTATTAACGACTCCTCAGATCACTCCAACTTAATGTCACCCCCCCAAACTGTCTCAACGCTACGATTGTGCGTCTATAGGCCGAAGATTCGATGGAAAAATGTATGCTGCAACGCGAATGTTCACTAACTCTAGCTCTTACCCTAACCCTAAACTTAACCTTACTATTAATTGAGACGAAATGTGGAAATTGAAGCATCGTCTGTAAAAGTGTAGAAAAAAAAACATTAAAACTTTCGGACTATCGAATCTTCGAATTGTCCAGCTGCTCCCCAACAAGTACGAGTAAGTAATGGGGTGTTTACACGATCTAGCAAACGTCCAACAAACTTCCAACAAATGTAATGCTGGACGTTTGCTGGATCGTGTAAACACCCTATAAGTGTACCGGACGCAGTAGATATGCACTTCAAACCGCGTACCGAGCGACGTAACTGAACTGAACTGAACTGACACGGTTTAGTTTTTTGACGAATTAACAAATGGGCAAGCAAGGCGCGCTTATTGGTCATTGGTTGACGCGTACGTAAGCGTAATTACGTGAACTACCGATGCCGTTAGACGGTGCCTACTGTAATGCAATACTGCTTGCCCATTTGTCATTTCGTCAAAAACTAAACCATGTCAGTAGTGTTCAGTTCAGTTACGTCGCTTTTTACACGGCTTTAAACAACTGAATAAGATACAACTTTTTACAGTCGATAGCATACGCAGGATTTGATAATATCCGGTCCAAACTTCCAATTCCATTGCTGGGTCACAACCGAGCCCGGGCGCGAGATGCGTTTTGGCTTATTTTGGATCAAAAATAGCGTATTTCAACGTACCTATGCCAAATAATCAGATATAAAAAACATAAGTTTACATTATCACCGTTTTATCAGTACATATAGGGCTATGATTTTCTGGACATTTTATGCTGGGTATGAGAACCTCCTTACATACGCCTCATGCTGATACTGATTGCACTAGTGCTTAGCAGATTATAAATATACTGTCGATGTCGTTAGAAGCGTTGCTATCATCTGCTAATAAATCACAGTTTTCGTCAGACAAGACTTCAGCTTATTAATTTCACACGCTGTGGAGACTAATTGAGAGACAGACCGACAGACAGTCTGACACACAGCGTGACGCGACATGATAACTCAATGGCGTCACGTGACAACTTATTGCGCATTCGTGATTATACCGGACGCCACAAATTACGCACGGCGACCACGGCAAATGTGCAATAACCAGATTAGTCGTCAGCACGAATATCTGGGGTGGAAACCGAAATACATGCATATTTTTCGACTTTTCTCCTTTATATCATGGCATTGAAGTACGTCTACTGAAACAATCGCAAATCACGTCTTTGCTGCTATAGTAATATTGTCACTTGGCATACAATGTAAAAAATAAAACACTTTGTCATGGTGCCGTGCCATCGCTGACGACATTGGTGACTATGCGATGCCAGAGCATTTCGTCTTCCGAAGCCCTCATGAGCTGTGTTGAGTTTAGGTTATCCTTTCACGATGCACACAACAGGGATGTGCACGAGACCTTCCGAGCCGAGACCGAGACGAGACGTTGCAGCTTCCGAGACGCTGGCCGAGACCGTGAAGCTCCCGAGACTCTCGAGAGTCTCGGGAGCTTTTTGTCGTTTTTCGTGACGTATGGTGAAACACATTGATAATGAAAAAAATATACAGATTAATTAACTCGCACCATGGTAAGCGCTT
>Ga0056128_1009014_pt1 | contig 12564 bp, 6 predicted proteins | sample WorMetLIZISLAND2_FD_71113 | JGI IMG/M metagenome (GOLD analysis project Ga0056128, IMG submission 71113) | Marine gutless worms symbiont microbial communities from Max Planck institute for Marine Microbiology, Germany - Olavius geniculatus... ...
GGGTGACTGCCTGTGGGCAGGTAAACCATCTCGGGATGTAACCAACCGCCTAGGTCAACTCAGCCTTCCATCCCTCCGGAGTAGGTAAATCGAGTACCGGCCTATCTGGCTGGGGTTAAGGCGGGGCGTGTTCACCTCTGTCGAGTGGCAGGTAACACTGTGCGATCCCATATGACAAGTGACGCTCCGTAGCTTTGAGATGGGTTCGCTCATTAGGAGCTATATGCGACCTTTAACCTTTTATTAACAGCTACAGTATCAGCGGCATTAAGGCAACTTTTAGCGGCTGTTCATAGCGACAGAACAGATCGGAAATGAAGTACGACGTGCATGCACGATGTATTTCAATTTAGTATATTTCATTTCTGTTGTTTTGTACACTCCTTTACGACCACAAGTAACGCAGCCTGCAACCAGGACTTGCCATTTGAAAATGAGAAGCAATTAAAAATCGATCGTGCCGCACAGGGCAGGCGATCGATTATGACGCGGGACATTATGATAGCACTGAAGAGTGTAAACGCTAAGATGAGGGGTGTTCATACTTTCTCAGCGCTAGGAATTACTCTCCCCAAGTCGCACCAACACCTCCCTTTCTCTTTCCTTTTTCCTCCCCACTCGTTTCAACTTTTCCCGTTCCTTCTCTTCTTCTCCGGATGATTTACCTAGGGGTCTACAGCGTCCAGGGCGAAGCCCCGGTCGTGCCAAAAGTGCATTTTAACGAATTTTGGGCTTTGAAACGCATCTCATTGCCAACGTGTTAATTCAAAAATTCCCCTAGTTTGTTCCCCAACTTTTTCCAGGAAGCGAACTGTTAATAGAGTGGTCGTTCCTGGCTAAGAAGATTTAGGCCCACCAATGTCATTCTTTACGCGCAGGGAGCGCTTAGTGAGCGCTTACACAGATCCACAAAATAAAAAAAAACAGACACAAACATAACAGAGGAACAATGCTGCAAATTAAAACGTAATAACCGGAAAAAATGTAAAGAAAACGAATATCTTTCTTAAAGAGTTCTCGCGTCGTACCTGTCTGCATTTTACTGAACGACGGCAGAATGAAAACTGACCTATCGCAAGTTTGCGTCAATCGACCAAAGATCACTGGGCGTGTGCCAGCGACAACGAGTACGCGATCGATTTAGGCGATTGACCGATCGCCTCAAATGGCAAGCCCTGGCTGCAACTTTAGAATTCAAGCATGTACAATGAAACAATAAAACTACGAAGAGTGTCAACTTCTGTTCAAGGCTAAGTACTGTCCGTGTACGCAAAAAGCTCGCAAAAATACACGTGACCTTGACATATGACGCATGGCTTTATAATTTATTAGGGTTCTAGAGGATGTCAGAGTACATATTCGTGCAAAATTTTATCACGATAAGTGTTGCCTAAACTGGCGTCACATATCGCTTTATGTGGCGTCGATCGCAGCAAAAATCAATATGTGTCATGAACGAGATGTAACAGAATGAGAGAGAAGCTATCACTGTCTGAGGTCGACACGCGGCAAAAAGACGCCGATGTGTCTTTCGGCTGAAAAGTTCCAGATCAAACACACGTATCATAGGAGTCGATCTCTCTCCACTGTTAGAGGCATGCATGTTAGGGGCATGTTAGGGTAACAAACTCTTTTTTCCTTTCACCTACCTACTTTTCCTTTCACCTTTCCGCTTTTCGTCCCTCTACCTTTTTCTTCTTTTTCTTTTATGCTCTTTAATTAGAAAAAGGTTCTCTAAAATCCAACAAAGTGGTTTGGTGAAGAGCTGTAAACTTTCTCAGAGCAGATTTGGTGCATTTCAGCTTTAAAATATGGCACGTAGTGGCAACAATTATTTTAATGATTTTTCCTGAAAATCGACTGACCAAGATGTTGCATGGACGAAAAGTCTATAAGATGCTGCCATTACTCCTGCAATTAAAAGTACTCGTGATAGCGTCCCCCAGTAAAATAATGAGTAGACCTGTCTCCGTGTCCCATATAGCAATTGTTTGATGCTATATGCACGTAGGTGATACGCTGCGCCTTAGAAAATGGGATTCCTGTTATATTTTTAAGATTAATTCCAGTAGTCGTGGCTTGATATTTACAAATTTTTGTACAAAGAATCGCCATATAGTAGTCCTCACTTAATAGCACGTGTTGCTTCGCGAGAAATGTTACGAGTAGAGTGCCAGCTGAGTTTTTTTTTAAATCTGCGCCACCCACGACTACAGTAGACTGAGTAGAGGCAACTGCACACACGATAACACTTCAACGAAACAACAACGCGCCAGTCATAAAATTTTACAGCGTTAAACGTCATAGCGTTAACAAGCGTTAACAAACTGTCAACTAGCGACAGCGTGACGCTGTAAGCGAGATGTAACAACGAGGGCTGATTCTGTCTAAAGACGACTCACGGCGGAACACACTGACGTGTCCGTCGGCAGAAAAGTTCCAGATGCACAGCACGTAGCTAAGTTCCATAATCTCAATACAAATTGTTTCCCTCCAACCAAAAACTTTCCATCAGCCGCTGTAACGTTGAGGTATGCGACAGAGAATCCTATCTCTACTTCTAGGACGCCGTCACCGTGAGGCAACTGATAAGCCGAATATTTTAAGAAACAGTTTATCAGTTAGCAGTAGACGTCATCAAGCAACACACACGAGTATTCGACACGAAATATAGCGACTGTAACAGCTGTACTAAAAATGCGAGATTCAACGGGTTCGTCCCCCCGCTCCCGAAATGTTGGGACATTTTTTCGCTTGACAAATCAGGACAATGTAGCCATTTGCGTTGCACATTAAGCGACCACTGAAACTATTGCCACGAGATGCGTCATTGAGAACCGAAAATGCGTCAAAATGCCCCGGATCCCCCTGAAGAAGCTTACAGTAGCCTACCCCTGAAACCTCAGGCTGGATTTGTCGGAGCGGGAAATAACTAGGAAGAAAAGGGGAAAGAAAAAAGAAAAACGAGCAAAGGGGGTAGGGTAGGAAAAGGTCAACTCTACAGCAAAAATTCTGGCAACGGCTTTAATGACTGTTATATTATCACTGACAAGCAGTCGATCATTTCGTTCGTAGTTAAACTGTTCCGTATACAAATTCCACAACGCCATATTCTTGAAGTAACATGCACAATACAATCACTCTGGCGTCTTAATAGACCGCATAACGTTTCTTGCCCGTCCGAGCTTCTAACTCGAAACAAGAAATAATATTAGATTGTCACCAATCGTCGTCAGCAGCGCTCTGCCAACACAAGGACATGACATCGTCAGAAAGACCTGCAGCAGCTATGGAGACAGATGCTTTGCAGCTGCAGGTCCGAGGCTGTGGAACAGTCTGCCAGCTCATCTAAGACAAACTGACATTAACTTTGAACAGTTTAAACGGCAGTTAAAGACATTTTTGTTCGGGCGTTGAGAGCGCGGCGCATTGTGGCTATTGTTAAATTGCGCCTTTTAAGTAATCTTACTTACTTACTTACTTACTTACTAATGTAGTCCTCGCGCGCATCATTTTCTTTTGTATTCTTTTAAGAGCCTTTTCGTTTCTTTCGGCTTGTATTAGAGACGCGGCGTCTAATTGAGACCCGTTTAATATTATACTAATAGTGCCTGGCGTCGACGTCATTATTGGAAATTGTTTCCCGGAAGTTTATAAAATATTGCCCGATTTTAGGAAATGAGAGGAAAAAATTTTCAATAATGGTCGATGACGCTAGTTGCCATGTCTTCTTTTATCTCAACGCATGTGTCTATCTGGCACCGTTACAGAGATATGACCGTTTGAAGTTCTTCCAGGAAGGCTATTCCAGTAACAGAGGTCGGTCGTCGGTCGGTCCTCAATATTACACTGATCTCATATACTCCTCTTCGCTACGTTAGTAACGAAGCGCGCGAGGAGCAAAAATAAAGCCCAGCAGCCGAAATCGTCGCGTGGCTGTAGGTTTAACTGATGTGTTAAATTTCAGTTTATAATAGGCCTATATTATTGCGGTTAATGTTTGGCGGGAGCGAATGTCATAAAAACTTTCCGAGTGTGACGCGTATCTCGCACATAACTCAGCCCATGGGTACCCATGGGTACCCATGGGTACGGCGTGTTTGTTTTTGATTCGTAGCAAGATAGTACTGTCCGGTAGCTTATTTGCTGACATTATCCAGGCCGAGATGCAATAATTGAGAGCTTAGAGTCGACGTATCACCCCGTGCAACACCGTTACTGGACGAATCACGGATAAAGCCCGATTCCCATTGAGTGCAACGCACGCTACGCAACAGACACAACGCAAGAATAGACGCCGCCTCTGTCTTTGTGTTTTGGCCGTTGCGTCAGCTGCGTACACTGCGTTTGTTGCGTACTTTTCTTGATCATAAACTTTTTGTCCGTACGCCATTCCTACGTCGCGTTGTATGTAAACTAGGCTTAAGTTGCGTCATGGTGTTCTGCCGCTACCACGATCATAACATAAACAGTGACGCCGGCGTCCAAATTATCATAATAATACTGCAATGCATATGCAAATTGCAACGCGCGGGATGTAGATTTACCGAATGGGCCACTTACGGCACGCGCTATCGTGTCATTTACGTTTGCGTTTTATGCTCCCGTGCCATACCGATAGTCATCCGCGTAGGCCGCGTTATATGTGTTTACCGACCGTCCGTCCGTCCGTCAGCGCGTGTGTCCCTACCTATCTGTCCCGGCGTTCGTCTCCCAGAGAGGTTTTAGCGCGATATCTAAAACTCAAATGGAGATAATTTCACTAAGCTTCGGTTTCAAAAAATAAAAAGTTAAAAATATGTAAATGTGTGTGTAATATGTGACGATGTTATATTTTATGTTGATATGGCAGTTTGTTCACTAGTTGTCTGTCCAATGCTATAAAATCACCTGAGTGTCCGTGCGTCCGTGCGTCCTACATTTCTTATGCTATCTTCCTTCCACTTTCCCTTTCCCTTCTCTTCCCCCTTTTCCTTCTCCTTCCCCTTCTCCTTTCCCTTCCCTTTCCTCTTTCCCCGTCCTCATTTTCCTTTCCCTTTCCTTCCCTTTCTTTATCTTATTTTTCCTTTCCTTCCCCTTTCTTTTGCCCTTTCTTTTTTTTCTTTCCCTTTCCCTTTCCTTTCCGTTTCCTTTTCTTTTTACCTTCCGCTCTCCCTTTTCTTTATCTTCCCTTCCCCTTTCCCTTCCGCTTTCCTTTTCCTTTTTTTCTTTTTTCTATCCCTTCCCCTTTTTCTTTTCTTTTTTTATTATTTTTCCCTCTTTTTTCATTTTCCTTCCCTTTCCCGCTTTCTCTTTTCCTTTCCCTTCTCTTTCCTTTTTCTTTCCTTTTCACTTACCCTTTCCCTTTCAGCTTTTCCCCTTTTCCTTCCCCTTTACATTTCCCTTCCCCTTCCCTTTACCTTCCATTCCTTTTCTCCTTCCCTTTCCCTTCCTTTTTCCTTTCCACTTTTCTTTTTCTTTTCCTTCCCCCTTCCTTTTTCTCTTTCCATTCTTCCGTGTTTCTTTTCGTGTCCAGGTCTGTGCGCCGAATATTTGAGATGCCATATCTCCACAACGGTGCAAGATAGACGCATGTTTACTATGGACCACTCATATGAAATCGACCCCCGGGAGTCGGATGGTTACGTGACCGATAACGTCACGTGACCCCAAAAGATCAAACTCGTGACCCCAATATCTTTGAAGCGCCATATATCCATAACGGTGTAAGATAGACGCATATGGTGACGATGGACCTTTTGTAGTAAAGCGCTGATGACGAATCGAATGATCTCGTAACTGACAGTGTTTATTGTTTTGTTAAAATAATACAGAAGGATGAAAAGCTGCAACCTGTCTGTTGGGGGAAGTAAAAAATTGAAAACTGAAGGGGAATATTTTTTCAGTGGCAAATTTCCTAGAAACGCATGGCACAGAATACGACCATTCTGCGCACAACCGCTCTATTTTTTTCTGCTCGCTTCGCTCGCAGATTATTTTATAGCCCTTTACTTTCAAAGCTGTATTTAAAGGAAGGATGGAGAGGTTAGCGGGTTTAACCTCCCCTTCAGAATTTTTTAAGTTGATGTGACAATTGTGTGTACAACAGTTCCAAAAAAAATTCGGCTTACTTCGCTCGCAGATTATTTGTACTTCTACATTTAAATTTGTTCCGCTGCCCTTGTTTGCTTCTATTATTTAAACTGCATACAGTAAATTTGGTCAGTTGATTCTAAGAAAAATAATTACAGTTGCTACCACTAAATGTCATATTTTAAGGCTAAAATGCACTAGCTCATAGCACCCTCTCAGACCTTTAGCTGCATTTGGGGGCTCCTACTCTTAAGACAAGAAAAGGGAAAGAAAGGGGAAGGGGAGACGGCAAGAAAGAAAAAAACAAAGAAAGGAAAAAAGTAAAAGAAAAGAGGAGGGAAAAAAAGAAAGGGGGGAAATTAACCCAAAAATTCTGATCATAGTCTATAATTTACTTTTGAAGGTGTGGTGCCACGCCACCCTTGTTTGCATATATTGTTTAAACTGTACTAAATTTGTTCAGTTAATTATACGAAAAATAATTAAATTTGTTGCCACCAAATGTCATATTTTAAAGGTTAAAGTCCAACTGAATTCGATTTCGGCTGGGGCTCCGCCCCAGACCCCGCTGGGAGAGCTTACAGAGCTCTTTTAGAACCCCTAACTGGATTCAAAGGATCCTATTTTTAAAGTGAGGGAGAAAAGAAAGGAAAAAAAACGGGAAAAGAAGGACAGAAAAAAAGAAAAGAAGGTAAAAAGAAAGAAAAGAGAGGGAAAATGAGACAGGACAGAAAAGGGGAGGAAGGGATTTGGGCGAGGGAGAGCATCCGAGTTGGGGGAAAAATTGCCTCTTGGTGCTAAGGGGGGATGGACGCCCTTGTTTTGTACTCTGACATTTCGGAGTAGAATGACGTTCAGTCAATCTAAATTGAGTTTCAGCTTGATCGTTTGGCACTTACTCGCACTTGCTTGGGTGCACTTAAGTCCGCGCTAAGACTGAACGCGCGCGTTTATAAATTGATGCGCTGACGAACGACATCGAGTTGCGTGATTGATAACACCCAGTGACCCAGTAGCAGCTGCTGCAGCAACACAATAGCGACAAGAAATGTTTTAGATCGTTACCAATCTGATGCCGTATACTCCTCGCGCATTATTCTCTTCTCTAAGCTTTTTTTCTTAAAGCTGCTCTCTTACGGCCAATTCACATCCACCACACAACTTAACTCAACTCAACTCAACTGTCGTGACTGTGGATGACAATGCAATGACGTCATTAGCATTGTGACTTCATGCTGCTGTGCACAGACCGCGCGTTGTTTGCTAGCCCGGCTGAGCAGTTGAGTTGAGTTGAGTCTCGTCGGCGTCGTAGGTCGGAATTGGCCATTATTTGTTCCTCTTCATGACGTTTTTACGCGCAAAAGCAGCTACTGCTTCTGTCCGTTTGTCCGTTTGTCTGTCTCACGGGTGGATCTGTCAAAAACGGTGTAAGATAGGATCACCAAATCTTCACAGTCAGGCTGCCTGGAAGACTCTAGTTTCAGGATCAGTTAAGCTTTTCCATAAATTCAAAATGGGTCACACTGAACGAAAGAAATAAATAAAAGGGGGTAGGAAAAAATTTGCGATTTTTAGCCAATAAGTCGCGGTGTTTCAGAAACGGTGAGAGATAGGGCTTTCGATTGGCACGCATAGCAATGATCTTGGATGACACCAAAATAGAAGTTTTTTAATGGATTTTCTGGCGATTATGGGCCGCGAGACATTTTAAGAGCTAATTGCGCCGAAATCAATAAATATAGACAAGGACAAGCTGTGCATGAAATTGCAGCATTGAACGTAGATTTCGACAATAAAAGTCGCGATTTTCTAGGTTTAAAGAAACCTGCGCAGGAGGGCATCAAAAAGCGGTACCCCAGTAAAAGTCGTTATTTTACCGTTGTTGGCCAGTCTTTCATGAAAACGGTTGCAAATAGGCATGGGCATGCTGCCTATCACAACAAGCACTAGTAACGAGCTTTTCAGTCATGTCAACATCAATGACTTTGAAAGACCCTGAACTTCCAAAATAAGCAGTTTTATTGATTTTTAGCGACCTTCGGCTGCGGCGAACACTTCAAGAGTGAAATGCGACGAAATGGTTGAGGTTGAAGTTGAAGACAAAGACAATTTGCGAACAGGAACTCCTATCGGCTTTCGCGCGTCTCGTAAGCATTAGCTCAAATTTCTTGTAATTAAAGTGACCACACGGCTTTTTGTAATAGCATCGGCAAATGTGGACCGTGTGTAGCTATTTTTTTTACGATAAAAATCTTACGTAAACTGCTAAAAAAAACTACTGTCGGTTACCAATGATCTGTCATAGGCCTATGTTTCAACTATACTTGCGAAATTCAAGTGTTTAACAGCAATACTAAAAAATCGTGATTGAGCTCCGCATTAAATAGGTGATATAAATGCAAATACTGGCGTATATTTGTAAACGCAACGAAACTAATAGAATTGATACAGAACAGATAGGTTCATGTAGTGAGTGGCAGGTTTGCATAATGCATGTGAAGAGATCGCCGGATGTGCGTTGCTTAAGTAACGCAGGCCTACTGTAACAGATGTCGGTCAGTCAATCTAAAAGTACAGCATGGGCGCAGTGAGATATCCGCTGCAGCTGCATACTGGCAGTGGCGGATAGTAACGAAGTAGTTCTACTTCGTTACTTTTCTTAAAGCCCCCTGTCTTCCAATAGACAGTTTGATGACTGTCTGTAGGATAACCGGAAAGATTATAAGAACTGCCATTTTCGATACATATGCACAATTATAATCGGCAGTTTTTACAATTTCAGGTTTTCGTCGTTTTTTGTGTTTTGTGTTTCATAACGGTTAAACTTTCTGTAAAGGTTAAACTTTTTGTTCCGTTATCATGTGTATGTGCAATTTTGCCTGCAAAGGCCGTCCCCGAAATGCGAAATGACCTATACTGTGTCGGGCGGGACGTTAAACCCTACTCACTCACTCACTCACTCACTCACTCTACTTAAGTAGATTTTTTATCAACTTTCTACTTTTCGTTACAAAAAGCAGTTTTTTTCTCGCCATGAAGTTATGTCATCAACTACTGCAATACATCGAAAACACGTTAAGATATTTGTTGCTGCATACTAATATGTCTTGCCCTTCTGTTGCATCTTGACATTGAAGACTGGAGGCCTAATACTCATTCTGATTGTTTCGTATAAGCGTTAAGCATCACCATTATAAATTTTGCACAAAAGTACTGAAACTACTAAACAAAGTTAAATCTTTTTTTTTCTAGTGGGTATGAGTTGCGGTAAAATAAAAAAAGACAGTCAGCATTCGTTTAACTAAATGGTTTCAAGTTTGAAGTCAGTTAAGTTCCAGTATTTTTTACTTTTTGCTGCAGTAAAATAACTGTTGGATTAAGTGATATACGTTTTAGTTTTGTCAGTATTTTGTATAATGTACTTCTTTCCTAGAGGTTGCTTATATACGAAAAGTTCCTGTACAGGCTATACATATTAGGCCTAGGGTAAATAGGCAGAAAGCACGAAGGTTACTGATTTGACACACTGCTAAGTTTTCAAAGATTGATTACTTTCTACTTAAGTGGAAAAATTTCTACTTCTAGCCTACTTAAGTAAATTTTTAAGATGACTACTTCTACTTCTACTCAAATAAATTTTTTGACTACTTTGTCTAACACTGCATACTGGAAACATGCGCGATACAGACCTTCAATTTCTTCAGCGGCGTCGTGCGTAGAAAGCGTAGGAAAGTGCAGGAAGTTACAATTTTCCGTCAATTTCCGACGGACAGCTGCAAACTCCCGACGAAATTATCAATGATTAATTTCAAATTTTAATTCTGCTCTAAAAATGCCGCCAGAATGGAAGTTTTCAGGCTGATATTTCGTATATTTTGAAAAAAATTGTCCGAAATAAATTACCCAGAGGCTACAATTTACGGCAGGAGGGGGGACAATTATTCCATGCCTATTCTACCACGATGGCACTGTTTTAAATCCAATTTTTTTCTCTTCTTCTTGATTGACAGGTGGCCGTTGTGCGTGGTGTGATGATGATCATATTATTGCCCGGCACCGCAGCAGATGACTGACACGGCGATGATAAATCGCTGCCGTTAATCAATATTGATTGGATTGTGTCCCTCGATGTGTAAGCCTACGTCGAGGGATAAGGGCAGTCCAGTGATGTCGTGCTAGGCAGGATAGGGAGAGACAATAATGCCCGCCCTTCCTTAATTTCAACCTGTTGAAAGTTTTCAAAAATACAAAATATAGAGCTAAAAAATCTTTCATTTTCGGAAAATTTTGGAACAAATATTTAAATCAAATTTTTAGCACCCTTGGGACATCCAGCTAAACATTCCCGACAGAGTAGATCAGGGTAGGTAGGTAGGTAAAGCCCCCCTGAAGCTAAAACATTTTTTGCTTCTGAATGTTCAATAAAAACCGCAAATTCGCCCATTTTTCTAAAATTTGGAAACTCAAAAGACCATCAAACATATTGTTGAATTTTTCAATTCTTGCTGGAAAATGGCAAAAAACACACCTTTTCATATAAAGTCGCCTGTAAAAAATTTTCATGGTCGGGCCAAAGGGGGGAAGCATCGCACCGTGCCCCCCTAAATACGCCACTGCTGGGTGTCGCAAAATTGCAAGCGGTTATTGTACTCGTTACTTTCTTGACCAACGACGCCGCTGCAGCAGCTGTCAATCCGTCCACTCTGCTGATGTGCGTATAGCCTAAACCGCGATGCCATGTAGGCTATGGGATATCACGATGTGCACCTCACGAACTCCGTCAATTTTCCAAAAAATCCTATTTTGCTGTGATAGTGTCATTTGATATCATGATCCAGTTCAGATAATGTCATGTCGCCTGTTATCACGCACTGAGCTATATCGACTGAATTCTGGCCTCGGTAAATAAAAGCAACCCGTAGATGGGACATTTTTTGACCTTGACTTCACAGCGGAGGATTTGATCGACAGATCGTCAGATATCATTGTTCTTTATTGGCGTGTACGCGGAGGAAAAGCAGGACCGACCCCCTAGGACATAACCATCTCTAGGACAGAATCTCCCTAGGACAAAACTCTCTCTCTCATAACTAACCGACAGCATTTTGTCATGTCCGCGTAATGTAAGCAAGACTTTGTTGTCATTACCAATAATAAAACTTCCATTTATTCACAAAAATCAAAACCTAGCATATTATATTCTGCAGAGTAAAATATAGGCACAGACATGCTGTTTGTCATAACAAGCAATAGTGACAAGCTTTTAGTAGTGTCAACATCGATGAACTTGAACGACCTTGAACCCCAAAATAGGTGGTTTTAGTGTTTCTTGCAATTTGTGGTTGCGACGCATGCAGATTTCAAGAGTGAATTGCGACGAAACGGATGGAGATAGAACAAGATAACCTGCAAACATGAACTGCTAGGCTGTCGCGCGTTTCATGAGCTTTACTCAAATTACTTGTTATAAAACGTGAACACGATGAGAACACGAAAGGCCGGCCTTACGAATTCGGAAGCAATGAGACAGTTAGACCTACAGTATTTTATCATTGTTTCAAGCCCTAGTCACAGGCTGCGCGGTAGCGCCAGCCCTGTTGTAAAGGTGACCAGCCATTTCAATGGGAAACTCCAAAATTTGACCCCTCGTATTTCCCAAACCCCTTAATTTTTCCACACTAAAATTTGCACAGATGATTATGTCCGGCATATCTCCTGATGTGCGAAATTTGGTGAAAATCCGTTTACGGGGGGCTTCCCCACGAATAGGTGAAATATAACGCTTGCGTGACTTTTTGTGTTTTCCCTTCCCTACAGGAAAAACGACTGAACTGATTTTAACGCACGATGGCTCATATGACGCGGTTTCGCGCAAGAAAGTGCCTTTTGTGGGTTACAAAATTCAACATTTTCACCTATTTTTTCACAAAAATATGAAAAATTACAATGGCGCCTATGGGCAAAATTTGACAATGCTTTCAACTGTCATAACTCCGGCTATGTATAAGATAAAGTCGTAATTTTTGGTTCTAGGGTATGGTTTATGGGGTCGGCCAATTTAACGGTGTCATTTATATTTACCCCTAATCGACCCCCGTTGCCATGGCAACGAAATTTCGGACAAAATGAGCGATAACTCGGCCCCCTTAAGAGAAAATTGCACGCTGTTTGCACCTACTCCCCTATTTTCGGGTCCGCGCTATCCGATGGTGTCATTTAAATTTCTCCCCTGCCAACCCCCGTTGCCATGGCAACGAATTTTGGGACATATGGGTTAGAACTCGGCTTACGCAAGAGATATATCGAAGGTCTTTGCGTCAGATGGGGTGCTTTCGAGATCAGTTTATTCTAGTATCAGCAGTGCGCAATTATTTAAAAAAAACATACGCACCCCTGCAAAAATCATACGTTGAATATACGAAAAATTGTTATTATCTTGCAGCAAAAACATTTATACATTTTCTAACATTGCTATAATTAATTAATCAGACG
>Ga0056128_1009016_pt1 | contig 12557 bp, 8 predicted proteins | sample WorMetLIZISLAND2_FD_71113 | JGI IMG/M metagenome (GOLD analysis project Ga0056128, IMG submission 71113) | Marine gutless worms symbiont microbial communities from Max Planck institute for Marine Microbiology, Germany - Olavius geniculatus... ...
GCTGTGAGCTTATTTTGCCGTGTACGCGTTATTATCTTTAGGCAGATATAGGCCTAATAGGTAAAATCGGAGCCAATTAAAGAACTCGCATATGTCACAAAGGGGTAACCCGTGACATAAGGCATTCTAAAACTTTTGACATATCACACGCCTTTCTACAGGTAACCATCGCTGAGTTATCAACGCTCAAACAGTCCGGTTTTTTGGCCCACCTTGTATGATCATTACATCACAACGACGAAGGCATTATCATCCAGTGGCAACGTTGTGCGTTAATAAGGTTGAAAACAGCTAGAAGTTGAAATTTTCCAGCAGACAGCAGCAACTAATGGCCCTAATGGGTACTAATAACCTTCTATTTTGTTATCAGATGTCGGAGCCGAATGTCAGCGCCAGTTAGCTCGTCTCGTCTCAACAGAGATCAGCTAAGCAGATGAAGAACGCTTGTTTTATCTGCGCTAGCTGTACCTCGCTGTTGTTGTGGATGCTGCTGCTGCGCGTTGCCTAGCAACGACTGCACAGAGCACTAGCATGCTAGCAATCAGCAGTTTGCCACAGACCGACAAAGTGACATTTCCACACCCAATTACGTCATTTAGATGTGAACACGACGTCGTGGTGCTAGTAATACACACAGCAGAGAGAGTCGAAAGATTGCCGGTAGCCGCCGTGGGAATTTTTTTTATCTGGTGGCGTATTGGGAAAAGAGCTAATTGGTTCAAATCCTCCACCAAACGTGTCGAGAATTTGTTGTCATGAGATGCGTTATGTCAGCTGTTTGCGGCCCCTAGACAACTCCCAACTGCCCGTTGTGCGTTGCGTTGTTTGCCGAGTGTGTTCAAGCAAACGGTTTCGTGCAAAAGATCGATTTATCAACCAAGTCAAATAAGTCAGTCTATACGGTTTTTGCCAGAAATTTTCGTTTGCGGACAGTTAACCCTAAAGCCTAGATTAGCGGGATCGATGCGACATGGGCGGAGATTGCTTCCTGACGCTGAGGAGGATGGACTCCCCTGCAGTGAGAGGCTTAACGATCGTCAGCGATGCTGAAAGCTACAGATCCGACGCCATCAGTTACACCGGTTACCTATTCATCAACGTGTTCGATACAAGCTGGCAACCTTATCCTTCAACATCCGTGCGACGTCAACACCGACGTACCTCAGCCGTCACCTACATAGCCTACTCGGAACTGTTCGCGAACTTTGCGCTCCTCTGACACTGCGTTACTTAACATTCCGTACACTTTTGCACCGCTAGCTCATGAGTAACTTCTGTCGGGGTTCCTTGTGTGGGCCAGCGTGGGGTCTTTGTCGTTAGATGTACCTTGCAAGAACGCGAAGAGAAAGTTAAAATAATGATATAAAACCTGTGTTATAATCGACAACTGTACTAGACGACAGTTCTGACTGTTCTGACAGACAGTCAAGGTTCAGCTGTTCCACTGTCCAACCGCAATTAAACTGACTTACAACTCAAATCGTCACTACTGAAAGACGTGGTAACTCAAACTGTACTGTACGACAGTCAGCCACGTCATTATGCGCTACGCACTCTATGCCGAGGCGGCAACTAACGCTATCACTTCAATACGTAAAAATAGTCCCGCGGCCGTGGCGGCCCGCTCCTATGACAGGATCGTGTCCGGTGGAGAGTGGAGACGGCGACGCATCGTCCATTGCCCGGCGATGACGGTTCGTCCAGAACACCATTTACTGTTGCATCCCGAAATAAATTGCAGAAAAAACTGTTATTATACTAACTCGTGCAATCTGATCCGTCGACATAACTGTTTCCGCACTACCCTGAGGCTTGCGAAATTCAAATTTATAACAAACGTTTAGGAGTCTACAGTCTACAGTCTAGTCATGCAGTTTAAAAAGTGATGTAAAATCAGCTAGGCTTACAATACCGCGGTAGGCCTACTTTGTTGTTTCTGACACGGACTCATCTCTAAGAAGACAGTCTAGTTGTGGTATAGTTGTTTTCTCGTCAACATTGCATACAGTCGGCGTAGCGACACGCGTGCACCCAACCAGTGAATTAAGGAGCTTATTGCTCGGTGGTGGCCGCCGCGGGCAAGCCATTAGCCTACGTCACGATGATGTCAGTCATGACGTCATTCAGTCGCTCCGGCATCATCGTAAACAAGTGCGACTGCAAACAGAACCCTGCTGTTGTCATACAGAGCAGCGAAAATGCAAAACTGTAGGCCGCCACTGTGAAACGTAGACGTAGGCCTACCTAGTTACGCGGATGTCACTAATGAGTCTCAGAAAAAGTGTGACGCAACTCTGCACGACTTAATTAGCACTTCAGTTGCGCTCACTAAGCGTAATTTACTGCAGCTGTAGCTCATGTTAGCTATCGAGAAAGTCTGATGAACATGTTTACCGCACGACGAGACACGAACGCTGTCTATGTCTAATTAGTGTTATGAACATTATTAGGCCTACGCATAGGCCCACTAGGGAAGCCACTGTCTATCTTTGCGTTTTGGCTGTTGCGTCGTTTGCGTTAGCTGCGTCCGTTGCATTCGTTGCTTGCGTGGTGTTGGATGAAGCTAAGCTTTAGACGCGCCGTAAACTTACTCATTAAGCCTACAATGATCAGCACGCAATTATCGCAGCTGCCGCATCACGCTTGTTAAGCCAACGTCACAGCGTTAATATTCGTAGTATCGCAGCTGTTAGTACACATGTATAGTTGTTGGCGTGCGCTGTATTCTCGTTTTTACGCACTTATAATCTCATCAATAGTTTCTTCTCAGAACCAGTGCCTTTTCCCTTTCCAGCACTAAACGTCCAAAAACTGGTAGCCTAGTGCTTCTCGTTGAAATCCGACTACCTCGGAACTCATCATCTCCACGAATATAGGCGTCATTAATATCTTACACCTTTTGGTCGTCAGGTCAGGTTTTTTCGTCAGGTCAGGTTTTTTCTCTCTAATTAATGTATCATCGGACAGATTACCGGACCGGCGGTCTTGCGCTTTGATGTGAAGTTAGGCCTATAAGCTACTTGTTTTTCTCCGATGCAGTGCAGTTAGCTTATACATTTTCCGGATTCTTCCCATCACTGCGTCATGATCAGCCACAATAAGTTAGCAGAAATGTCAGGACAATATCCATGGCTATATCCGCAGCATGGATATTCATATCCATCTATATCAACGGCAAGCCTGCACATTAAGTTTTTTTATTGAAAAAAATATTGTAAATATCTGTATAGGCCTATCTCTCACAATCTTGTAATTCAGTAATCAGTACGCGTCTATGTAATATGTATTATTATAGAATTTGAAATTTTAAGGTAAAAATCGATTTTTGGATTTTTAAAACTTGAAAAGTGGCCTCGTTTTTTGAAGTGCGTCAGGGTTTCAGTAACCTTAGTCTGGCGCTGTTCATTCCACACCCAAACGGTACAACGGCGAGTAGAGTCTGTTGTGTAGCGATAGGCCTATACCTGACGAGGTCGACAGCGCTCTGCTGACGCAGTTTACGCAGCACTAATCGTCGTAGTTGTGAGTCGGTCAGCTCGTCGCCGCCAGCACTCGCTCCAACAACAGCAGCTTCCGATTGCGACAGCTTCGCAGCACAAGCACCGCCCGAGGCTAAGCCAGGACGCTTCGTTAGCTCCATGGCCAGCGCGTGTCATCTACATGCACCGGGGGATGGTCAGGCTGAGTTGTGTTGCATGGCGAGCGCGTGTAGCTGGACTCGCGTGCGCAGCTCCATGGCGCATTGGCGTCGCTTCCACTCGGTCGACCAGAGCCGCCAGAACACGAGGCCGGCCAGCCAGACGACCAGCGTCGCCACGAGCAACGCCGGACCAATTATCTACAAGCATTTGCCGCCGCTACCGTCATCACATCACCGTTATAGCGTCTGTGTACTAGGCCTAAACATGGCACTGCTTTACAAACACGTTTCTTCCACACGCACCGCGACGAACGGTCGTCGTAATTACTTAACGAATAACGTCAGTGATTGCATTCCCTCGTTTAATTTAGTTCACATGCAAAAATCTTGACCAATGTGTTCGCCAAATACTGAAGAATTTTCAAAATTGCTTGACTGGCACATTCAGCATGAAATTTGCAGTGAGAAACCGAACACATCAGATACTCGTCCTATTCATGCTGAATGTGCCAGTCAAGAAATTTGATTAATTGGTCTAATTTTAAACAAGATAATGTTCATACGAACACGGAGTCTGTTGAATGCATTCTATAGTTTACAGTATATGTTCGTATAAATATAACCAGTGAACTGTTTAGACTGGTAGAAACAAAAATTTGAGCTAATGCTCACGAGACGTGCGAAAGCCTATAGCAGTTCCTGTTCGCAAACTGTCAATCTATCTCTAGCCATTTCGTCGCGACTTTTACGAGGGCACCGATCTTTGATGCTCTCGTGCGCAGGTTTCCTTGAACCCAGAAAATCGAGACTTGGACCGTCAAAATCTACGTTCAATGCTAAAAATTGTTTACGCAGCTTGTCCATGTGTATCGTAATTGGTTTCGGTGCAGTTCGCTTTTGAAATGTGTCTCGCAGCCCCAAAATTGCCAAAAATGCATTAAAAACCCCTATTTTAACGTTCAAAATTATCCAAGGTCATTGAATTCGGTGGCAATCGAAAACCAAGGTACGACTTCCTATTAGTGATTAATAGTAACCTACGCCCTATCTCGCACCGTTATTAAGATACAGCGACTTATTGGCTAAAAGTCGCAAATTTTTTCCACCCCCTCTGTCACTTAGCGCCCTTGTTCGGGGTGACCCCGTTCGAATTTATGGAAAAGCTATATGGATCCTGAAACTAAAGTCTTCCAGGCAGCCGATGGTCACGATCCTAGCTTGCACCGTTTTTGACTCATCCACCCGTGTGACGGACAGACGTACGGACAGAGAGACAGACGAACAGAATTGTGATGGCTAAGACGCGGTGAAAGCAGTAGCTGCTTTCGCGCGTAAAAAATCAAAGAGTTTAATTTTAAATTGTACAGCAGCAATGTTACTGTCATCCTTTGTGCGATAAGGCGATGAAGCTGAAGACATGACGTACAGACCTGCAGTGGTAGTTGTCCGGAGCGTGTTTCGGCGTTGGTCAGGTCGTCTGTTCCACGAAATCCAAACACCGTAACAAGAACACCGACCACGAAGAACGCGACAGAAATGATGAAGAGAGCACGACCGACGGTTGTTACGTCGGGCCACCGCCGCCGACGTCCACTGCGTCTAGTGCCGACACACGCACAAGGTGCCATAGACGAACACTACCACTCTACCACTACCACCTATACCACCATCACCAATCTTCCACTGGCATTCGCAAGTTCAAGGTGCCCTTGACGACCGACCACCGTGCGCTGTCGGTGCCAGCGGATCCGAGCCTTCCATGCTTGACAATGTCGACCCACTAGAAGCAGTCAAGTGACGCCGCTCTTTGTGGTGACTTAAAGGTCCGGCAACGAGCTCAGCGAATGAGAATTAAACGGTGTATCGCCGAGTCAGCAGGAAGATCATCACTCGCAAGGTAGGCCTAAGTGACGGACGCTGTAAAGTGAGATGGTGCGAGAGTGTGACGACGCTCCTCGTGGTGACGTTTGCGCTGATGACGTTGCGACTGTTGCTGCTGTGACGTCACAGCCTGTTGCTGCTGCTGACGATAATGATGACGATGATGATGACGTTGCTCATGCTGCTGCTGCTGCTGCTCACCAATGCAGCTGTCGTCGTCGATGTGGGTCACTGACGCCGTCGTTCCATTCATTGACATCTTGATCATATCGTTACGTCCCAAAAACACGCATCCGTTTATCATTTTCACTTTTTTAATCAAACCTAATTATGATGCAAGATCCATTATGCAACTCATGTAAAATATTCAGTAGTTATTTGTGCTTAAAACTGGTGTTTTCTGAAACGAGAATTTAGTGTAGTGGCTGCAAGCATTTGCAACATTTTACCGACCGTCATCCACAATTACATTAGCTATATCTGCTAAATTTCAAGAACAACCGGAAAACTTCTAAGCGTTTCAGAGCTCGCTGCAACTGCACATATTTCCTTTTCTGTAACTGTACACTTGACCAAAGTTGTCTCACGTCTGTTCAATACTATGTACAATAAAGTCAAAAATTTTTTTAAAAAGATTTAATTATTCCGGCTTAATTTATGGCGTATAAAGAACTGAACACTGTTTCATGTAGGCCCTAAATTTGTTTTTCCTTTGCCGCAATTAGTCCTGTACGCTAGTCGCTATTTCTTTAACTATCTCCCGTTACCTACATACCTCTCCCCCAGCTTAAAATTTTCACCGAATTTGTGAAGTTGGTAAATTTCCTTAAAATGCCTTGCGTGCCTCTCACCTGTTGCGATGGCAGAACGTTGTAGGCTAAATGATGTTGTCCGCAATCTGAAGTTCGCTTTTCATCTGCACCAGTCGAAGCACGAGCAGAGACAGTGTCAGCATCAGCAGCTGTAGCTTTATTTATTGTTGCCACCGGTAGCAGATGCAGAAGCAGTCAGCTACCTACTGTACCTACCTGGCTTGAGCAGCGTCGAGCGCTTGTCACTGAGCTCGCATCTACGTGACTGCAAGAGCTGCGGCGGGCAGCGAACGATTCCGGTCACAGACTTTGATCCGCAGCGGTTCCAGCAGGGATGTGCACGAGACTTTTTTCAGCCGAGACCGAGACGAGATGTGACTAGTCACGATCGTACGTCGAGACGTCGTTGAGACGGAGACCATATCCGTGGTTGAACGTCGCGAAGCAGAGACTGTCTAGATATACGTACATAGTCCGGCAATATAGCTAAAGCATGCATGCTGCACGCATGCGGTAAAAATGACAGATTTCTTTACTTCGTTTCAGGTCACTATGAGTACGAATCCAGTGGGTTCGAGTCCGAGTCACGAAAATAAGTACTCGAGTCGGACTAGAGCTCATGGTCGGATCGGAGTACTATATACCTGAGGACAGTGGCGACAAGTGCGACAGACAGACAGACCACACCACGGAACAAAATGTTGCAATAGGCATAATCGCTGTTGGCTGTCTATGCGATGCCTATAGACAACTTTATTTTTCCTCAGATGCAGACTTGGTCGCAAATATCTCCGGAACGGATTCAGATATCGACAAGCGGAAAACGGCATTATTACCCACGACTCCTCCCGCGTTGGGCCAAAAAAATTGGTGATGGACAGACTTCACGGGTTTTAGACAAAGACGTACATCTGCTGGTTAACCGTCGGCTTTCGTCTCCGCAGCTGTTCTTCGTGATCCGGGCTTCGTACCGACAACCATAGATGTCCGACGCAGATACATCTACGCACCTGGAGCTTAGGCGCCCGACGCCTACCCGCATCCTCGTTCGACGAAGAACCGCCAGTCTTCGATGTTCTGTTCTGTGACTGATTTCCGAAGCAGAAGAGACGACGAAGGAGCTCGAGTTCGGAGGTATGCGGCAACGAAGACACAGACATTTATCGCGTCGTGAACATTTTGAATTTCGTAGTTATTTTATTTTATTTTAGGTTTTCGTATAAAATAAGCGAATAGATACAACTTGGACAGTAGATTTTAAGATGTTTAGGCTTGATCACCTGTACACACACACAAAGACATTTTACCCCTGACTGTTGTACTCGTTGTTATATGATGTTTTCGGTATTTATAATAAAGTATCTAAAATAGCCTAGGTTTTAATTTTGTGTCAAGACAACTCAGATAAGGTCAGTTAATGCCACCATAAGGAAAGTTCGTTTCTGTTTTGGCTGCTTCGGAGCGATGGCAGCTTTGTTTGTTTTTGCAAGTTTTCGTTTATTTTGTTTTCGTTCGCTTCGGGAAGAAGCAGTAAGTGTATTTCGTATCGTAATGTACCTTCGTATTTTCAATAAAATAAAAAGTAAATTCGGGCTTTCTTTCTCTAATAATGCTCCAAGTCCATTTCCCCCAAATTGTTTGGCTTTTGGACATGAGTAATAAATACTATAAATTTATATCTTTTGTTATAAAGGTTATCAAACGTCGCCTTTTAGAGTCTTTAAAATATCTTGGTATTTGTATAAAAGCAAGTAGGAAGTTTGCATGTGACTTTGACTATGTCAAAGCTAAATTTTATAGAACGTTTAACTGTAGTTATGCAAAAAGTTTTACAGGGAATTCAGAATTGATTACCATAGAATTGCTGCGTAGTTGTTGCTTACCAGTTCTGTTGTATGCAATAGAGTCATTGCTTCCTCGTGTTTGTGACATTGACAGTTTGAATAGCCTAACTGCATAAATATAGCAGTGTGGAGAAACAGGAGTGGAGTTGTTTAGCAGGGAAAGACGAAGTTTGGAGATTTTGTCAGTGAAGAAAAAAGCGAAGCTATCTGCAAGTTACGGCAAGTGACAGGCAGACTGCAGTTGACTGGAAATAGACGCAGCCGAGAAGCGACTAATTTGACACCTACGGCACTTGCACTGTGTGTAGATGCTTCGCTGTCAGTGACAATCGCCTGAACTCAACTGAATCTCAACACGGCTCGTTCACACAATTACAGACGCTTCAAGAAGACTGTCTTATTTTCTGTGCCCAGATGCGAGTCCTTAGGCCTACAAGGACTCGCGTTCGGGCTTTTATTTATTGACATTACAGGTAAACCTACTGCAATAAGTAGATACTAATAAGACTAGAAAGCAGTCGTAGCCCGCAGGTACCTCCGCCAAGGCAAAGCTATTCGCCAGGTGGCGTCACCATCTTCGCTTTGCCAGCGGTTGCCTTATGCCCCCTTGAACGCAATGGTAAAAATTTCAAAGTGATCCAGAATCCAGGATTCCTGCCGGATCACGCCCAAAATTGAATCACTGGTAGTTTATGCCATGCCCGATATACCCTCAAAATCTCAGAAAGATCCGTCTATAACTTTTCAAGTTATCGCGTGGACTCACAGACAAACAAAAACCGGCAAAAATATTACCTCTTTGGCGGAGGTAATAACGGACAATGCAGAAAATACAAAAAGACAGAATTATACTAATTACAAATATTGGTAACAAAAACTAATCATCGCAAGTGGGTTGGATTTTATACCCATAGGTCCCAAAAAATTAGGGGGGAGGGCACTTCCAAAAATGGAGCCAAAAACGTGCAAAATTATACTTCGAACGCAAATGTGTCCAGAACGGATCGAGATCGCGCCGAATAGATTGTCTGCGAAATCTTTGCGTCTGTGGGGATTGGGGGAGAGTTAGGGGTTGGACCGTCGAATGCTGCCAATCAAATTTTACCCCGACTAACTTTGGACGCCACGGCAACGAAATTTGGAACAAAATGGACTATAACTTAGCTTGCATAAGACGTATGTCCCGGATCTTTTGTTTGGTTATAGCAGTAAAAGTGGTTGCAGTTTTAGTTTTTAGCCGACCGTACTTAAGTAACGATCGAGCTGTTGTCATGGTTGTCGTCCGTCAGTCCGTCTGTAACGGACGTAGGCCCCTATTGTGGCTAACGGGTAGGGCGTTTGGGAAAACTTTATACACGAATTATTAGCTATGTGTCTTATATGGTGTTTACACGATCCAGCAAACGTTTAGCAAACGTCCAGCATTAGCACGTGTATTTGTATTGCATGGGTTAATTAGGCCTACTCATGTGGGATTGAACCTGTGGACAAAACGGAAGTCGTTTATGCAGTGCGCAGTCGCAGTGGGAACCGGAAGTTAATTATTGAAAATGCACCTGTTCGGGGTGATTAATGGATCAGTAATGTGCACTGGAGAAATCTGCGTGTAAATCGACGACTATGGAGTGTAACTTGCTTATTTTCCTAACTCCACGTTTAGGCCATTTCTGTCATTTCAGTTTCGTTTAAAATAATTTTAATTCTTTTACTTTATGTGCTAGATAAAACTCACAGGTTGCAAGTCAATTGTCATAGGGCCAAAAGACTTGCTGTAGTGTATATAACTGTACATATTAACTATTACACTTTCTAATATGCTGTATAGGCCTATATTGCTTTATGTGAGATAATACATTTGAATGTTTGCTTTTTGACCGTATATGTCAGCTGGAAAAATAGGTTTTGGGAAAAGTTTGGGGAAGAAGTTATTTTAGGTATTAATCTAGGCCTAGCGACGCAGATTTCAAGCCCCATAAAGACAATCTAATAGGCCCCTACATATCGTACTCCATTCAATGTCACATCGTTTTTGTTGAGTGAATGAATCGACGCCAGAACTCAAAAATCACAATTTAAAAAGTTAAATTTGATTTGTATTATAAATTGCTCAACAAATAAAAACCCACAGAACATATTTTTTGCGAACCAATTTTCCAGTCCTTTGTTGACGCCAAACACGTCGCTTGCAGTCGCAGGCAACAAGCAGCTATGTAACAGCTACAACTGTCACCTGTTTCCCGAGTAACTGTAATTATTTCCGTCGGGGGTTTCTTACCTAGATGCTGTTTCTCTGTCAGTAGGCCTATCTTGTGTCATGTCGGTCATACTTTCCGGTTTGAACGAAGTAATTAATAGGGGGCCTACTTGCTTTCAATCAGGTCGTTCTATCGTTCTGTGACTACAGGGGGGGGGGTAATTGGCAGCACTGTAACAAGACTACCAACTACCACGGGCCAGTGACGTGTTGTAGCGTTGTAGCGCCGTTCGATTCCATTACAGAAATCATGAAAGTTCACGACAGTCTATTCGCGACTAGATAGGCAAGACTGCAGCATGCTGTGCACTGAAGCACTGTACGAAAGGTGGAAATCTAACAGTTTACTTAATGACCTTAATAAATGGTTTATAGCAAGTAAACTTAACCTTAATATTGGGAAAATTTGTTACTTGGCCTTTTCAAATAACCCATCAGATTGTAATGATTATAATTTAATCAATTTAAAGATTAATACAGATAAGATCAAAATATGTGTTAAATATCTAGGAGTGTAATTTGTCTAGGGTTAGGGTCTTTGGCAAATTTTCTGCAGCAAGATTTGTGCCACTTTGCCCGATGTGCCACAAATTCTTCAACGGTGACGCCTTCATCGAAGCACAGTTTTTGTGGTAATCTGTTTATTTTGCGGAATGCACAAACGTTAGTCAGGAAATTCTTGTATGGCGCTGTTTTCAGTGTTTTGTCTCCAGTGCCTGGCCCATCCAATGGGCACTTGAGGTCCTCACTGGTTTTTTTTGCTGGCAGATCACGCACGCACTCCAGTCGATGTTGCGTTTTCATTACAACCGGGCTGAAAAATACAAATAGAAGTACGCATGTAAGATATGCCTTTAGGAGTATCCTCAGAGTCACTGTTTCAATACAGAAATGTACAATAACCATTGTGCATCATGAATCTACCACCAGATAGCTAGGCGGCTTATGTCAATTTCTGAGAGTTCCAACTTGCCACTTACTAGGCCTATTTCATCATTTCCATCTAGCGGCGATTTTCTCCTATTCTCGGAGTGCGAAACCTCAAAAATTGCATTTTGCCACGTACATGCTGTCAGTATGACCTGTGCACGTGGGGCCTAGCAAAAATTGAAAGTATTTTAGATGTAGATAGCTATGGAAAAATGTCACACTTTTGTCAGATCTGTCCTCATCCGGTCCAAAAATCGACATGAGCTGCCTAACTAAAATTGATGATAGGCTTAACTGGAAAAAACGACCAGCGACTGTAAGGTCTATGCGAGAGGTAGCTTGATTTAACACTCCGAGCGGACTTTATTTATCAGATTTCACAGTTCGAATAGAATCAATCGAAAGCGACCATTAACAGCTTCACCATATAGGTAGTTATGTAACGGCTCTCAGACGAGCTACGTTCTTCTCAACGTTCAGAACTCATGACTCTCTAAAATCTACTGCGCAGCAACTTTCGACTGCCCAGCTACAAGCCTACGCGCCTTTTAGCTCAGCCGTACCAGCTATCTGGAACAATCTTCCAACTTCAGTCACTGAAGCAAACAGTTTGCCTGCATTTTGTCGACGACTCAAGACACATCTGTTTACTGTTGCTTTTGAAAACAATGGTTAACTGTAACGTAGCCAGCGCCTCTGTATCTTTACACACGTTTAGTTTTATGGCGCTTTATAAGTTCGTTTTTAACTTTAACTTTAAAATGACGTCAATACAGCTAAGCCGCCTTAGACGCAGCTAAGCGTTTCCAGCTATGAAAACCGTCCCACCAAAAGGGACCGGAAGACAGCAAAGAGCTGGCCCCTCGCTTACGTACAGCTACTGGCTAAACTCCCTAGATTATTTCGGTTCTAGGCACTCTGCTACATTCCTATACCTTTGCTAGCACAGCTATCCAGCTAACCCTAATGTAGCTAAGTTTCATCATCATCATCATCGACAACCGTGGATTCAACACCTGTTGGTGTCTGACGCCATTGTTACTATCGTTGCTCACCACTGCCTATCTAGGGCAGCCTGGCTTAACTCCTGCAGGGTTGCCCCACACCACTGCTCAATGTCATCTGACCATTCTCGGTGAGGCCATCCTCTTTTGTTTGAACCATCCATCATTCCGAACACCAGGGTCTTTATCTTT
>Ga0056128_1009017_pt1 | contig 12556 bp, 10 predicted proteins | sample WorMetLIZISLAND2_FD_71113 | JGI IMG/M metagenome (GOLD analysis project Ga0056128, IMG submission 71113) | Marine gutless worms symbiont microbial communities from Max Planck institute for Marine Microbiology, Germany - Olavius geniculatus... ...
CCCCTATAGACGCAAAAATCTCGCAGATATCTCTTACACAGACCGGGTTATAGCCAATTTTGTCCCAAATTTCGTTGCCATGGCAACGAGGGAGGGTCCGGGGTAAAATTAAATGACACCGTTAGATTCGCCATCCCTGAAAACCGTACCCTAGAACCAAAAATTACGACTCTATCTTATACACAGCCAAAGTTATTACCGTTTAAACAATTGCTTAATTTTCCCCATAGGCGCCATTGTAATTTTTTCGATTTTTGCGAATAAATACGTTAAGTATTAATTTCAAATTTTTTAACCCCCAAAAGGCACATCCTTGTGCGAGACCGCGTCGTTTGAGCCATCGCGCTCAAAAATCTGCCGAAGGGTCTGACCTGTAGGTGAGTTTCTGAAGAAAAAGGTATATGTACAGCTACAAAAAATTTTGCGTATATTTCACCCATTTGCTGGGAAGCCCCCCTTGGAGGGATTTGCATAAAATTTTGCGTGACGGGTCCCCTCGCCGACGTAATCAACCGTGCCAAATTTTATCTCAATCGGGTCAGGGGTTTTGATTCTGTGGGGGGGTCGAATTTTTGGCATTCCCATAAGAAAGAGAAGTCACCGTTAACACAGGGCTTGAACTACTGTTCAGCCTGTGATTTTAGCCATGCATTTTTCCCATTACTCTCTGTTTTAGGCTCCATTTCTTTTAAATATTTATCAAAGTTTGTTCATAATGTAAAAATACGTGACGTTACAGGTTCATATCTGCTAACTGCAGTGCTACAGGCCTGAAACTGTAGAGCAGTCTTCCAGCTAATCTGAGACAAACCGACATTAGGCCTAACTTTGAACGGTTCACACGGGTGCTGAACATTTTTGTTTGGACGTTGAGATCGCAGTACATGCTGTACATTGTGACTAACTGTTAAATAGCAACGTTCAGATTTTCTCATGTACTCACTTTTTTGTGTGTTTGTGTGTTGCTTTACTAGGCGAAGTCGGCGCAGCAGTTTGAGGAGCTGACTAAACAGCTGAAGCAACATCGACTTTACCGGCAACATGAACTGACGTACGGCACCAAAGACGCACCAAAGCTTGTGGATGTTACTACACCAGTCGATGACTGTTCACCAGTTGCCACTCCGCTATCTCCCGACAGCCCTGGTCAGTAGATGTGGTCATTCGTGTAGCCATGTTGATAGTAAACGATTATAAAGGTTTGAAAATGTAATAGTTTTTTTTAAATGTGAAAGGTGTTTTTAGCCCTTTATGGGAACTCGTCACAGAGTTGTTACATCGTCTGTCATGAGATCGCAGAGCATTATCTGACACTTGAGAAAAGTAAGCATGTCCTGCACTGGGTAGGCTTGTACTCGATTACCTATTCTGGAGTGATAGAAGGCTGAGTTAACACAGTGGCAACGACTTGCCATTTTTCCCTGACGGTGATGCAGAAGGGTGGCCAGGCTGAGGCTGAGTTGGCTGTGGTGGCTTGAATGAATATCTGTACTAGCTCCGTGTACCTGTAAGCGGTCATTTGTGTTCCTGTTTGTAGATGTACCTGTTATGGAGAAATGGAAATGTGAGGATGTTTAAATTGACTGAGCCAAATATACGTGAATGCAGCAGTTGAAGTGGCGTGCATATGTGTGCTGTGTAGGACCACTTGATCGACATGGTGGCAGCTTCAAATTGCGAAGTCTTGATCGATCTCAGAAAGTTGCGACGTGGTTGATTGACTCTCAGGGTGCTCAGGCGTGGAATAAAGGTTTGTTATATGCTTCCTGCAATCAGATTATTAAAAAAAAACTTCTTAGAACTTTTCTTGAGATTTTTCTAAGATCTACGTAATTTTTTAGCTAGTTAGCAATTTAGTTATGCATAGGGTTTTCCTAACTGTTTTATAAGTTGTTCTTACGCGTTTTTTAATATAAATTTTTCTTATTCTTAAGACTTTTTCTAAGTCTATGATGACTTTTTTCCTAAGTTTTTCATAAGTTTGACATATGAATTTTGTAAATTATGTCACAATGATTCCAGCAGAAACTCAGCTTAGTCCTAGTTCTTGAAAAACATGGATTGTTGTTTTTGTATAGAGATGTCATCCAAGTTATTGCTTTGTTTATCAGATTTTGGACATGAGTCTTTGTCACTGATGCGTTTCAGAGCTGACAGCTATTCAGTCGAGGATATTTGAGCTGGGAACTACGCTGGAACAGCTTATTGCTGCATCGCGTACAATGGTCGGCGGATCATGCATGAATGTGATTGAGGTAGAATTTTACAGTCTCTGCTGCTTTCTGTAGTTTAGTATTGTCATTGATAACAAGTTCATTACAAGCAGCTTTCAGGCACATATTACATTAGATCGATTGCAGTTTTATTATTTTCAGTATGCTGCTATTTTTGTGATATTTACTGACATCCACTCTAAACTTTTATATCTACTGTATTATAAATTCAAGGTATATTTGTTCAGAATTGCGATCTGACAGCTGTACACTAAACAGATATTTGACTTGATTCATCTGGTTGAATATTTAGGCAACTGTCACTCATTTGGATGACTACATGGTTCTGCATATGATTTGTATTTTGTGTTGTGTGCATCACATCCTTGTCTATATTTCAATGCTGAGTGTAAGCATACGTAGAAAATCTTGTGCAGCTAAGTTTGCATCTTGCCCGATTTGCAGTAGCTTCAGAAATATGAGCTGGCTAGACCGAAATGAAAAGCAGCGTCAGCAGCTGCAGCATTAGCATCCTGTGTTGACTTTGCAGTCACTGCAGGTTTCCGATGCACCGTCTGCATCACCATCAAAGTCAGCAAAAGTGGGCAAGAAGTACGGACTCAGTAAACACACGAGCAAGGCAAAAGAACGCAAAGCCAAGGATAGACTTGCGGTGGGTGAGCTGTTATGCCCATGTACTCTAGCGTGGTGCACCACACATTTGTTGATAACTGTGTGGATTCTTAGTTTTTAGTGTGGTATATGTCATCTGCGTCTGTGCTCATTTTGTGACTGGAGATAATTTCACGAAGGCAGGCTTGCAGTGGCATCGGGTTCTATCATTCGACTCTAATGCACATACCAGTGGACTGTGAATAGCATGTTGGTTTTCAGTGTATGTGCAATTAAGAAGTAATTTAATGAGTAATATATTTTTCTGAGTGCTCCCTGATTAACGCAGCCTGGCCAGTGGCCATTTCTTTATGACTAGATACAGTGAATGCCAGTTAAAGCTACAGTATAAACAGGCACACACTAGCCCTGTATCCATGGTTTCACAGTGTAAGCTGGTGTCCAGCTGAGGGTTAAGGAAATGGAGATAAGCACTGCTCAGCCAATGGATGGATCTTATGGTTCAGAAAGGACTTTACTTTTTTTACTTTCTTTACAAGTTATGCATCTTGTTGACTGTAGATAAACACAAATAAGATGATACAGTTATCTTTTTAATGCATTGACACTGTTGTTTGAATGCTGTAAGGTCTTAACAACTAGGAAGATGTTTCGCTGCAGCATGTGTAAAGGTTTCTGCTTTTAGAAACTGTTTGTAGCACCAATCCTAACTTTGAAAACTCTGTAAAAGCCAATGGATAATAGTTTACTGCTGGTTTGCTTTGTCAGAATATGTACATGTGTGTGCAACGTTTGAAGGTTGGCAACGGTTTGCCAAGCATTCACCTGAGCACGTCTAACCCCAACTTGATGTCAATGGACTTGACTGACAGTCCTTCACTTAGCGGGGCCGTGTCGCCATCAGTGTCAGTTGTCGACACGGGGAGTAACACTACAGTTGACAAACTGCATGACCAGTTTTACACTCAAGCCAAGGCTGGTCTGTATGTTCTGCTGTGCTAATGTCATTGTCAATGTCAAATGTAAATTTATATAGCGCATTAACGTCAAAACCTCTAATGCGCTGAACACACTAGTACTGTGAAAACAAAAACGTCTTTAGCGACTGTCTGAAAATGTCTGCAGAACATTCCGGATCACGTATAGGTTATCAGGCAGTGAGTTTTAGACAGTTTGTCTGGCAACAGAAAACGCCCGACAGCCATAAGTGCTGAGCCGATGACGTGGCACGGAAAGTTGGTGACTGCTGGCCGAACGCAGACGCTGTCGGAAAACGACGTCAGAGACTGGCGAGCAGTGGTCCATCAGGTACCGAGGTGCTTGGTTGTGCTGGCATCGGTACATCAGCATACCCAGCTTGTACTTCACTTGATCTGGAACGTCAAGCCAATGAAGCTCATTGTGCGTGAGATTCGTCAGACCGTGATCGTATTTCCGTGTGCCACTGACAATGCGTGCGGCCGTGTTCAGCACTTGTTGTAGCTTGTCTAGACAGTGCCCGTTGTACCTTTGTGATCTATTCATTGTGGTGAAGTTTATTACGTATTAACAGGTGATGTTGGTGCACAACAGTTGTCTGGCTTTTGCTTTCGCCTGTGAAACAAAAACCGAGTGTGTGTAATGATCAGATGTTTGATTTTTTTATCTTCTCCTGAACTTTGGGAAATTTGGTGCCATCATTTATTGTCATTGTATGTTATTACAAATGTTTTGCACACTTTTACGTATATTTTTATGGACATGTTTCAGCTTTTTTATGTGTATGCAGTTTGAATGACTGTAATTGGACGTAAATGGTTTGCTAAAATTTTGATTTAATTTATTAATAAAGTGACTACTCAATACTAATCTTTGATTTTATTTGATGTGACGGCTAGTCTGCTTCTAAGCTCACAGTACCCACATTCATCATTGCTGTTTATTAATATTACCTAGCATGAAACTTGATGCTTTTTATCACTTCATTAAGGTTAGAAGAGTAATTCAACCTCAGTGGCTGGTCTAGGCTGGTTAATTGTTACTTACTGGTATGGTTTTTGTATATTAGTTACCCATCATAAGTAAACCGTTGTTGTTGTTTTTCAGTATGCAATTCTTGTCATTTAGACATTGATGCTGATTTAAACGAAATGGAATGAGATAAATAAAAAATCTTTGTTGTTCTTATTATTATTAAATGTATTTGTTATTGTCCATTAACGGTAATAGTTATTTTTACTTTATTATTGTGGCTTAAAGTAGTCTCTGTTGCTGTGATAAACACTGTAGTACATGAGACTCTGAAGACTGCGTGCCGAATGATAACGACGGAGAGAGAACGTCTCAAGCGGGCAATTGAACAAGACTGTCTGGTTCCTGCGCACAGTAATGCTGCTTACATACAGTCATTGAAGCAAGCTCTTACTGAGGTCTGTCACATTTGGTTTTGTTATGCCTCCTCTCTTTCTCTCTCTCTCTGTTTCTCTGCTGCTTGCTGCAATCGGCACTGGCATTGTACTCCATGTTGTCTAATGTTGGTTCCGCAATATCTGTAGGATAATTTTAATGAATGGATTTTCATCAAAGTTTTGCCAGTACAGGCATGGTGTATCTAGGGATGACCGTGAACTGATTAGCTTTTGTGGGTCACAGCATGAACAGATATGCAAAAAAAGACTAATGTCAGGATTTGTTTCTGCGATACAAGTTGGTGGAAGTAAATGCAATTATCTGTATGAGTTTACATATGCTCTACAGACATGTATTAGTTTTGCAGATATTTTAAAAATGTTTTGTGAACATTTTTTGATGTTATTGGAATTCGATTTTATGTCTGGCAAGGTAGCGGAATCTTACATGTTGATCCACTTGTGCCTGCAGGCAGTGAAGCAGAACGCGGAATATCGCAGCCGGTTAGCAAGGATTCATGCGGACTCAGCCGTCGGAGATGTCAAAGGAATCTCGTCTCCCTTTCACATTCCTGGTGGCACATTCATTCCTAGTGGTCCGCCGTCTGAGAGAGTATGCAACTGTGCATTTATCTATTCTCTTAGAACTTACTAGCTGCTGTCATGTGGCTTTGATGTACATGTTTGAGTTTTTAATGTGTTGGTAATTTTTACGCATTTTGCAGCTGGTGAAATATTGTTTATTGTATTGGACAAATTCTCAAAGTTATTGGTGCACTGCACTTATATTGCTGTGTGTACACCACACCACTTTTTATCTTCCTAGTTTTTCGGACACAGAAGAAAGATTTATAAACACAACTGCTATGAATCAAATGAATCTGTTCTTTTATTTCAATTTATTGGAACTATATTTGTTTTTAAGCCTATCTCTCAGAAACCTCGCCATGTAATGATTTTAGTGACCATATTTTTCAGCTTAAAATGCAGCAGCAAATGAGCTGTTCTTTGCATGATTAATGTGGGGCTTTCCTTTGATGTAGATAACAGTTTTTTCGTGATGCCTTTTTTCATTGTAAGTTGTTTTTTTCATTCATTTAACTTTAATCTTCTCAGTGTATTTGTGTGGTAACAACATTTTGTTTTTCTTTAAAGAATATACACTTTACATTCTGTTGATTTTCTGATGCTAGGATCACCCAAGGTTAGCTGCATCAGAATCTCTCGGCAGTCAGACCGAGTTTTATGACGCTGAAGAAAGGCTTAATTCATCTTCAGAAGAAACTGAGGTTAATGTCATTGTTTTCATATCAAATTGCTTAACAGCTAATTAATGAAATTGTTGATAACTTGACATGTGTCAGTAATGTGAAACTATCTTGTGTCATGTCATAGCAATCTGTCAGCTGCGCATAGTTTATTTTATTTATAATCTGTACCTTTGATTTTTTGGTAAGAAGTTGTTTTTAGTTTTTTAAATTTTGTCATCAGTTAATGTGATTTGTGGCATTTTTATTCTGATCATGTTCTAGTGATAAGCGTTAGTTTTATTACATATCTCATATGGTGTACTATCAAGTACTAAATTTGTAATATTTTTAATTGTTGATCGAATGCATGAATGAAATTTGTGATTATGTGTGTCTTATGTCATATAGGAAGAAGAGGTTGATGACGACGATGTATCAGACACAGAAAATACAGCGATGCCAGCGTGTCAGTTACAGATGCATTCTCTTTTTTACATGTTGAAAGTGACAAAAGTGACAAAACTAGATGGTGTAGGCATCTTGTATCATCATTCATCATGTTTATCTTGTAGAAAATTACACTGCCCGATTACAGTGTGCATTACAATGCATGTGTTGTTACATTTAGTATAAAGTGTTTAGTACCTCTCAGTTCATCTGAGACAAACTGGCATTTAGCTTAATGATGGTTTATCTCAGACGAACTGGGAGGCTATTGGTCCATGGCTGCTGAAGACATTCTTGTGACTGACTGTGAAATTATGTCTTCCAACTTTTCTCACTAACTGTACGTAGGTGCAGGTGGTCAAGCGCTTAGAGTATCAGACTCATAATTTTCAGGTTGCAGTCAAGTGATTTGAGCAAGTTGCTAACCTGCTGCATGCTCAGATCAACTCAGCCTCCTCTTCTCAGTAGGATGGAAAATGAGTAGTAGCTTACGAGCTGCATGGTGTAGGCCTAGTGTGGCTGATGGTGTGGCTGTGTGTACCAAATTTGGGGGATGCAGTGCAAGGGAACATTTTCAAATTTCTCTGCTGGCTGCAAGTCATGGGCAATGGACTGCCGCAAAATGCACTGTGGTAACATTACCTCATACCAATCAGCTGCAACTCTGAGATCATAAAGCAGTTCTGGTGACGAGTCTGACTCAAGTAAGGAGCGCTGTAGCGGTTAAAAAACCTTCACCTGACCCACCAGCTAATACCGTTCATACTGTCCCTGTTATTGATACTGTCGATGTTATTCAGTGGAGGAGGATGGGCCAGACCACTTTAGTCGGTTTCACATGCGGCGCCGGTCGAAGTTGCCGATGCCCAGAGTCGAGTCGGATGTGAGTGTCTGGAGCCTGCTTTGTAAGAACATCGGCAAAGATCTCTCTAAAATCTCAATGCCAGTCTCCATGAATGAACCGCTCAATGCTCTACAGGTTTGTGTCTTGTATATTTTGTAGAGTTTTCGTATTTATTTTTTGTATCTTTTATTTATGCATTGTTTTATTGTTTGTTGTCTTTTTGTGTGCCGTTTATAGATTCAAGTGGTCTGATTGTAATGAATATAGTGTAATGATGTGGTGTTCAGAGACTTTGCGAAGAGCTGGAATATAGTGAGCTTCTCGATCGAGTCGTTGAAATTAACGATCCCTTTGACAGAATGGTAATCTTGTGTCTTTTATGTGCCATTTTTTGGCATTGAACATTGGAGACGTGCTGTTTGCAGGAATTAAGTTGTCAGTTTTTCATGTGATGAAGGCCAGATAATAGTCACATGTCACAGTAAAGACAGAAGTGATGTCCATTGGGCATTATGAAGTCAAGGCACAAAGTTCATTACAACAAATGACTGGATACTGATAGTCCCTCAGAAGCTGACAGTGATGTTGTCTTGCACACTGCACAGTTAAAACATTAGAAGTTAATGTCGCAAAGTAAACTGATTCTATTTGATGCACATTTATGAGAATGGCTAACAGATGGCTAGAAAAAGCTCAAAGTCCATTAAATAGCTGTATGTGTCAATTTTGCACAACAGCAATGTGCTTTGAAAGTTAAACCGTCAAACATACGTGTATGGAGTAGTTAAGAGAAGTTAGGTTATGATATTTCCTGCTCTTGCATTTTTTACTTATTTTTGTATTATTTACATTGCTTACTAGTCTCAAAGAAATAGATGCATTTCTTATTAGTGGGTTGGCTGCCTATTATGATAGCCGTCTGGACTGTGTGTCTTCTTATTGGATTACTGTTAGTTTGAATTTGACTCAGTCTTCTATCCCTCTGGGGTAAATAAACTGAATACCGGCCTCCTTGGCTGTGGTTAAGGTGGGCCATGCTCAGCTGTATTGGGTGGCAGGTAATACTGTGTGATCCCATATGGCAGGTGACGCTCCGTAGCTCTGAGATGGGTTTCCAATAGGTGCCATCAAGGTCGATCAAGGTTAATCTTGTTAAGCCCTAGTGCGACACAGTCTGTATTTTGGTGTTGGTGCGGCATGATTGCATCGTGTGTGGTCAGGTGCTGGTCGCTGCATTCTGTGTGAGTGGTTACTCGTCGACGTACACCCGCGCAGGGCAGAAGCCGTTCAACCCAGTGCTCGGTGAGACGTACGAATGCATCCGTGAAGACAAGGGCTGGAAGTTCGTCGCAGAACAGGTCACTACAACACTCAGCATACTACTACTACTGCTAATACTACTGCTGCTGCTGCTGCTTGATGTAAAACTTTACCAGTACTCACTCACTCACTCACTTAATCACTCACGTACAAGGTGACATTTGATGTGTAGTTACAGATGTGTGGCTTAAAATTACCGTATTTAAGGGCATTTTTTCGTGCAGTACACAGTGCAGATGCTTCTGACGTCATAAGCAGCAATACTGTTTGTGAAATGTTTTAGGCCTGTCATCATCCACCAATATCAGCTTGTCATTGCGAATCAAAGAATTTTCTCTTCTGGCAAGGCAAGTGCAGACCAAGGCTTATCAGCTGTTTGAACAGAATTAGTTATTACTCCATAATATTTGCATATAAAATGGTCATGATATTGATGGTAGTTTATAGCCGTTTAGCTTCGATATAATTTTAATACTGCGATATAATTTTTATTTTGTGGCTGGTTGCTTTTACTGTTTTTTTTTAAATTTTCTTAGTGGTTAGTGTTGCATTTCCCATGCAGTTACTAAAACTAAAAACCAAGGCGTTTTGAACTCCTGTTAAGTGGCTTTTAATGTGATGCTTATCTTTGTTTCCCTCTGATAGATGCACCAGTTTCCAGTATATTGTTGTGAAAAGTTTATAGTATTTTGGTAAGCAGCTTTGAATAGCACACTTTTCGACGGGAAACTCACCAAATTTGAGATGCAACAGTTAGGGTTGGAACTACGAGGGTCGTTCGATAAATAAGTTACAAAACAGCACCATTCCATAAATTTTTAAAATAGGAAAAATTTGAAATATATGTTTTGTAGGAAATTTAATTCTGAGTATACGCTGAAATTTTTTTAATGATGATGTCATTATTGTGACGTCATCTGTTAATAGAACACAGTCTACTTGTGTATTATTTTCTCCACCAGTAATTTGTCATAACTCACAAATGACAAACGGCATAGGAGCGGAGTAAAATGAAGAAACTTAACAAGTCAAAGTCACATCTTTAAATGTTTAACAGTATTGTTTCATTTTGTAACATATCTTCCAATTTCGTTCAAACATTTGTCCAATCTGTCACCAAGCTTCTGAATTCCCGATGCAAAGAACGATGCTGGCTGCTGTCGAAGCCATCGAAGAAAGACTGATTGCAGCTTGGTACCTGATGCAAATTTCTGCCCACCTAGCATTTTCTTCACCAAACGTGTACTGTTGGCTTTGGCTTTATAAAACACGTATCTCTATATACTGGATGTATCTAAAAGTGAACCAAATTTTCATGAAGTCTGTTTGCCCACAAAAAAAACAATAACAGCGCGCTGTTCGTTACGGAGCGATTTCAGTGGTAATTTAATATTCATAAATGCCGTCACAGTGAGGTCATAATAATAAAACTGACATCAGGTACTTTGAGTTGAATTCCCTACAATACGGATATTCCGGATTTTCCTATTTTAAGAATTAATGAAATGGCGTCATTTTGTTACTTATTTATCGAATGATCTTCGTAATATGGTCTAGAAGCTGTTTGGTAGAAAAATGTTATGAGTTGATGATGAAACAGCATATAATAGGAACTTGCAAATGTTCATAGAAAGGATATTGCAAGTAATGAGAGCAGCTACTGGAACCATAACATGTGCAAACACGAGGGGCAGGCAACAAATTGAAGTCTGATGAACGCAAAGTACAAGATGGAACGCAATGTTATTCCAGTTTGGTTGTCTTGCATCGTGGTCAGTCGCTGAGTGTGGTTGAATGGTGTGCAGATATGCAGGTGAAGACAAAGTTCTGGGGCAAGTCAATGGAGGTTCAGCCAATTGGCATCGTCAGCCTGCAGCTTAACAAGTAATCATAATACAAAATTATATTAGTTAGTATTATTATCATCGTCATCATTATTATATCATCATTAATGAGAGTAATTATATTTACTTTTATATAGAGCTATACTTGATGCTAAAGTGGTTAGCAGAATGTTTGCACAATTTAATGGCTATACAGAAAGTCATTGTTCGCAGTTTTCACTTGCAGTCAGAGTTGGCATTTTTGAAGGTATTTGGCCATGAATGTTGAATGTTGATATTGGCATCTCCACTAGCACATACCATTTTGACAAAGTTTACCTTGAGCGTTAAGCAGAGACTGAATATATTTTTATTCTACAAATTTTACGAGTTGCAGCATCCATCTGAGTTTATGCAGATTGCCTGTTGAACTTTGTTGGACTGTTAAACTCTGCTGAAAGTCTTCACTGTCGGATATTACTGTTATTATAAATGTGAACATTATAGCGGTTGATCATTGCAAATAAATGTTCAGATGATGTAATTGTTGAAGGCCACGTGAGTTGTACACGTGGAACAAAGCTACATCATGTGTTCACAATTTGGTTGGTGGTCAACGATGGATTGATCACTATGGCGAAGTCATCATCACCAATCATACACTGGACATTGTTTGTAAACTGACCTTTGTCAAAGTATGTATGCTGTCAGTTTTAACATTTTCATCTTTGTGCCAATAATTGCCATTGCTGATATAGAATCTGAAAACAGTCAGGTAGGCCTATTTATGTCAACATAGACATATCAGCAGTTTTTGGTGCTACATTTGTCTGTGTTGTGCGTAAATCGTAGTCTGTTTGATCTAAAACTTTCCATTTTTACGCGCAAAAGCAGCTGCTGCTGTAGCGCATCTTAGCCATCGCAGTTCTGTCCGTCTGTCTCTCTGTCCGTCACATGGGTGGATCAGTCAGAAACGGTGCAAGCTAAGATCACCAAATCTTAACCATCGGCTGCCTAGAAGACTCTAGTTTCAGGATCCGTAAAACTTTTAGAAAAATTCAAAAGGGGTCACCCCAAGCAGGAGCGCTAAATGAGAGAGGGTAGGAAAAATTTTCAATTTTCAGCCAGTAAGTCACCATATCTCAGAAACGGTGTGAGATAGGGCCTACGTTACTATTAATTACTAATAGGAAGTTGTACGCCGGCTCTTGATTTGCACCAAAATTAATGACTTTAAATAATCTTGAACACCAAAATAGGGGGTTTTCTTGGATTTTTTGGCGATTTTGGGCTGCGGGACACATTTCAAGAGTGAATTGCACCAAAATTAATTGAGATAGACAAGGACAAGCTGCATATGAAATTTTTAGCATTGAAAGTAGATTCTGATGGTCCAAATCTTGATGTTCTAGGTTCAAGGAAACCTGTGCATGAAGGCATCAAAGAGTGGTACTTCCATAAAAGTCGTTATTTTACCATTGTTGGCCTGTATTTCGTGAAAACAGTTGCAGATCACCATGTAAGTAAGTAAGTAAGTAAAGTGTAAATTTATATAGCGCATACTCAAAAAGATCTCTAATGCGCTGAATACATTTTGTCATCAATATTTCGCAAAAATGTATGTCTTCAGCTGACGTTT
>Ga0056128_1009021_pt1 | contig 12552 bp, 7 predicted proteins | sample WorMetLIZISLAND2_FD_71113 | JGI IMG/M metagenome (GOLD analysis project Ga0056128, IMG submission 71113) | Marine gutless worms symbiont microbial communities from Max Planck institute for Marine Microbiology, Germany - Olavius geniculatus... ...
TTTCCTAAGGCCCTCAGCCAGACACCAGTTTTTACACTGCGAGACCACGGATACGGGGCCAGTGTATCGCGCGGTGTGCCTGTTTACGTCCCAGCGGTGAAGCTGGTACCAAATTATACTGTGAGTGTAACAGCTTATTATATCATTAATAAAATATGAATGAACTGTTCAATCATCAACCTTTATTAGAAATAGGCCGTTGGCAAAATACAGGACTGGAAATTACATAAAGTAGTACAATAAACTAAACGTTATGAAGCAATATTAGTTTAAACTTTCTTGTTCTTGTAACAGTGACGAAAGAAGCTATAGTTTTAGCCTCAATCTGGACAAGTCTCACATCCAGCCATCTTTGACAAATCTGACTCCACCACAGTTGGCAGATTTCACCACAGCCAGTGCATGTGAGCTGTTTGCAGCTAAAAGTGTAATGAAACTGGCTCAAAACACTCTGAACACAACAGACTGGATTAACATAATGACACTTCGTGACCAGAAAGTGTCCATATATGCTTTACTTTTATGGTACAGTTATAAGTTTTAATGTTATGTTATAGGACTGATTCAGATGACGAGTGTTGGAAACGAATGATCCTGCAAGTGCAACAATTCTGTTCCAAATCTGGTCCCTGCCATGTCAGGACCACATCTGCGGATGCAAATCCCACTTCAATTGGATTTCGAAATCCACTTCACATAACTACATACAGCATAAAATGTAAAAAAAAATTGACGTGCAGTAGTTACCAAGCAGGCTGCAGCTGTGCAGAATGTATGTAAAAATGCTGTTATCAGTGTTCACTGTTATCCCGGGACGAGTAAGTCGGTGGAGGTGTAAGTGGTTGATTGTCATCATCCTGTTGACCCACCGCTGTATACCTGACCATCAAGTCTGCTGGTTCACCAGTCGACTGGTACGATGGCGGGCGAACGACTTCCGTTGTGTCATTCTGCCAATCACAAACTTTCAGTGCTACTAGACAGTCAACTAGCTTCGTGTGATCAGCTTTTGACCCCATATCCACATTAACCAGTTCATTATCTCCACTGGTGTCATGGCAGGAAACAACTACCCTACCCCACCCTCTAAATTTAGCTTGTCAGAAAAATTTCTCCTTTTTTCGAAAAAATACAAAATTTGGGGCCTAAAATTTCCAGTTTGGGGGAATTTAGGGGCAACGAAATTTTGAGTACCATAATCTCTTCTGTCAGAAAATTGCAACTTCTTGCCCCACCCAACTTTTTTGACCCATGATGCTGGTGTCTGTCCCAAGATAGAAGTTTGATAGAAAGATCATCATGGATAGACATACTGGTACGCAGAGAGACGGAAAGCATAAACACTCGATGCATTTCTTCATGCTTGCTGCGTGACAGCAAATGTCATGGAAGCTGGTAGCGATGGGGTCAAATCAATGCAAAGAAAACTATGCGGTTAGTACAGACCACAAAAAGTCCAAGAAAAACTTCTGCCGGTTTTAATGTCTGTACAAACCCTGACACTATACAGATTCACCAATGACTTACTGAATAAAGGTCAATGCTATTTCGCAAGATAAATGAATTGAACTTGATCACACTGTTCAAAATAGTAAACCAGTGTTTGAATTGCCGGGGAGGGGGGTTGAATCCCCCAACTGTTTTCTCAACCCCCTCAACACGCTGTCAAATTATGTACTGGGGGTCAGCTATATTATCATATCCATACAATTTCCATCACAATTTTTGGTCAGATTCCCGATAGTTGAAAAATTCAACCCCCTCAGCTAATTTTTCACAATTCAAACACTGTAGCAAACAACTAACAAATGGAGCCACTGGGCTGCACTGCACATAGCACACCAATGTCACAATCAATGTAACAAGAATGAGAAAGTTTTAGTAGATATTTAACCTTCATCCCAAATTGGTCAAAATTGCTTGCATATGACCCGACCGATATTCAAACAGCAACCTAAAAGTTACAAGTCCGATACTCTAACCACTAGACCACTTTCGCCACATGATTTACAAATTGCAACGATTATTACTGAACTGACATAAGAGAGTATAAATATACACATACCAGACTATTGTACTGAACGCTCACACCATAGGACGGTGGCTCTTCTGCATTGATTATGCTTCCATTAAGGAGGTGAGCTTCCCACCCTGATCAGCACAACAAGAACCATTAGTGTTTGAACTGTCTGTAAACAAGAAAATGCTCGAACGAACATAGAGTCTGTTTAGTGCATCCCCAAAGTAAAATCTACAAATCCAATCAGTGAGCAATTAATGTTAACATGTTTAGTGGCATAGGCCCATAGACAAGAATGGTTAATAACGAAAGACTAAAGACATTGTTGTCATCTTAATGTTAACACTATAGCTAAACAATGTTTCTCAACAGATTTTCAAAGTGCAGTCTAATACTAATACGATGTTTTATCAGATCATCAGATCAGATCATCCACTTATATTACAAACAATAGACAGAGAGGCTGAAAACAAATGTACGATAAGGCCCAAATGTATAAAAATGCATTAGACAAAATTGTCCCATAATACCGAGTCTTTTTTTTATAGTGATTTAAGTAAACTGTAAGAGATGTGGCTCCACTATAGAAAATAGTAGGAGAGGCCATTTCTTCCCCTGTATGTGCTCACTGCTGTTACTTACTTACTGTGAAGTTAATAAGTGAATACACACCGTTGGGTACGGCGTCATCAAAATGTCCTGCTGCGTGCAGAGCTGCTTGGTGTTGTTGATAAAGTCGCTGATGCTTCAACACAGCACGACGTCTGTGGGCTTTGAGTGAGTAGCCGACCACGACACACGATATCAGTACCATGATTACGCACACCAGAACTACCGGTACAGCGACACTTAGTGCCCGGTAACTGTCATGATGCTTGCCATCATGATCTACAAACCATGCACACCACACCAGAGAGTATAGCAAATATTCAATGACATTAACTCAACCTATCTGTAACACAAGTAACAACCAGCATCACGTGTACTTGTGTATAACAGCATCGTTATCATCACAGAGAGGTTCATCTTCAACTAAGGCCTAAGCATTGTTTCAGAATTTGAGGACCACATCGGTAGGTAAGGATATAAATGGCGAAACATGTTCAGAAGTCTTAAGATGCTGCCTGAAGAAATGATTCCGATGAAAGCTTGTTCCACAGGTTAAACAAGAAATGCCCATCTGACAACTGTAGCTAGAAATAACGTTGGTACTCTCAGATGGTCGGTGGAAAACAAGCTAAGCCTTGGTCATACGGCATCAGGCAGAGTAAGTAAGTAAGTAAGTAAGTAAATGATTTATAAAGCGCCAAAGTCTCAGAAAGAATCGGGGCGCAGAGTTTCGACTACCAACCCATTGCAGTTAACACATGCAAATCTAACAAATTTAGGCTACCACAGCGGTCAGCCACGCAACCTCACAGTTTGCCAGAAGCTTTTTATCAACTTACGTTATCCAATATCCATCCCATCACTGCCAAATGGTTGAACGAAAGAAATGTATGCAATCTATATACAGCACATACAATGCAATAAACCCACAGCATCTAAGCATCGAAGGACTTAATTGTATCACTTCTGTTGATATCAATTTTGTCAGTGGCATCTTCATAAGTGTGTAAAAAGGTGCCAGTGTTTAGGTCCTAGATACTTTTACGTTGGACACATCATTCTATTGCCTTACTCGTATGTCTAAATTTTCTCGTTCCATTAAATTTTTTTTGCTTAAAAAGTGGGGCATGCACAAGCATGGTATAAACCCTAAATATTTCACTGAATTTTGAGTTCAGAGTTAGCACTGCACGTGTGACATACCACGAGGACAGTTGCGCTCATCACTTATATCTCGGCAGTCCACTTTGTCATCACAGAGCTGGTGCGAACAGATCACCTCACCGGAACCACAGTAAAAGTAGCCGGCCAAGCACCGACTGCTGGTTGTTGCTGCACAACCAGACATACAGACAACAATCTTCATCCATCTGTATTCAGTGTACTACAGTGTACTTTCAGTATTTCTTTAATCACATCTACGACAAGTTATGCTTGGTCTACAAGGCAGAACCTTTGGCAAATGCAGCAGATGTTTTATATGCATGCCTTTTGTCGCACTCAACCAGTGGTTTCTATCCCTATACCTGGTGGGGGCAACTAGCGCCCAGTGAAAAATGGGGGGAGACTGGAGATCAAAACTCCCCCCATTTTTACCTCCGCCAAGGAGGTTATGTCTTTGCCAGACTTTTTTTGTTTGTTTGTTCGTTTGTTTGTCTGTCTGTGTGTCAGCAAGATAACTCAAAAAGTTATGGATGGATCTTTCTGAAATTTTAAGGGTATGTCGGGAATGGCACACACTACCAGTGATTCAATTTTGGGGGTGATCCGGAAGGAATCCTGGATTCTGGATCACTTTGAAATTTGCGTTACCATTGCTTTCAATGGGGCATAAGGGAAACCACTGCAAAACCGAAGATGGTGCTGCCACCTAGCGAACAACATTGCCTTGGCGGAGGTGTGCGGGCTCTGACTGCTTTCTAGTTCATTTTGCAATCTACACCCATTTAACAAGACTTTCCTCCATATTTTTACAAAGCAGTCAACACCCTTAACAAAACTTCCCCCTATCTTTTACTTCCCCATGCCCTATTTTTACTACACAAAATTAACAAAATTTCCCCCTAGAGAGGGAAAGAAGCCCAAAAGGGGTAGAAGTTGGGGAACTTGAGTTCGGAAGCTGAGACCAAAAGTTGCACCCGATTTCGATTCCAAATTGTGGGGGTAGAAACAACTGTGCTCAACCAACAGCATCAAAGGCAAACAATACTAGCACCCTTTTTGAAGGAGGTATGTGTAGCAACAGTTCGCGTAGTGACAATGGTAGCACGCTCTGCAGCCTATCTTGATAATTTTTAAATGTGCAAAATTACCACACTGCTACACAATAATGAGTTTCGAATGCTCAGAACTCACTAAAATTCGTTTTTAGTTGGAGCTCCGCCCTGGACACTACTGGGACAGCTTACCACGCTGCCCTAGACAAGACCCAATAGTCAGCTGGCAAGGGGATACCCTCTCCCCATTTCCCTAGCCATCGATTATTGATGCCACCACTTTTTTCTGCAAATTAACCACTGATCCACTGATTTATAGTACGCTATAACAGGATGTCACATATATACAGGGTGGGCCAAAAAATGGCACCATTAATTGTACACCTTATAATTTCACCAAATATTAACCAATTTTCAAAATTTTTTCAATCTCAGAATCAGGAAACAATTTGTAATAAAAGTATCACTATAGATCCCACCACACATCAAGTGTGTCACTATACTATCTTGTAAAATATCAGTGTCTTAAGAATAACAATAAATAACAAGACAACTTCTGCAACAATACATTTTTAAAAATTAACAACAGAAACAACGTGTTTGTTGTCTCAGTTATTGTGCAAAAAATCACGTCTCACAGTTTTTCCGTCAAATGTTTAATGTGTCTGCTTTGCTGCTGGATGACACATCCAAGACTGCGACGCTACTGACCAATGGCGTGATTCACCAAACACTGCGGCAGTTTGCCCCACTCAGTGATAATTGCTTGCTTCAGCTGGTTGACTGACGTCAATCGTCAACATTGATAGGCCATCTGTTGAAGAACACCCCGAACAGCATAATTAACTGGATTTGAGTATGGGATGTTTGGGGTCACATGACAGGATCGATCAACGTTGACCACGTAACTGGTCAGTGGTGTTGCCAGCTTGAGTGCACCATCTGATATTTCACAAGGTAGTGTAGCGACACACTTGAGGTGTGGTGGGATATACAATGATAGTTCTATTACAAATTGCCTCCTGATTCTGACAGTGAAAAAATTTCGAAAATCGGCTAATATTTGGTGAAATTACAAGGTGTACAAAAATGGTGCCATTTTTGGCCCACCCTGTATATGCCAATTAAAATGAGTGAGCTTCAAGATCACTTCAAAATTTAAAAATCTGACGACATTAACTAGGATTAATTTAACAATCACTGATGCAAAATAATGATGAAAATCCTGCCAAGACCTTGTCATATACTAAACTTAACTGTAACTACATAACTTTGGGATAATCAATTGACTGGACCAATGAATCATGTTAAGTTTTGTAACCGTTCAATGCTGTATTATTTGTATAGCAGTTTTTTCTCACGACTAATACCAAACAAACAGCACAATACTGGTGACAGTAACACTGAAAACATCTGACACTGCACACAAGTGCTGAACATCGAAAACCTTGTATTTTTGGCAGTTCTGAGCATAGAGTTTCGTCGCTTCCATCGCCACAGTGGTCGACACGATCACAGTGCAATGCTGCAGGAATGCAGTACTGACGAGTAATGCACAGAAACTCTCTGTCCACCCTGCAGCCTTAAAAGCACAATGATAATAACTTTAAAAAACATGTGTCTATGTCGGCCCAGTGACAAGATACTAGGCAGCCATCCCCCTGACCATAGACTTTTTGTGCTAAAAATTGGCACACCGGTTAATCCTGCCACGAGGAACGTTCACAACAATTTTGGTTCTTCTACATCTTTTTGTTTTCTAGAGCCCACATGAAATGGAATGGAATATCAGGCAGATGGACGGGCACATAATAACATAGAGTTAATCACACACCGCAAGCAAAGTTCTACGTCAACAAAAATCTTATCGCAGCTGAGTGAGCAAATGGGGCTTTTCATGATGCCAATACTGTATAGGCCTACTGTACTTAATGTCAAATGTACCTATCTGCATCATGTACGCGCCCACCAATCTGTACTTATACATGAAAAAGTTTAAACTGCAGATGATCAGATCTATTGCAATAAAATATCAGTGATCTATCACAGTAGTGAAAATCTTCTTCTCGTCATCACGAATCACTTGCATGACCAAACTGATTGTTATCTATCTAAAGAACAAGCTTCATGTTGCTATCACTCACTCCCACTGTAGAGCCAACAAAAGCTAAACACTTCCTCCTGGGGTCACATCTTAAGCATCCATGAGAATTTTCTTTAAAAACCGTTCATAACTTTCAGAATTATCCAGCTGACGATCAGAAAAACAAACAACAACAGAGAGACAAAAAACAGACACTGTCACATAATCTCCTTCATCGACGGAATTAACTAGCGACAAGTTCAGCTCACCATCCAGTTTTGATGACCTCATCCACAGGAAACTGGCAGCAAAGCGGCCTGGATGCTGACAGTTCATTCTCAGATGTATGTAAAAGCCTGATGAGTCATTCAGCTGCGACTGATGCTTCCACGACACCAGATCACCCAATGAGTTATTACCTCGACGTATCTCCAACTGATCACCAGCTAAAACAGTGGCAAATTACCATATTTTACAAACGTGAAAAGAACAATTAAAAAAATTTTGCTGAACCTGGCCTAATACTTTCCTCTTCTAATATTTTGTCTCTTTTCCTTGATTTTTTCAATTTTGCAGGTAGAAACATTCACTTATGCCACTCCAGAGTCCAGACTGCAGTTTAATCTATAATATATTTAAGAGATACTAGGGACAATGGGCAACTTCACTTTTTGACTTAGACTTTCGCTGAGACTTTCACTGAGCCTAAACTTCGGTCTAAGTACCTACTTAAGTCAAAAAGTGAAGTGATTTTGCTGAGACTTTCGCTGAGCCTAAAGTACCTACTTAGACTGAAGTTTGGACTCAGCGAAAAGTCTCAGCGATTCGCTGAGTCCAAAAGTACCTACTTAGACCAAAGCTGAGCCGAACTAACCTGGCTAAAGTCGGTTCAATTTGCACAGAAGAGATAGCTTTAGCCCTTAGGGCTTAACTTTCGCTGAGTCTGAATCCACTTCAACTTTTGACTTTAGCTCAGCGAAAACATGGCGACCATTTACAGTCCTATGCGTACGGATAGTTTAGTAAATTAAAGCAGTCTGGTACCAAAAATAAACGCCATAATAAATATGCAATGATGTCAGATGTTACGTAATTAGGCCCTACGTCATTTGTGTGCGCGGCGCAATTAAATAAGCAAGTCCAAGCGTAAATGGTTGATTAATTTCCTGTTAGGTGTTTTTCCGCCATTTTTAATCATTTTGGTCTAAGTCAGTAGACTTAAACCAAAGTTTAGTTGAACTGTGGTCTAAGTACAGACTTTAGCGTTCAGCTTTAGCTTTCGCTCAGCAAAAAGGCTCAGCAAAAGTCTAAGTCAAAAAGTGAAGTCGCCCAATCACTCCAAAATAGCACGAAGTAAGTATGGTGGCAAAATTTTGCACACAGACCCATGTTGCACTTGGCTGGGACATGGGCTGGGTCAGATGTCGCTAAGGGGAAGTCCGTTTTGAAAAAAAAATTATTTTTTTTCTCCAAAATTTCACTGCAAGCACTTGCTGCGAGGCCTGCCCTGCAGCCTGCACACGGCCTGGTGGCATTTGCTACAGTGCTGTGCGGACGGTGGAAACGGATATCCACGGACCCAGATCCGCAGCTATTCTTGTGGACGTGAAATCAAAACCGAATCCTAGGTGAGATCCAAGGGCTGATAATCAAGCCGACAAAGAGCTTATAAAAACATATAAACAGCATATCTCACATGCAAGACGAATCGTCTGGAGCTGCAGCAGCAGTGAGTATGCATCGGTTATGCGGCTTGAACGAGGACGAGGAATTACCCAGAAATAATCCATCAGCAATGCACTCTTCGGTGCACAATTCAAGCTGGAATGTAGCTCTCCACCGAACTGTGACGTAAAGTAAAATTCATTAGCTGCAACGTTCACAAACAAACATCTGTTTGTTGTTGACGAAACGCAACTGCTTTCAATTTTCGTATAGATTTATCTAAATGTGAATGAACTAGACCAAAATTAACTAAATTAAACTAGACTAGTGCACTTAGAAAAAAGAAGTGAAGCAAACAGAAATAGAAGTTTGTTTCAGTTTATTTTGTTTGCTCTATAGTCTTAACAAATACTGGCCAGCAATGCATTATTGCAGTTCTTCAGCTGGGTTCTGGTGGAAGAAAAAAAATTTTAATATTGAATGCCATTGAATTAAATCGCACATCAAAAGAAACCTACCAATGTGAGACCTCATTGGGGTATCTGATTAAATCTGCCATAGATCAGCCTAAGATCATGTCATAATTATAATCATTTTCCGTAATAAATATTATATTAACAGTGCACAAAAAAGAACCATCTTACCAACAACAGGTTTGTCAACCAAATCCATACCTAAATAACACATCACAGGAATACACGAATAAAAAAATAAGACAACAGAAAAAATATGCAAAATAGTACTGCACATAAAATTTAGATTTTTTAAATTGTTGTGCAACCTATAACACAAATGTTTTAATCCTACCAGTAATTATGAAATTTTGATGTCACATCATTCACTCAGCAAAAATGGTTGTGACAACAATGGTGTATAGCATGTTCTTCCTGAATCTTATAGCTTTGTGACTGGTCTTTCTACATTAAATTTTTTTTAAAACTCAAACTTAAAACCTAGAAACTTTTCTTGACATTCTGGTAGTAGCCTACTTTAGTAATTCTGGACCATCTAATGAAATATTAGCCGTATTTTGTTTGCTGGCTCAAAGCATTGTATAGGTCACCTATAGGACCAACCACCCCACTACTTGAAAGGTGGCATTATAGCTCTTAATCGAAGACCATTACAGAGCTACGGAGCGTCACCTGTCGTATGGGATCACAGAGTGTTACCTGCCACCTAACACAGGTGAATGTGCCCCACCTTAACCCCAGCCAGATAGGCCGGTACTCAATTTACCTACCCTGGAGCGATAGAAGGCTGAGTTGACGTAGGTGGCTGGTTACATACCGAGACAGTTTACTTGCCTGCCCGCAGGCAGTCACCCATCAAAATACTAACTCAACCCGGTGAGAAGTAACTTAGTTGATCGGATGAAACGCGTTACTATTAAGCCACACCACAAACCCAGTCAATGGAGTTATTGATAAGACACAATAATGCGAAAAATGATGATAATTTTCACAAATGTTTTAATTTACCTATTTTAAATAGCTTAAACAAAAGCGGCACCAGGTTTTCAGTGCTTGGGGATCCCGATCGAGTGGTTGTCGATTTACTGCCACCAGCTTCCACTCCCCCCTTGTCCATATACTATGACATAAAGTCACACGACATACTGGAAACGAAGTAGTAGAAAGCACGGAATCCAATATATTGAGCCTGGATGTTGGCTCCTGTTCTGAACAGCACGGTGATATTGTTGCTAGTGGAGACAAAGTAAGGTCTTGGAGATGCTCCAGTGGCATGCAGTACGGAATGGGCAAAATCAGTGTTCACACCCCAGCTCTTGCCTTCATATATCTGCCAACCAAACAATGCACAAATCACACAAAGATAAATGGTTTCGGTTCTCTTCTGTTTCACATGAGCAGTTCTAGCATATCGAAGTAAGTACCGGTAAGTCAGAAAAACATGTAGTGCATCGATGGGATGGATACTATAGCATACGGTACCACTACAGGCCCTAGAGTGTAGTATTGTGAAACTGAAAATGTCTTCAGAAATGCCCAAAGCAGCATGCGGTGGCACAGGAGCCTCAGAGGATATGGGAAATGTCTGAGCAGTAAGCTATCACCATTATGAGTCAAGACTGTTGCATCCTGCTCAACATGTTGTAGGAGATAAATTCTGACAAACATCACTTGTACTAGCACTAATGACAAAAATCAACAGCAATAAAAATTAAGCACACAATTAACACAAAAAATAACAACAGCAGGACTACGTATACATACCTGACGAAAACAGAACTCTAAAAGTAATATTCGGAAAAGTATCTCTACGTTAAGTTATCGTTCTTTATTCAGCTCCATATCTACCATCAGATTGCTGAATGGCGAGAGATGCCAGTCTTCAAACGTCAGACGAACATGTCCAGTGGGGTCTTCATTGTGAAAGTAATATGTAAACTCATCACCACTCGATGAATATGCATGAGGAAAGCCAAAACTGGAGAAGTGTCCCACAACTTCTGGCTTGCCATGGATCTCATGGGTATGACCGCTATATGTTTTCACTTCTTTCTCTGAATAAACACAAACAATGTATGACAGACTTTAAAAAATAAATGTTAAAATTTTTTATAATCACGTCATGATGCAACACGAAAAACCTCTTAGCATCTATTAAATTTTTATTCCTCGCATGCTATGTTCCTAACGTAGCGAAAAAGAGTATATGAGATCTCTGTAATGTTGAGGACCAACCGACGACCAACCTCTTTTCCTGGAAAAGCCTTCCTGGAAGAACTTCAAACGGCCATAACTCCATAACGGTATCAGACAGACGCATGGTCACAATGGATCACCCATAGGAAGTCGACGGCTGGGAGTCAGATGGTCACGTGGCTGATGACGTCACGTGACCCCAAAAGGTCAATGTCATGACCCCGTTATTTTTGAGGCACAAAGTCTCCATAACAGTACCAGACAGACGTATGCATTGAGGTATAGCAAGACAAATGGCAACTAGCGTCATCAATCATTACTGGAAATTTTTCTCCCTCAGTTCCTAAAATCGTGCAATATTTTACGAACTTCAGGGAGACAATTTTCAATAACTATCTCGATGCCAGTCATTATTAGTATCATATTGAATGGGTCTCAAATAGATGCCGGGTCTCTAATACAAGCCAAAAGAAACAAAAAAGCACTTAAACAATACAAAAGAAAATGATGCACGCAAGGAGTACATTAGATTGGTCACAATCTAATAATATTTTTAGAAAACACTGAATTAAAATATCTTAAAATTGTAAACGTTAATTTACCATCTTAAAATAACAGGCCAAAGTTGAGTACAGATGTATCGGTATGTGAAAAATAGTATTCCATGTAGGCTATGAGTCTCAACAACACACTCATAAATCTTAACAAATTAACTTTCAGGCAAAATTTCCTTGAAAGTCTCTGAAATATCCGGAGATGACTTAGTCATTAAAAAGTGAAAAATTCCTGTGTTTCCAGCTGCCATCCATCCTTAAGAACCTCCGTCTCTGACATTTTATTGAACCCTCGAAAATACCGATGCAGGCTTTATTTCTTTGCTTTCAGAGTTTTATTGAAAAAAACTGTTTGCATCTCGTGTGTAATGCTGCAGTACTTTTAATTCAGTTCTCAGTGTGTGGCTTTGAACTGATGCATAATATAACCAAAAAATCATAATATAAAAATTATATTTAAAAATCTTTTTTTAAATTTTTTTTTAAATACCCCGGTAGTAAAGATCCTGGGGGTTAAAAACAAAAAAGGTAAAGTTAAAAACTAATCCATGGATGGCCAGAGGTCTGAACACGTGGGAAAGCTGTCATGGAGGATGACTGCGTTAAATTGTTGCATTGTGACCGAAAGTCTCTGGAAAAGAAAGGCTGTCTGTCGCTCGTCATTGGTTTTGACCGAGATCCTGCGCCCCAGCTCGCGGAGAAAGTCAACAGCTGACTCATTAATCGGCCCCAGCGT
>Ga0056128_1009030_pt1 | contig 12546 bp, 10 predicted proteins | sample WorMetLIZISLAND2_FD_71113 | JGI IMG/M metagenome (GOLD analysis project Ga0056128, IMG submission 71113) | Marine gutless worms symbiont microbial communities from Max Planck institute for Marine Microbiology, Germany - Olavius geniculatus... ...
ATATCACTTTTTTATCCAATGCGATATGATTGCTTAATTAACATAATGCGTAAAAACACATTTTGTTCACATTTCTGACACTATGGCTGACATTTCATTCAGTTATTTATTTTTCAACTGCTTGCAGTAAAATTGCTTGAAGTGTTGGCCCACAATGTGAACAGGGGCAAGGAGACGTTTTCTCCATTTATTGACAGCAGTATCGATAATGTTCTGCTCCAGACCAATCCACGCTGTACCAGCTGCTTCTTGACTTCACAAACATTCCTAAACTTCATCTGGTAGACACACTGCTGCATGACAGTCAAATCTTGTAATGGACCTTCTGTTGGGGCCCACAGATTAGGATAGATGGAATTTATTGACGTTCGTTTATTGTAACACATTATGTTTGGTCTTCTTTCCCTAGGTAGTGCAAAAGCAGACGTAGGGAGAGGTGGAAACTAAAACACTTGTTTAATAGCCAATTGCGTCGGAAATATTTCTGCCAAATATTATTAAGATCCGATAATACTTATTCAAGTTACGATCGATAATATGTCGGGGACGTTTTTTCAGGTTTTCTGTTTATTTCACCACATATTTTGCTTGATCTGCTTTCCCTAGGTAGTGCAGAAGCATACATTGGGTGAAATGGGAAACTAAACGGTCGTTTGACGGCAAGTTGTGTCAGGAATATTTGTATCAAAAATTTAAATCATTAAAATATCATAAAAATAAGCTCATTAAAATCTGAAAATTGGTTTTCAAGTTACAGTCGAAAATGTCGGGGATGTTTTTTGGGACACAGTGTAGAAACAAATATGAACAAATGTAATTAGCCAACTTGTAGCGCAGCAAGCACAATTGTCAAGCACACTAACTTAATTCAGATGCTCATTATACAAACAAAGCTGTTTGCTCATTAGGCACTCTTCACATCTTAACATTATACTGTATTATATACAAGAACAGAACCAAAAATTGGAATCTGATATGAAACAAACACTGTAACGGACACAACAGCAGCAACACTGAAAAAATATAGTGGAAATCACGTCTGTGAGCTCCTTGTGAGTCCAGTCATTATCACCTGGTTAACCAGATCAGAGTTACAGTTTGATATGATGCGTACAGTACTATACAATATCATCACAGTAAATGTCACTTGCCTGATCTTGCATCAGACATATCACGGCTGTACAATTAATTCAACACATTCAATGATATCACAATCAGAAACAACTAAAGTGAACTGAACATAAACTGACAATGTAAGCCAAATATCAGCAGATTGAGCTAATAAAAAGCAAAACCTATTACAGCGTGGAAAAAAAACATCAAAGTTGGTGAATTCATCGGGTATCAAAAATAGCTTGGGCTCTTCTTTGCCAACGTGTCTCTAAGAATTTGGTGACATATAGTGCTATATAAATAACATGTTGATTTACTGATTGGAAGTGCACTAATACATGTTTGATTAAAGTAGCAGACACTCACACTGATCTGTTCAGCAAGCCCACTACCTGATACAGCTATGATGAGCTCACTAGCGCATTCATGAGTCCCGTCCACAGAGCAACTATATCAATCATCTCAGAAGATGAGGCATTGAGACTCATCTATTCATGCAAGGTTCTCTCTTTGTGAGAGGAGTGTCAAGCTTACTCCGTGCTTGAGGAATTCCTGGAGGCTATATTTTGGCATTCACCCAACCCACTTTCTTGGTCTAGCCAAAAAGTTATGGCTGATATGTTCACCAAATCTGGGCAATTTGTAGGGGACATCAAGGGTGAATCTGACAAAGGGGTTTTGAGAGGGAGGGGGATGAAGGGAAAATTTTTCTTTGACCCCCATATCTCTCCCGTTGGGGGAACTGGGACGTTGAAAATTTTTTTTCCCAATGGGCCTCATAGGTGGACATGTTCCGGCACAATTTCAGCCCCCTCGATTGAACGTGGGATGAGGGGGAAAATGTTAAGTAAGTCCCCCAATTATGTGGGGTCATTTTGGTGCTAGCCAGATCTCGGAACCTATGAGGTGAATCAATTTGCTTTGTTTACCTGGGTGTCAAGATGATATTGTCATGAGTTTTTGGCCGTACCATAGAGCTGCTAGTGCTCTTTATGACAATCCAGTATTTTTCGTTTTTCCACTAGAGGGCGCTAAACAATGTTTTTGAAAATTTATATCTCGCTCATTTGCGAACCGATCAGTGTGATTTTTTCTCCGCATGGTAGGTCATGTGTATTTTAAGTGTGCCAAATTTTGGTCATTAATTTTCTTTCGTTATTAAGATAATGGAAACAATCGACGTTTTGGACTTTTTTGGCGACTACGCCATTTGTTGGCTTCTTTGGCACTGCATAGCGGCTTTATTTTTGACACAATCTAGACCAGAGTATAGATGATATTAGAGTCGACGTCTCTAAACACTGCTGCCAAATTTCAGCCGCCTAGCTATCATTTAGCGACTTCGCCATAAAGTGGAATATCAAAAAATAGTTACAAGTCAACAAGCTAGCCAATCCGGCCTATCGTGTAAAGAAAGAGAAAATGGTGATTTCCACTTAATGCATCCAGTTTCGAAACCCACGTTTCCGATCTTTGTCAGGGTGTAACTCGCATTTGTATGCTCCGATCTTGGTAAAATTTTCACAGGATGTTCAGATGTCAAAACACCCAGATTTTTTTCGGGTTGGCACCCCTTTTCGACTCCGATCACGCTGAGTGTGACCCATCATCAGTTAGACTCAGTCGACTACCTCTGGAAAAATAGGCCAGTTAAACATAAACTGAAAGCAGCATTAGATCACACGAAACTCTACAAAATAATGCACAATCACTGTTACATGGTGAAATCTAATCTTCATGATAAAAATGGATACAAAGCCTTTAAAAAACACACAAAAATTAAGACTTGAAAACAAACAACATAACTGAGCCAATAGTAAATAAGAATAATCATGAGCGGACTGTTAAAGAAAATGGAGCAAATGTTATCACAGCTCGATAGTTAATACGCCAATCAGTTTATCACCACATAGACAAAAACAGTGAATGATTCTTTGTCACATCACAACACAGCACTTCTCCTTGTGGTCGGGAGCAGTGATGTCGTACCGGTTAGAATATTTGTGTCGAGTGCCTACGAACGTTGCATTGTCAGCTAGTGGATGTTGACCAGCACTGCTGACGCCATTCGTGATGGTGCCGTTTGTCTTGCTGGCCACCAGCCCCATGCTGTTAGCATCTGGAGATAGGCTATTGTGCCGACGCATGCGCTCCTCTCGCTCCCTTGCTCGCTGTCGTTTCACATCCACCAGCAAAGGTCCGGACGGTCGTCTGTCACCAGACAAGGTTGGAATAACTGTTTCACTCGGCGACATATTCTGTTCCGGCGTCTGTACAGTATCAGCAGTTATAGAAATATTGGACGTTGAATTGTGCACTACTGAATCAGACGTGGATAGCTGCTGTACCAATTTATCAGCCGCATTCTGCACCATTGCATCATCCGTAGACTGTGGTGGTGATTTGTCAGCTGATTCTGACTGCATCTGCAGTGACACATTGGATGCTGTTGACACTTCTTCTTCTTTAGCTGAACTCAGCTCTGGCTCTTGAACTGTTGATGAGCTAGATGGCTCTGTACTGTCGAACAACTTGGGGGGTTTCTCGACTGATGACTCTGGAGTGGACGCTACCGGTTCCGAGTTTGACAACAAAATGCTGGAGTTGCCTTCTTCTTCCATCATAGTCTGACATCACAACACACAATAGTAAACGTTTGAAACTTTTTTTATATAAAACGTTAATACAGGGTTCGGGTGAGAAAAAACGCTGAATACTACAATAATAGTACACAAAGAAATTACTAAAACCAAATAAAACATTCTCTGCTTCAGTATACAAAAACTGTTTTCTCTCATGCATCAAATTTTTGTCATTCTATATATGCAGGAAAATCATTAATTTGCATCTATATAATATCCAATTTACATGTCTTCCGAAAAACTCAATGGGTGTTAATGTATTTTGAACACGTGGAGAAATTTTTTGATGACGTCATTATTGTGATATCATCTGTTCATACAACACATTCTACATGTGCATTATTTTCCTCACCAGTAATCTATCATAACTCGCAAGTGACAAACAGCATAGGAACGAGAAAAAATGAATAAACTTAACAACTTAATGTCCCCTCTTTAAATTTAGGAGACAAGTGTTTCATTTTTCAACACATTGTCTGAGTTTGCTCAAACATTAATTTTGTTCTATCTGTCAGCAGAGTTCTGCATGCCGATGCAAAGAACGATGCTGGCTGCTGTCAGAGCCACTGACGAACGACTGATTGCCCCGACATCTGATGCACATTTATGCCCACCTAGCATTTCGTTTCCTTACATCAAACAGGTATTGTTCACTTTGTAGAAAACTTGTCGCCATGCACTGGATGCAACTCAGAGTGAATCTGATTTACATTAAGTTTTTTGCCCACGAAGACAAAATAACCGCACGCTGTTCGTTACGTACGTAAGTAAGTAAATGTAAGTGTTCATTACGGGAACAGGAGGATTTCAAGGTCAACGTCACCTTATTATTTAATGTTCATAAATGATGTCACAGTGATGTCATTGTAATAAAACTCGCAGCTGCTAATCAGAATTAAATTCCCTACAAAATGTATATTTCAAACTTTTAATATTTGGAAAACTAACAAAATGATGCTGTTTTGTAACTTATTTATCAAATGACCCTCGTAATTACAGCTTTTCTGACTATTGTACTTTATTCAGCTTGCTGACCCATCTGAAAAATGACTGTCAACTGTGAAGGCAGTATGCATTTTGAGTCATATACAATGGCTACTAGGTAAAGCTGAATCTACAGTCACTAGGCTAGTGATAACATTAGCAGCATTATTTACATTACACATAAAGCAACAGTTTAAGCACCAAACATAAAGTAAAGATATGCACAATGCAGCAAAGAAATTCTCCAATGCCACATGTATATACAAACTGAAATAAACATTATCAAAGACATGCATGCAGCTCACCAAGCTCAGGATAAATACAATAAGTACTCTCTTTTATACAGTGCTCAATTACATCCAAGCCAGAATCCATATTTGGAGTACATTCCATAAGTGCACAGCAGTTTTAACTATTAGTTCAGCTGGACTAGCCAATTTTAACGTTTTTAAGATGAGCTGATAGGCCAATATTGATGAATGCAACATACACCAGCTGTATAACCTGTTCAGTGCTGTTAGTTAAGTCCTTTGTGTCGTCGTCGTCGTCATCTTGAACAGCTGCCATCATCTGCAGAACATGTAGTGCTTCATCACGCGCATCTTTCGCTGACATTGCATCTTTTTCATGCACACTTGGTCGACGCATCACCGAACTATAAACAACGCCAATATCAACTTGTATATGTCCACTTTTGTCCAATTTATAATACACGCAGTCGAATGATGAATATTCCACATGCCTATCATCTGCCTAAGCAAATGGTACAATTAAATGTAAAAAAATGTTCGCATTACTACTATAATCTTTCCGTATCTATCAAGGCATGCCATAGATATCATACAGCAAGCGTTGACAAATGCATGCATGCAAAGACATTGGACAAATTGGACAAAGAATTAGAAATACGGTATTTTAAAAAAATGAAACAAAATTTTTAAAAAATTAAAAATTTTGCTCACATATTTCATTACGGCATCTAGACACACTAGCAAACATTACAAAAACCAAACTTGTAGCTTAAAATCCAATTTTTTGCCAAATAACGTCTTGAAGCACAGCACTAAAATTTCAAATTACAAACATTATGTTAAATAACAATTCCAACACACTATCTAATATCACTAAATCAAAAAAATAGTGGACACTTACTGTGCTCCAAGTGTGCCAGAAGTAACACTGTTCAACAATGCAAAACACAACAGCAACTAAATAAACGGTGTACGGACACTTCATCACGTGACAGTTAATCACTGCACAAATCAGACATTTAATCATGCAACACTTAATCAGCAACATATAATTACTTAACAATTATCACATGACATAATCACAGTTACACATATAAAATCCTATAAAAACATAAAGGTCCATGAACACGTTAACAACTTGACATAATCAATCGCTCTGGGACAGAAGGTTCTGGCATTTGTCTTTATTAACTGTGTCGTGTCCTATGTGTAAGTGACAGAAGATTGTGCACCAGCAATTCTTTGTAGAAATGACGAGCGTTGCATATAAAGATCTTTTTCGATCCCTTGCACAAAAGTCCACAACTGAAAAAATGCCTGATGCAGACCAAAATGCCAACCTTCAGCTGCATTTGTTGTGCTTGCGATGACCGCTGTTCCTGCCTTATAATGATTCCACGTTTCTATCGGAAACATGGCTTGGCTAAGCCAGAACGTGGCGAACATTATAATATTCACCACGTCCTGGTCATCGTCTGTCTCTATAGGCATGTTGGAAAATGCCCAATCGATCACAGGTCAGTGATTAACTGTTGCGTGATGAAATGTCTACGTGTTTAACTGTCTAAGTGATTATGTGTCGGTGATTAACTGTCGCATGATTAAATGTCGGGTGATTAAGTGTCACCAAACCTAAATAAACTACACAGTATAACTGAATAACAAATAAATACATAATTAATAAATTAATTAATTCACTGCAAAATTGATAAATTAATTAATCAATTAATAATCAACAATTACAAATAAGTCACTAATGAATAAATGCAACACTGTGTAATTAAATCCTGAAAAATTCTACACAAATCTAAAATGTCTAATTCTTGTAGTAACAGAGTGATAATAAATATTCAAGAACCCAACATAATTACGGACTTCATCAAAAGCAATGCAGTTACAATAGAAACATCTGAAACAATAAAGTGGTAAATAAATGCAGAAAGCACTGCCAACATTTCAGCTATCTTGTTATTTATTATAGATGTACATAAATGCACTTTGTCTGACTTTTCTGGAATCAACAAAATGACAATAATGAGAAATATACAACATAGTGGATCATTTTGCAAAGTATAAGCCACAGGAACATTGGTGCTTTAGATCGGATGCACGAAGCACTCTGCACACATGACCGAAAACTGAGCTGAGGACATTCCTGCACAGAGCATCTAGAAAACTGATCTGCAGAAAATTATTTTTTGGCAAAATCTAAACTATTTCCCGATGAATTGATTGTAGTGCATGAAAGTGTAATGCTTATGCATAAAACATGTTAATGGTAAATGTTTAAACGACAACAGAAGCAGCACGCTCCTCGAAATAACCATCATAATAAAGCAATTCTTTAAAGAAAGTAAACAAATGAAGTACACAGCATTACCGTCGTATCGAGCTGCTGTGTCGATCAATGGCGCAGGCACTGCTGTGCAAGTCGGACAGTCGCTTGTGTTGAATCTCATCTAGCAACGACAGCATGCCTTTCCGCAGGTCCTCGTCATCACAAAGATCTGCCAATCAATCAACAGACAATATCCACACACCACGCTGGCATGACACGCCATAGCGCTCATGCATTGTGTCCAATCAACGAAGTTGCTCTACACCGAGCCAGGTTAGTACTTGGATGGTATGTAACCAGCCACCTAGCTCAACTCAGCCTTCTACCCTCCGGGAAACAAAAAAATCAGTATCAGCAGCTGTCCAGCTGAGTAATGATAAATGGTGATAAAAAATGCACTTCACTATGGCTGCCTATAGCTGGCTCAAGCTGGTCCAAAGGTCGGCAGCCACCTGGCGCTGTTACATTTAGTCAAATGAACCAGGTGCCATGACAACAGCACCAAAAACACTGGCATTAGCATTGTTATTATTATTATTGCTTCATTCACCAGTCACTTCCACCGGTGCATCATGATGCCAGCTGAAAATGCCAAACGTAACAAGTTTTACTGACAAAAACTGCCAACTTTCAAACAATACCATCTACATTAAAACCATCCTATATTGCCAAATTAATACCAAACTGGTGCTGAAATTGGGAGTTTAGTACTGCCAAACTAAACAATGAAATTGCTACCTCAAGGGACAATGCCAACTGCTAAAACAAATTAAATATAAAAAAAATTATTAGTTTGCAGTGTTGTGTAAGGGCAACTAAGTCACACATCCAAAACAGCAGAATTCATTTTATCAGGAAAAGTTAACAGACGAAATTGACTGCCCTTACAAACCAACGTCACGTGATCCCGTTCACTTTTCGTTCCAGTCCACCACAGGCGCAGAACTGTTCTAAGGGTGACCAGCCATTTCAATGGGAAACTCCAAAATTTGACCCCTCGTATTTCCCAAACCCCTTAATTTTTCCACACCAAAATTTACACAGATGATTATGTCCAGCATATCTCCTGATGTGCAAAATTTGGCGAAAATCCGTTTATGGGGGGCTTCTCCACGAACATGTGAAATATAATGCTTGCGTGACTTTTTGTGCCTTTCCTTTCCTTCCCTTTTTTTTCTTGCCATCCTCTACAGGAAATACGACTGAACTGATTCTAACGCACGACGGCTCATATGACGCGGTTTCACGCAAGGAAGTGCCTTATGGGGGTTACAAAATTTAAATTCAACATTTTCACCTATTTTTTCACAAAATATGAAAAATTACAATGGCACCCATGGGGAAAATTAGACAATGCTTTAAACAGTCATAACTCCAGCTATGTATAAAATAAAGTCGTAACTTTTGGTTCTAGGGTATGGTTTTTGGGGTCAGCCAATTTAACAGTGTCATTATATTTACCCCTGATCGACCCCCGTTGCCATGGCAACAAAATTTGGGACAAAATGGACGATAACTTGGCCAGCCTTAAAAGAAAATTGCACGCTGTTTGCACCTACCCCCTATTTTTAGGCCCACGCTATCCAATGGTGTCATTTGAATTTTTCCCCTGCCAACCCCCGTTGCCATAGCAACGAATTTTGGGACAAAATTGGCTATAACTCGGCCCCCATAAAAGATAATTGCATGCTGTTTGCACCTACCCCCATATTTTCGGGGCCGGGCTATCTGATGTTGTCGTATAAATTTCTCTCCTGGCGACCCCTGTTGCCATGGCAACGAATTTTGGGACAAAATTCACTATAACTCGGTCTGTGTAAGAGATATCTGCAAGATTTTTGCATCTACAGTGGGATTTTTGGGGACAGGCCATCGAATGCTGCCAACTGAATTTTTCCCCGAGCGACCCTCGTTGCCATGGCAACAAAATTTGGGACATATGGGTTAAAATTCAGCTTACGTAAAAGATATATCGAAGATCTTTGCATCAGATGGGGTGCTTTCAAGATCGGTTTATTTTGGCATGGGCAGTGTGCAATTATTCAAAAGCACACATATGCACCCCTGCAAAAATCGTACGTTAAGTATACGAAAAATCGTTATTATCTAGCAACAAAAAACATTTCTACATTATCTAACATTGCTATAATTAACTAATCCAGATTACACCCTTTCAGATAAAATAAAAATCATCGATCTTGGATGACCCTTAAGGTCACTGACAACAAGTACTGATGGCTATCCTAGCGACAGTTGGGCTTCTTGTTGACATCGTGGCACTATATAAGCCAGATCATCATTGCTATTATTCTGTGGCACACAGACTGACCAAGTGCGGTTTCTCCATTGTGAGTTGTAGCATCGACATTAGCACCGTGCTCCAGCAGTAATCTTACTGCTTCAATCTATCATCACAATTCCCATTCACACGACCATTTTTTACCAACTCCACCATAAATAAAAACTGTTATGCATATCATTGGACAGCAACTGTAATTACAAAAGACTTGTTCATCTGCATAACATATTAGAGAGAAGATTTTAGCGAAAAAGACAATGGAAAAATATAGATACAGACGGTAGACGACTTGATAGAAAATAACATTTAGGGTATACTGATGTGAAGAAAACAGCGGACGATAGAAGTATTTGGCAAACATTAGGAACAGGCAGTCATAAAACCTGCTGAATGAGCAAATTACTAAAAGCAGAAGTTATAGGAATGAGACAGATGGATAGATAGACCTGTCCCCAGCAAATAGCGCAGTGTATAGGTTGCCAGCCATCGTTGTCGACAGAGCTGACGAGCGCAGCGTGACTGAGCAGTAGCTGCATCACTCTCATGTAGCCATTGCATGCAGCAATGTGCAGCTGACAAACAAACACACAGCAACAGCAGCATTACCAGTCACCCATGCAGCCATCATGCTACTCAGCCAATTTGGTACAACCACGTTACGTTAGCGGCGTGAAAATGCACTTTGACACTGAACAGACTTAGGGCGCATTGCACCAACGTCGTTCAACTTTGAACCCGGGTCAAATCTGAATTTGAACCAAGTTCAGCTGTAAATTGCGTTGCACCAAAGCAGTTCAAGCGTTGATCTCCATTCAATTCCGTTCAATTCTGAACTGCCATCTGACCACCGATCAAATTTTGATCTCGGTTCAACTCACGGTTACGCATGCACAATAGACAATAAATACTTTCTGTGATACTATTGCTGCAAAAAATTGTCCGATTCGAATCTTATCCTGTCCAAAAACTTCTTTGTATCGAATTATAAGACCTCTAATGCAATTATTCTGATGATCTGGATATGTTAGGTTTCTACTGTATTCGTTTTATGTTCTCTTTGTGCTCGATAAATTAACAAATAGGGGGGCCTAGATGAATAAATCAAAAACTCATTCCTATCCATTTACAAGACATTAAATTCAATTATACTTGTAATCTAGATATGTTACATTTGTGCTATATCTGTTTTCTGTGGTCTCTTTGTTCGATATATTAATTAATGGATAAATAAACAGCATTCTAGACTGCCGATGCACCGTTGCTATGCCGTATACGGTAAACATATTATCTTGACAACGGATGTAGAATAATTAACGAATATCTATTGGAACACAAAATGCGTATCTTCGGAACTTTATCATGCAACAGCGTTGATGCGAAAATTGTGTGATAACTTCAGGAAAGCTTAAAATTGGAACTGTGACGTCACTGTAGTTGGCTCGTAAACCGAGCGTAGTTGACCAATCAGCATCGTCCATGGTATAACCACGGCCATTCAACTGAATGGGATCAGCTGATCCGAGTTCAACTTGGTGCAATGTAATTCAGCATGAACTTGGTTTAACGTTTGATCTAGGTTCAGCTGAACCGAGGTCATGAACGACATTGGTGCAACGTGCCCTTAGACAGTTTATTTAGCAGCAGCAGCTCAGCAGTAGCATTCGCTGCCGTGCTCATACAGCGAGAAGACCTCACTTCTGTTAATACACGGGCGACAGCCATCACGGACTGTATATATTTACGAGTCTGTCTTAGGGCGCATTGCACCAACATCGTTCATGATCTCGGTTCAGCTGAACCTAGATCAAAAGTTAAACCGAGTTCATGCTGAATTACGTTGCACCAAGTTGAACTCAGATCAGCTGATCCTGTTCAGTTGAACAGCCGTGGTTATACCATGGATGATGCTGATTGGTCAACCACGCTCGGCCTACGGGCCGACTACAGTGACGCCACAGTCACACGCAATGTTTGCGAAACAGTCCAGTATAGATTGGCCGTAATTTGTTCGAATTTTAAGTTTCCCTGAAGTTACTACACGATTTCAGCATCGACAGTTGCATTAATAAAATTCTGTAGATACGCATTTTGTGTTCCAATAGATATTGGTTAATTATTCTACGTCCGTTGTCAAGATATATGTTTACCATAGGTATGGCATAGCAACGGCGCATCGGCACTCTAGAATGCCTTTTATTTATCCATTAATTAATTTATCCAGCAAAAAGACCACAGAAAACAGATATAGCACAAATGTAACATATCTAGATCACAAGTATAATTGAATTTAAGGTCTTGTAAATCGATACAAATGAGTTTTTGTTGCTGTGGTTAGGGTTCGATCGTATGTTTACTGTAAAGGTGAGACATCGCCACCGAAAAATGCAATTTATTCATCTATTTGTGACCGATGACGTCACGTGACCCCAAAAGGTCAAACTCGTGATCCCATTATCTTTGGGGCCCAATATCTCCATAACGGTGCGAGATAGACGCATGGTTCCAATGGACCACCAATAGGAAACTACATATGCCAAGTCAAACGGTCAAACTCGTGACCCCAAAATTATTGAAGCCCAGTATCTTCGTATCTGTGCAAGACAGATTCATGATCATCATTGACTACCATTAGGAAAGTGCTCTCACCAAGTCCGATGGTCACGTGCCGATGACGTCACGTGACCCCTAAAGATCAAAATCGTGACCCCAAAACATTTAAGATTTGATGTCTTCATGGCCGTGGAAAGCAGATGGTTTATAATTGACCATCAACATAAAAACTTTGTCGTTGTAATAAAGCAGCAAATATAAATGTACAAAACATCAGTTTATACACTTGTTAATGGCAACATGCAATGAGTGACACATCGAAAACAGCAAAAATCATAAAAAGGTGATATTATTCAACAGCACATTGAC
>Ga0056128_1009031_pt1 | contig 12545 bp, 11 predicted proteins | sample WorMetLIZISLAND2_FD_71113 | JGI IMG/M metagenome (GOLD analysis project Ga0056128, IMG submission 71113) | Marine gutless worms symbiont microbial communities from Max Planck institute for Marine Microbiology, Germany - Olavius geniculatus... ...
CAACATTTAAGGACTTGCACATCGAAAACAGCAAAAATTACAAAAGGTGATATTATTCAGCAGCACATTGACACACAGTCAGTGTGATGCAGGCAATATCATCTTTTGTAATTTTTGCTGATTTCGATGTGCAAGTCCTTAAACGTTGCCATTAACAAGTGTATAAACTAATGTTTTGTACATTTATTATTAATGTAAGAATGCAGCCATATTTCTTCACTGCATTACCAGGACTGTGGTTGGGACTGAAATATCAGTCACTTTGTTATCAGTTGTCAAATTTATCGAAAAACAATATTTTTTTAAGTCTGTGTTACAAAGAAACAGATATGACTTGAGATGGACTCTGATATATATAATAATACTGAATAAGCCTGATTTAAACACGTAACAGTGTCGTGGCATGGTCCTGTGACTACTAGGAACATAAGTTTTACCATGTAACTAATAATGTGCCTACCCGATCTACCTCTAGCAATTTTCCAGTGCTAACAGCAAGATCGCCGATCTACCGCTAGAATTATTGTTTAGTAATACGAACTGTGCTTCAAAATGACAGAGTGCATGCGAATATTGACAAGATTGCTGTTGTTATTTTTGTTGCAGGTGCTTATCAACTAAAGTTGTTGTACATGACGAACTGTCTGCCGCCGCGGCCGGGACTGATGATTACTGGCGACCAGCTTCAGACTCAGACTCTACACATTGTGAGCGTAATGTGTCAGATGATGACCCAGCCATGAAACATTTTGCATGGATTTCACGGTTCGCTCCACAGTTTGCAGTCAGCGGTGCAGATGTTCACGTCATAATTGAGCCATCAGATTTCTACGAAACTTTAAAAGTTTGTCTATTTTTTTGTTGCAACACCTTGCATTTTTTCATTTATATGTACGTCAATAGTTAGAGTAGAAGTAGTTTTATAGTAGTTTTTAGTATTAGCAGTTACTAAATTAAGCAAGTTAGTTGGTTAAGTTTAAATAAGAAAGTAAGTAATGACAACGAGTGAAGTGTCCAAAGTCATACAAGCATCATTTCATGGGCACTGTACACAAGTGTACAGACCAGAGATGTGCGGATCCTGGAATTTTGGGTCCGCGTCAACAGGGTAGTGTCTGCATCTGCATTCGCACTGTCAGCAACAGTGATAATGTTTAAAATATATTGGAACCCAGGGACAGCCTTTAACAATGTGGGAAGTGGAAGAAAATTTTGTAGCATTGTTGTTGCCAGAAAGTAGGAACATTGTGCTAAAGAAGTTTGTTTTTTGAAGGGAGCATCTGCGTTTACTAAGACATTAAAAATTGCATCTGCGACCTTGTCCACAAACTGCTTGCAGATGTACATCCTGTCTGTGGACGTGTTCGCACATCTCTAGTACAGACTAAGAGCTGTAGATTAGTGATGATTCGATATGTCGAAAATGTCGATATATCATTTTTGATATCGATATATCGTATCATATCATATCATCGAAAAAATATTGAATTTTTCGATATATTGCGATGTATTTTATATATCACGATATTTTTGATATATTGCGATATTTTACACCAGAAATTTATAATTTTATTACTGCATTACCAAAATAATGAGAATAAATGGAGAAAATGACAAACTAACCAAAACAAACTAACTATAGTGTCATAATTTAACGACACTTATGACAGTCTATAGTTTTTTTTTTAGTTCACTGACACATTTTAGTATCTACGTAAAACAAACTGCCTTGCTGAATGTTTACGTCTTGTTTTTGTGCTTGTATAAAATTTATATACTTATCATTTTACAAATATTGATATCGATATTGATATTGCAATACTTTCAAAATATCCTATCGATATCATATTGAAATTGAAATCCTGATGTCAAATTATCACTACTGTAGATATGTTTTAGCTAGGGCCAGAGGACAGATGACTACTAGGTTGTTACTAAAATTGCTTTATTGTGGTATTGAGCATGAAGGTGTTTTGAGTTTTATGTCGTGCATGCCATTTTTGTGAGTATTCTGTGTTGTCAGTGATTAGTGATTGACTACACGCACCACAGCTTTCTACTCATGAAGTTCTATAGACCTGAAGTTGAAACTTCGTATATAGGTAGATATGGTCGGAGGTTGGTGTGCCGTTGTCCATGCCCGGTTTTTTGCTTTTAGTGAAGCTGTGAGCCTCAGTCTTGAACTAATTTTTTTCTGTATTAAAATTGTTAGTTACTTAATTATGTCACAGATTGATGTTGGTTGATATGCCGTATGACTCTTGACTCATTTTTGTAAATTCTTGTGATGTGTTCAGAGATTGGCACAGACGTCAAGTAAACGAATTGTGCTAGCTTCTTTGTACCTGGGCACTGGAAAGTGTGAACAAGAACTGGTGAAGCATTTTTCTCTTTTTTTACACTTTTATTGTGTAATTGATTTGAGCTATTGCTGTCACTACTAGTTTAACTAGTCTTCTTTAACAGAATGAATGAGTCTCCAGAATATCTTGCTTGAAGATGAGATACAGAGACTGCTGTTTTGCAGACCCGTCGAGAGCCACAGCAGGGCTCGGGGAAGCATTATCATGGGGCTCCTCTGTGGAGAAAATTTTTGAATTTTTCTTCATAGAGGGGCCCAGGGTAACTTACCCCCTAACCCTCTCCCTCTTGACGGGCCTGCTGTTTTGCTTTTGCTGCATATGGTGTACATTTTAATACAATCAGCACTGGTCTGTGAAGGAATTCTGGCCAGTAGTTTACTGCAGCTTGCCTCTGGCTTAGGAATGGACCTTATCTGTAACACAAGATAATGTTCATATGAACACGGAGTCTGTCCAATGCATTTCGATAGTTTACAGTATAAGTCCTTATAAATATAATCAGTGAGCTGTTTAGACCGGTAGAAAAAAACAAACAGTTTAATTTCAAATTGTACAGCAGCAATGATCCTTTCATTTTTCTGTATTATTTCAACTAAACAATAAACATTGTCAGTTACGAGACCATTCGATTCATTACCAGCGCTTTACTATAAAAGGTCCATCGTCTATCTTGCACCGTTATGGAGATAGGCCGCCTCAAAGATAATGGGGTCACAAGTTTGACCTTTTGGGGTCACATGACTTCATCGGTCACGTGACCATTTGACCATTTGGGGGTCGACTTCCTATGGGTGGTCCATAGGGACTATGCATCTATCTGGCACCGTTACGGAGATATGGCGCCTCAAATATTGGACGCACGGACGTGGACATGGAAAGACGGAAGAATGGAAAGAGAAAAAGGAAGTGGGAGGAGATGGGGAGAGAAGGGAAAAGGAAAGTGAAAGGGGAAAAGGAAGGGAAAGGGGAAGGTGAAAAGGAATGGAAGGTAAAGGGAAGGGGAAGGGAAATGGAAAGGGGAAGAGAAAGGAAAAAAGGGGAAAGGGTTAGGGAAAGGGGAAAGGAAGGAAAAGGGAAAGGCAGAAGGTAAGGGAAAAGGGAAAGGGAAGAGATAGGGGAAGGAAAAGAGGAAGTTGAAAGGGGAAGGGAAGGTAAAAGAAGGGAAGCGGAAGGTAAAGAGAAGAGGAAGTGGAAGGGAAAGGGGAAGAGAAAGGAAAAGGAGAAATGGAAAGGGCAAGGGAAAGGGGATGGAGAAAAGAAAGGGAAAGGGGAAGGAAAATGGGGTATGGGAAGCAGAAGGGGAAGGAGAAGGAAAAGGGGGAGGTGTAAAATGTATGTATGCGGCATCTTTTTATGACCAACGTGTGAAGGTTGACTGCATCCGGTCAGCAGCTGTTGAATCAAAGGCAAAAGATGGTAAGCCGGTTCGCGTGAATATTCTCCTCGACTACATGCGAGGTTCGAGAGGAATCAAGAACTCCCGGACAATGCTGTTGCCTCTTTTGAGGGAATTTCCGTCGTCCGTCACCGTTGCTCTGTTTCACACGCCGAAGCTTCGAGGCATCGTTCGACGTCTGCTGCCGGAACGATACAACGAAACATTTGGAGTGAATCATATCAAAGCTTACGTCTTCGATGACATCGTTGTCATTAGTGGGTAAAGTACGATCAATTAATTATTTAGTCCACTTCACGAAATAAAAGTGAACTGAACTTAGTGCATTTTTGTTGATGAGAATGAACTCATATTTCAGTTTAGTACGGTGCATTTTTGTTGCAGTGTACATGCCTAAACAGACAAACTGCTTGAATTGCCGCCACCAGCTATATAGGACAAAATTGAAGCTTGTGTGTTTGACAAAAAAAGTGGATATGCCATTCAAAGGCTGATTGTATGAAAGGCTGCAAATTCATCTAGACTTGTCTCTGTTACTTTGTTTGCTGGCAGGCATTTCCTATAAAGCCAGTAGACTGTGAAGTGTGGTAAAAAGACTACATATCTAGACTTAGGGACTATTGTTATACACCATGGTCCATAAAAAACGTGGCACTTTACTTTTGTCCATGAAATATAAACGTAAGAAAAAACTAATGATAACTAGAAATACGTTCTGTGGAACGAGGTATCTGTCCCATTGCCATGTTATATAGCCTAGCAGCTGCGTTTCAGTTTTTGACGATCTTGTGAGCCTGCAGCCAATTTCGTCTTTGAATAAAAACGGTTGGTTGCCATTACAACAGGGGTCTTCAGGGGAGAAATTTACATGACACCATTGCATAGCCTGGGCCCAAAAATAGGGGTGTAGGTGAAAACAGCGCACAATTATTTTTCACGGGGGCCGAGTTGTAGTCAATTTTGTCCCAAAATTCATTGCAGTGTCAACGGGTCAGCAGGGGAGAAATTTAAATGACACCGTCCAATAGCCCGGGCCTGAAAATAGGGGGTAGGTGCAAACAGCGTGCAATTATCCTTTACGCAGCCCGAGTTATACTGCTTTGCAATAATCGTCCATTGGCTGTAATGCAAAATATTGCAACTTTTGAATGGTTGCTATTGCAACAGGGGTCGATAGGGGGTAAATTTAAATGACACCATTGGATAGTGCGGGCCCGAAAATATGGGGGTAGGTGCAAACAGCGAGCAGTTATCTTTTACGGGGACCGAGTTATACCGCTTTGAAGTTCCCATAGGCCGTCATGCAAATTTTTACAAGAAATTTGAGCTAATGCTCACGGGACGCGTGAAAGCCTATAGCAGTTCCTGCCCGCAGGCAGTCACCCATCGCAGTACTAACCGGGCCCGGCATAGAGTAACTTCGTTGCAGCCGAAACGCGTTACCAACGACGTCACGCCACAAACGCCAGTACCGTAGCGCCACCTTGTGAATGATTTTGTGTCGCAGCCCGAAATCGCCCGAAAAATCCATAAAAATCCCTATTTTGGCGTTCAAGGTCATCCAGGGTCATTGAATTTGGCGCCAATTGAAAGCCAGTATACGATTTCCTATTAGTGATTAATAGTAATTTAGGCCTTATCTCGCACCGTTACTGAGATACAGCGAGTTATTGGCCGAAAATCGCAAATTTTGAACATCCCCTCTCATTTAGGGCCTTTATTCGGGGTGACTCCCTTTGAATTTATGGAAAAGCTTTACGGTTTCTGAAACTAAGAGTCTTCCGGGCAGCCGACGGTGAAGATTTGGTGATCGTAGCTTGCGTTGTTTTTGCCTGATCTACCTGTGTGACAGACGGACGGACAGACAGACGGATGGAATTGTGATGGCTAAGACACGCTGAAAGCATCGCTGCTTTCGCGTGTAAAAAAATGGGGTAAAATACGGGAAGGAGTTGTCAGATTTTTATCCCAAACAAACTCGATCTTACTTTTTGGGCCCTGAATCACTGTGCAAAATTTCATCAAAATCAAATCAAAATTGTGGTTGTAGGAGTGTTTACAGACAGACTGACAGAATGACACACAGATGCAAGTGATTTTATAATCTGTCCCATGCTATGCTATAGCAGTGGGACATATACTAACAAACATTTAGGTAAATGAAAAAACCACTTCTGACTAACATTACGGTAAATGAACCGTATGACACTAGACCGTGCTAGACCCACACGGTTCACACATGGTTCACCACAATGTTGATCTGAAGTGTTTTTTATTTTCCAAAAATGTTTGTTATTATCGTTGTACATTTATATTTTAGTTATGTTTCACAAAGTAGTGTAGAGATTCACTTACAGTGCGGTGGGATATACTCTGTGTCTCAAAAAAACATCCCCGACATTTTTGACTGTAACTTGAAAAGCAGTTATCAGATTTTGATAATTTTTGATACGAATATCCCTGACACAACTTGCCATCAAAATTAATGACTATTCAGTTTCCCACCTCACCCAACATTTGTTTCTGCACTACCTGGGTAAAATACAATCAGCAAAATATCACTTTTTTATTTGATGCAATATGATTGCTTAATTAACGTAACACGTAGAAACACATTTTGTTCACATTTCTGACACTTTGGCTTACATTTCATCCAGTTGTCCATTTTTTAACTGCCTGCAGTAAAATTGCTTTAAGTATTGGCCCACTATGCGAACACAGGCAAGGAGACGCTTTCTTCATTTATTGACAACAGTATAATATAATAATTGTCTTATTGCAAATTGTCCGCAGAGTGTCCAGTGAAAGAATTTGGAAAATCGGTCAATAATTGGCAAAAATATGGACAAATGTAAAGTGCCACGTTTTTTATGGTCCACCCTGTGGCTTGAGTCGATTGGCTGTTTAGTACTGCTGGTATTGATGAAATGGGTGTCTTACATGTAATTGCTCTAATTACACACAGCACAGCAAACATTGTCTTAACAGTTGAGTCATTTTTATAGGTTTTTCTTATCACGATTATCCTTGTCGCTTTTCAAGTTTGTCCAGTTTGCTTGCTGGATTTTTCAAGTATATTCCAACAGATCTTAATAATATTTTAGTAGGTTTGGCTGTGGTCTAAGGAACAAATGGTATTTTTAGTCCACCCGAAAACGATAGTTTTTGGAAGGACTTATGTTTTACTACAGATGTTTATTTTTTTTCTTCCGACGCGAGATCTCCGAGATGCGTGGGCTGACCGGCGTGAAATTTTGCAGGATGGTCATTACTAGGCCCTATTTTATAATGCTGGTCCAAAATTTTGGGGGGCACACCCCGAAAAAATTTCGGGGGCGAAAAACATGCAAAGTTTGGCCCGATTTCGGACGACTTCGAAGTTCGGTGGCGAATACCTCCGAAACGGATGAATATATTCCAAATCGGATTTTTATTCCGTCTACCGCGATTCCTCCTGCGTTAGGCGAAACAAGTCCGGTGAAGTTTGGTCCAGTGACCTTGGAGATCTCGATGTGAAATCGTACTCACCTAAAGCACATTTTTCGGAAGAACATATTTCGGCCCTAGGGGGTGCTGCACCCCCAAATTTTTACACGCGCTAGAGAATGACCAAGTCTTACTAGCGCACCCCCGACGGGGACGGCGGCCCCCCTTACAACTTTTTTCAAAGGGGGGTCAAAAATTGACTCAAAATGCAATAAATTAGCGCTTATAACTTCGGAGTTAGGGGTGTAGCCCGACGAAACTTTGGCACTTGACGCATCTCTATGTTGGGGTGTTAACGCAAGTACAAATTTTGGGGGCACCACCCCCCTTAAAATTTGGGAAGGCAAAAAACGTTCAAAAATCGGTGCGATTTACGACAACTTTCGAGTTTGAGCGCAAATATCTTTGGAACAGATGAAAATAATGACATGATCTAAACGGCGTTGACGAGAGCGATCCTTTTGGCGTTGAACAAAAAAAATTTTGTGAAATTCTGTAAACTACGAACCAAGTTATAAACGCTAATGTTGACTTACCCTAAGTCGCATTTTTCGGAAGGCCATATTTCGGCCACTAGGGGGTGCTGCACCCCCAAATTTTTACACGCGCTAAAGAATGACCAAGTCTTACTAGCGCACCCCCCATTGGGGACAGCGGCCCCCCTTACAACTTTTTTCAAAGGGGGGTCAAAAATTGGCTTAAAATGTAATAAATTAGCGCTTATAACTTCGGAGTTAGGGGGTTTAGCCAGACAAAACTTTGGCACTTGACATGTCTCTATGTTGGGGTGTTAACGCAAGTACAAATTTTGGGGGCACCACCCCCCTTAAAATTTGTGAGGGCAAAAAACGTTCAAAAATCGGTGCGATTTACGACAACTTTCGAGTTTGAGTGCAAATATCTCTGGAAGCGATGAAGACAACGACAAAATCTAAACGGCGTAGATGAGAGCGATCCTGTCGGCGTTGCACAAAAAAAATTTTGTGAAATTCCGTCCACCACGAACCAAGTTATAAGCGCTAATGTTGACCTACCCTAAGTCAACAATGCGCGTTCGGCGTATGCCAATGCATTTGAGTTCCGGCCACATGACTTTGATGCCGGGGAAATTCTCCCCCCCTTTTACCTCCTCCCCCCTAATTTTCCCCAATTGGACTTAGGGCGCCGGGCGGACTCACGTTGGGCTTTGCCTCAAATTTCTAGTTAAATTTTGATTTAATACATAAATACATAATTATGATCTCTGTTAAGTCCATTGTATTGATAGATGGCGGCGCTGTTTCAATTAGATGTTTGAGATAACTGATTTTGCTATATATGCTGGTTGTGCTGGTGTTGTAGGGCCAACCTGAGTGAATTGTATTTCACCCAGCGACAGGATCGCTACATGGTCTTGTCCAACTGTCCTTCACTTGCCGATTTCTTTGACAGACTTATTTCCTGTGTCCAGAGATATTCGTTTAACTTGCGGTCAGATAACAGTGTGCAGTTGGTCGACGGAATCATGTGCCATCCATTTGCTGGTAACAGTTGCTTGCTGTTCTTGGCTGAAGTGCTTTTACTGACATCTGTAGGTTTTGTCCCAGGCCTCTGAAACTGAGTTAGATATGTGTTTTAGTCCTAAGTGGAAAATGCACCAGATAATAGCCACATTCAGTTTTGTAGATTGACAAAATGCATCCATTAATTTTGACAGCAAGTTAGACTACAATTTTAGTTGCTAAAAATCAGTATTTTGTCAAGTTTATTTAATTAACTCATTAATTATATTATTAATTATTAATTAATTATTAATTATTATAAGGAGCTAGTTTGGATGTTCTTTGATTTTGGATGTTTATGGTCAATATGGTGTTGGTAAAATTTTTGCAAGTCCGTTTCAGTCATAAGTGGTCACAAGTAGTGTATTTGATGGCCACAGGCTGCATTTAAGATTCTTTCTTTGCCTTTTCTGCATATGTGCCACTTGAAAGATGTACTCTGCATTATGTTCTTACTGAAGAGTTATCGAGCTAATCTGCTCCTATACGCAGCTGATTATAGATATGTCCAAATAATCTCTACGGTCTGTTTAGTAATAGTTAGGGCCCACAGTTTTCCATGGAAAATTTTTGCCAAATTCTGTGGGCCAGTTTGCAAAATTCCACGGCTTATCATGGCAAAATCATCCAAATTCTGCGGCTTACTGCAGCTTTCCATTTGTAAGTAAACCGAACTCTATCCTGTTCAAAAACTTTAGTTTCTGAAGGGCTGTCTGGCATAGTGACATTTTGCTGAGTTATGCTAGCAACGTATAAAGACAATTACCTGTATTTTTTTGGTTCTAAAAGTGTAATCTGTCAAGTTGCGTTGCGTTTATTTACGTCTGTGCCATATTTTGATAGCTGTTAGTAGGGCCCACAGCTTTTGGCAGTTCAGTTTGATTTTTTCTGTGATAAAAATGTGTCATCAGGTCAAAAATCGTACTAATCGCTGGAGAATTTCAACTTCTGCAAAATTTCGCAGAAATACCAAAATTCCACTGCATAGGGAAAATTCCAAGGTTTGCCTCAAAATTCCGTGGCCCGCAGAAAACTGTGGGCCCTAGTAATACTGATACTAGTAATAACTGGTAATATTTTTTCATGGTACAGTCTGTTAGAAATTGTCATTAGTATAGGCAACATATGTATCATGCTGTAGATAGATTTTGTGCTTATAGTTTGCTTATGTGTAAATTCAACGGATTACGTTACTCCTGTCTTTAGTCATGTGTTCTCTTTTAGTTTTTCGTGTAAAAAAGGTTGACACTTCTGCCCGTGCCACATCTTTTATTAGTTTGCCTAATCTCTGGCACAAATTGAAGCCTGAACCTGTTAGAATCATGAAGTTCTGTGGAAGTAATTTATTACCGTAATAATTCTTGGAACCATTAGCAGTTGAAGTCGTTTGAAGTGTGCTATACTGCACCTATTTTCAGATGCCGATGCTGGTGCCAGATACAAAAAAGAGTTTGCTGATGCCATACATAAAGTAATTGCTCAGTCAGCTTCAGACTCTGATACAGTCGGAGCAGCAGACACTGTGGTATATCCGCTGGTACAGATGGGTCCAGTGAATGTCACTGTAGATGAGCATGTCACCAGCAGACTGTTCCACAGTGCTCCGGCCACTGCTACACTTTATCTTGCGTCCGGCTACTTTAATCTGACCTCCAGCTATCGACGCTCCATTGTTGACCAGTGCCAGGCCACCTTTGAAATTCTGACCGCCGCACCGGAGGTAAAGTTAGCTGCGTCATAAGCGCCACTTTTTCTGTTGGACAGCTGAATACTTAATTTGTTTTTTCGCTCTTTTTGTGAATGAGTAAACACTGTGAATGATTTGCTGCAAGAGTTAACAAGGATCAACATAATTTGGCTAACAAAAATTAAAGCACCAGTTACATGTTTTGGCTGGGGGGTTGACCCCCAAACCGTCCCTTCTTCTGGAAATCAGGGACCCCCATTTGACACAGTATGACATTGGAACTCACAAATGGCATCTAAGTCATCAAATGTGACAGACAGACAGACATACTATGGAGAAATATGTTGCAATAGGCAGAATTGCTTAGAGCAAAAAAAACTTGTGTTGTGTCTTTTCGAACTGGACCATGTAATGTGTGAAATTGTGATCATTTCTGCTAAAGCAACTAATGGTAAAGAATAATGGCATTTGGATCAGTCACTTTTTCTAGCTGGATTAATCCAAAAAAACACACAGATTTAGGTGATAATTTCTGGTTGTTTGAGCATGGCTTAAGGTTGACGCTTGTTCACCAGATCCTTTTTCTGATTATTCTCTGGATTGGACTCTCTCTAGCATCTCTTCTAGTGGACCTAGCAATAATTTGTATTACTTAGGCCACTTTAAAAATCGTTGATTGATTGATATACCGCAATTAAATGTTGGTGGCGATTTGCATACTTAATGGATTCTACACCATTATACGGGATTCTTTACCGTTCTGAGATAGCAGCTGTGTTCTTTGTATTTGCCAGGGGCTTAATTTACAAAACATCGTAAAAAATCATAAAATTGTTGTAAAATCTTTGCAAGTTTGTCGTATCTTTGTTGTAAATCAACAAGTTACGATGATGTAAGATTGTCATAAAAACTTTGTATCTGAATTTTGGGAGCTGATTTTACGACTTCGTAACTCTCTTGCAATTTTGTCGTAACTCCGTAGTCGCTAAAATTAGCCAGCCAATCAACCGCTGTTCAGCTGACCTTAACCAAGACCTCAACCAATCACGATTCAGTGTCACTGCGTCACTGCACGCCGATCATCTGCTTCCACCGTTGCCAATGGTTACCAATGTAAACAATAACAAGTGAACTGATTTTGCGGCAATTTCGCTTCCTGAAGTTACTGCAGACAAAATTTATACGTATTACTGCACTACGTGAGAATTGTATACTAATGAAAAATCGAAATAATTGCTGCATGCGTGCTTGATGCTGTCGTACAACAGCTAATGAGCTATTATACATTTTGTCGTAATTTTGTTGTATATTACTCATAACTTTCTCGTACAACTTTTTGTAAATCTCGTTTTATTGTAAATCTGTCGTAAACATGCTGTATGTGGTAACATTGTCGTAAATTTGTCCTACGATGTTTTGTAAATTTGGCCCCAGGTGGCAACATCGTTCTTGCTTCTAGTTTTTCTGTGTGTAATTAACTGGCTTCAGGCAAATGGCTTCTTTGGTGGTCAGGGGGCGTCTGGTTCCATCCCGGATGCATACACGTACATCGCACAGCGTTTCTGTAACGAGTTGGTGAGATGTCGGCAAGACAGCCGCATCACTCTGCACGAGTTTTCCAGGCCGGGTTGGTCAGTTCATGCCAAAGGTCTCTGGTACTATCTACAGAACCAGACACTGCCAACTATGACGATGGTTGGGTCACCGAACTTCGGTAAATGAAATTGCTTTGCCACTTGTTTTATTTTGAGTTGGCCACCTTAAACCACTGTTACTGCTGTGCTGATAATGTTCTCCCACTGTCAGCTAATCGAAGTTGTCTTATTAGCAAAGCTGCTGCTACTAGTAGTGCTGCTAAATACTTTTGATGTGCTGAGCTTTGGTTATTTACTTTTTGTCTTCGGAAAATGCAGTCTTGATCTCAAACACACTAGCAGACGCTTTAAACACATCATGTGTGCAACGACGAAGTCAGAAGGTTAACCAAGCAACCCCATCTCTCAGCCATAGTCCAGTCAAGGCGCCTGTCCCTGTTCGGACACATTGCACGAATGCCTGATGAAACAGATGCA
>Ga0056128_1009032_pt1 | contig 12545 bp, 6 predicted proteins | sample WorMetLIZISLAND2_FD_71113 | JGI IMG/M metagenome (GOLD analysis project Ga0056128, IMG submission 71113) | Marine gutless worms symbiont microbial communities from Max Planck institute for Marine Microbiology, Germany - Olavius geniculatus... ...
AAAACACAGCGAACTTGTCGCGAACCTGCTAGCACTATCACAACATGTCGTGATAGCGCTATCTTGTCCGAGACAGGTTTTTCGAGCCGAAAAAGTCGTCAGCCTGTCGCAGACACCAGCAAACTTGTCCGAAACCCGTCCGAGACCTGTCCGCTAGCACGTGCTAGCGAACAGGATAGCATAATGGACTTTGGACATAAAAATCACAAATTTTCCCCACCCCCTTTCATTTAGTGCCCTTGTTCGAGGTAACCCCCTTCGAATTTATGGAAAAGCTTTATGGTTCCTGAGACTAAAGTCTTTCAGGCAGCCGATAATGAAGATTTGGTTATACTAGCTTGCACCGTTTTTGACTGATCCATGCATGTGACAGACAGACAGACAGAATTGCAATGGCTAAGACAGGCTGAAAGCAGTAGTTGCTTTCGCACATAAAAAGCTACGCGCTGGAGTGCTCTAAAGTGACATCTGATGATGGTAGAAGAGCATACATGTTAAAAAGCAGGCAAAAATGTCCACCCTGTGACGACATTATATATGGCCATCCGGCGTCCACCTATCTAGTCCTAAACATGCTCGATGCACTGTCTAACCTTAATTTCTATCTTTTGCCTTCTAAACTAAAAATTGGCATGCAGGTTATTCCTGTTGAAAGTTCACACCAATTGTGTTTATTCTATTTATTTTTGTTTCCAAGCAAAGCCAACATGATAGAGACAGACGGACAAGACCTGTTAGGTCGGCCACATAATAAATGTTATTTGAAAACTATAAAATAAAAAAAAAAAATGAAAACTGAACTGAATGAAATCACACACTAAACTAAGAAACAGGCTGTGTGACAGACTCTAATCAAACTATGACAGAGAATGCCTACATCACATAATGTATACAAAGCAATAACTGACTGAATTAATAAACCAAAAAAATAACACAAATTGAAAAAACAACTGTTAAACAAGTTAAGCATTCATAGCAGAAATAATATTGTTATTGCTAGCATCATCCAAAGGTCTATTGAGGTTTTACAGTATCTGGTAAAAAACTAAAACATAGAAACGGAGCACGAGAACGCACGAGGGAGCACCGCCGGCAGACGCAGACTTGACAGTAAGAATTCGTTCCAAGCATAAAGCCGAGTAGCTGTGAACGACTGGACTCGGCGCCTGCAGCAACTTGATCAGTGGGCCAAGAGACGCTACAAGTACCTCCCTCGGCAACTGCATTCGGTTCACACCATAGCATTTAGTCACACAGCAGACTGGTTAGCTATTCTAGGCTGCGGAATTTCGAGCCAAGCAGCGGAATTTTGCCCTTCTCCGCAAAATTTTGATATTGCCGCGAAATTTCACAGAATTTTACAGAAGTTAAGAAATGACCGACGATTAGTACGATAATCGGCTTTAAACTGACAGAGAAAAATCAAACTGAACTGCCTAAAACTGCGTATACGGCACAGTCATAAATTAACAGAATGCGACTAATTGACAAATTGCACTTCTGAAAAGAAAAAAAGATTGATAATTTCCTTTGTATGTTGCTAGCATAACTCAGCGCCATGCGAGCATCCAAAAACTGAAGTTTTTTAACAGAATAAAGCTTAGTTTACACACAAACGGAAGGCCGCGGTAAGAAGCAAAATTTCGACAATTTTGCAGCGGTGAGCCACGGAATTTTGCGAAATGGCCCACGAAATTTCGAAATTTGACAAAATTTACCGCAGAAAACTGTGGGCCCTATACATGAGCATCAGATGTATCATAAGTAATCATCATCATCATTTTATTTGACTCAGGCAGCATGGCCTATAAAACACAAGAATATTCAGAAATTTCCAACTCTAACATTTGTGATAAATTATCGTTACACAAAAACTGACAACATTTTCATTAACGCAACTACAGAGCTTACCTGATTGCGAAAGACCATCAGGTATTTAATAGCATCAGCTTTCAGCACAGGATTTTCACTCACTACAACAGTCAACAGACCATGCCTGCAAGCTTTCAGTTCTAACTGCATCTAAAAAATTGAAAGAAAAACATACTTATCGCCTTGAAATAATGCAACTTACCAATAATGTGACAAAAACTAGACTGCCAACAGATGGTTAACAAAGTAAAGTGAGTAAAATGCAAATTTATAAAGCACAAAAGCGTTAAGCCTTTGGGTTCAGCTGGAGTAAGGTTTATGACAGGGTGTGTCAAACAAATGACTGACATTATGTCACATTATAAAGAAGTAGTTCTCACCATCAGTGGACTGCAGGTCGGGAACAATATGAGAGTTAAAGAAATCCACCACATTTACCAGCTCACTGGTCTGTGTAATTCCATGCTGCACATGTACACAACAATCAAATACAGCTACGAAGATTAGCGATAGTTATTAATCGTTACAAAATTATTCTGTCAGTTAACCAAATTTTAATACATTAAAGTTTGTATTAAAATTTTGGACTTTTTTATAGGCTAAAATGACTGATGTTTGTAATCATATTTTATTTTGCGCAGGATTTCATAGTTTTTCACTTGCATAGTGTTAGTTTAACAGGCTGCACTCTGTGAGCTTTGATAACACAGTTCATGTACTGCATCATCATCATTTTTTCGGGTTCTGTCTAAAGGTTTTGACTTAACTAGTCAATTTTTCCACAGTTACTCAACTAAATCAACATATCTGTACACTTGGAACGAAATTTTGTAAACTTCTTTGGAAGATCTTTGGAAGACTTTTTTCCTAAAAAACAGAATGCAGATTTTTGAAACTTCTTTCGAAAATGTTTTTGGAAGAATTTGGGAAGATCTTCCAAAGAATATTTTGAGAAAGAATGCACATTTTTAAAACTTCTTTGGAAGAACTTAGGAAAATATGTAGGAAAGCACTAATGTTGTCTTATGTTAAGAAAGCTGCGTAATAAAATGAAATATGTAAAAAGTATGCAATGGTGACATTTATTTTAGACGTCACATATGACGTCATAGATTATTTACGTGGCAGCGCTACTGAACCGGCAATGAGTAAGTAAAGCAAATTGGCACTGGGTCAGCTTGAACAATGAAGCTGTGCGCAAATTGTGCTTTTCACACACGTGCCAAAATAAAAAGTTTTCCAAAGAATTTTTCCAAAGCAGTTTTGAAAATGGGGTGATTACATCACAATGATCTGTATGAGTGCATCCGATTGGTTGAACTAGTTTACAAAGATAAGAAAAGAAGAAGTTCTTTGGAAACGCAAAAAAAGCTGTCGAAAATTAAAAAAAAACTTCTTCAGAATTCCTAAATCATCTGACATAGGAAAATCTTTGAAAAAATGTCTTAGAAAGTTTCAAAAATTTGGCCCTTGGTGTACACATAAATGACATGGGGCTGCACAAACTCAAACAATCAGTAGTGAAGCTGTAAAAACAGACAAATGAAACAGGCAAAGAAAGAACCAAAACTTTACAAAACTGACAAAGACAAACAAGAGTTAACAAGGAATACCAACAAACAACTTTGCGGCCTTGAAAACGACTGCATCCGCAACACAAACATAAACATACCTTTTGTGTCTGCGCCTTAGCCGCTAGCGATGTCACTAGAAATATTGCGGCATCTTTATTTTTCCAATTCTGCGAAGGATTCTTCGAATACTCCTGTCAAAAAAACACAGCTGATGTAATAATATGCACAAAACAGTATAAAATTGACATCAACAAGTTTAGTCACTCAACGTGAGGTAAATGCAATGCAAAGTTCTTCCTAAGCCAGAAGGCCAATTGGCCCATGCCCAACAACGATCTCCATTTCCTTAGCCCCAATCAGACACCATTTTATACTACCAGTACCAGAACATGGATACAGGCCTAGTGCATCACATGATGTGCATTTGCACTGTTACTCACTGCACCTACCCACGGAGGGATGGCCAGGCTGAGTTGACCTGGCTAACCCACAAACAGTGCATCAAATTTGTCATTTAACATAACAACATTAATTAACACTTATTAAGTAAAACTGGCAATAAAACTGGAAAGAAAACAGCAAACCAAACTGACCAATAAAAAAACTGCTTTGGATTCAGATTACGACTAATTACAAGTTATTTGCCTACGCAATAACAGAAATGATAAACATACCAGCAGCATGTGCTGAACATAATTTGAAAAGATCTGAATGACAGGAGCTTCAAACGACTTGCACAACGCACGCACGAGATCACATGCTGCCCTACGTCGCGTGTCTACATCTAGACAACAAATACCAGCAGTTCAGCCACATAATATAATATGATTTTGTTACTTGCCCGAAAAAAACATCAGCAGCATGCTAACAACAGTACTTTCTAGCAATATTTGCTAACATATCAAAGACGAATTTTGGCCTAATTGTCAGAGCTATGTTGGCCAAGGGTCAAAATGAAATCACGTTCTTGGAAACAGACCGTAAATGCTAAAAGCGCAAACAATGAATCAATTATTAACTAGACAATAAAGATCAAAAATGCAACAACTAAGATTAAAACTGAAAAACATTATATGTATTCCGAGTCAAATTACTACATGTATAGAGATTACACAGTGAAGATGTGTGCATTTAAGGCCGACAAAAGATGCACGAAATCATCTGCACTGCATACCAGAGCCTTCGACATCTCTTCTCATGTACTCCTCAGCATTATCTTCAAACGCTTCTTCATCGGCATCTGACGAAACAGTATGAACACAAACAACGTGTTCACTGCAATATGTAAGACACTTATCCAGAGACACTTAACAATGACATTTACTGAGCTACTGTAACAACACTGCTTTTGTCAGTTCAACTGGCCATTTTGTTCAGAATTAATCTGCATTTAGGTGAAATTTTGGAATTGATGAAGCAGCAACTTTTACACATCACATGCCCTTCCGAACAAACAGCATCAAAAAAGGTAAAATATTTTCATTGTCTATGTCTGCTTCATTTTCAAAATTCTGGTTCGAAATCACAGCAGTGAAAAGTTAGTCACTATTAACCAGCTAAGTCTACTACGAAGCTATGCCATAATGCTCACAGCAATACCTAAACAATAAAACCAATAGTTATCTTTGCATGCAATGCAGTACTTAACTTTCTCAAAAGTTTTGTATTTCTGTTGTAAGTTACCAAAGAAGGTTGGCAAATACTCAGACTATAACATTATAATACCGTACGCAAACTGACAAAAAAGAAAATACAACAGCACAAATTTTAAAAAATCAACACGAGGCAATAACACTTTTTAAGACATGTAAGAACGTTGAAAACAACATACCTCTGAACTCCATGTTTGGAACGATCACCTTCTCACAGATGCCAGTCAGAGTGTTGGTGTCGGCAAATAGTTGCTTATACGCCGGTCGTTCGGCTACCGATGCAAGGAACTGGATAGCACTGCTCACAAGCTACAACAATATCAATAATAATAACAAAAAACTTCATTGTATAAACCAAAGTTAACAAAAAATCTGAGCTAATGCTCATGAGATGCAAGAGAGCCTATGGCAGTTCTTGTGCGCAGATGATCTTGGTCTAACTCCATCCATCTAGTTGCAATTCACTTTTCTGCATCTAAAAATCGTCAAAAATCACTAAAAACCGTATTGTGGGGGTACAAGGTCATACAAATCAACGATGTTGACATTTCTAAGAAGCTCATTGCCAGTGCTTGTTATGATAAGCAGCATGTCTGTGCTTATCTGCAACCGTTTTTATGCTAGACCAGCCAATAACGTTAAAATAACCTCTCTTTAGGAGGGCACCACTCTTTGATATCTGCATGCACAGCCTTCCTTGAATTTAGGGAGTTGGGACTTACACTACAAAAAATCTACATTCAATAGTGAAAATTTCATATGCAGGTTGTCTCGGGTCTATCCCCAGCCATTTCGACGTAATTCACTCAGATTAAAATGTGTGTTGCAGCGCGGTATCGCAAAAAATTCACTAAAACCGCCAATTTTTGGGGTTAAAGATCATTCAAGGTCATTGATGTTGACATTCCTAAGAAACTCAATGCCACTGCTTGCTATGATAAACAGCATATGTGTGCCTATCTGCAACCACTTTCACACTAGACAACCCAATAGCGGCAAAATAATGTCCTCTTAGACGGGGGTGCCTTGTCTTTCACACCCCGTTCAAGCAGAACCCCCTCACCCAGTGGCATGAAATTTGGTCACAAAATACTAGAGACTACGCTATCACATGGTGAAAACTGAAAGTCTCTCTCAACTGGGCTCTGATTGGCAGCAGGACGTGACAAACAAGATGGACAGACACCAAGACAGAATTACCATAGCTAATACGCGCTATAGTTCTCGTGCGTAAAAAAACAAAAACTAGAGTCATTCACTGTTCTATTTGTTGCATTTTGTTTCCACTGTAGTAGCTGCACTTGCACCATTTCAATGAATAATGGTTACACTTCTATTAATATCTCACTACGTAATGTTACCTTACCTGATGGAAACAAAAGTATTCCATACAAATAGTAAATAGTTGTGATAAATTAAATATTTCCAAAATGTATTAGAAATCCGAAACCAACTGTGCAGTGGCTGTGCAGTTCACCTGGTCATATTTGACATGTGAGCCAGTTGTGATAAGCAAGTTCCAGACGGTGGTAACAAAGCCGGGGAGATGTGAACTAAACTCTTCATCATACTTCTGAGCGTACATCGTAATGTTCTCACAGATCTGCGCCTTCACCTGCTCCAGCAGCCCCGCCTCCTCATGACCCTACAACCAATCACAGCATTGCATTCATGGCAGCCCGCCTCCTCACGATTGCACAACCAATCACGCACTCTATTCACCAGCAGCAGTGCCTCCTCGCACAGGGTTCCCACTGCTAATATGAAATAAAATTCAAGAATTTTTCAGAAACTGGCGACATTAATTTTCAAGGACTAAGCGTTGACATTAGTTCATATCATTACACATTATGTGATATGTTGCTATCTGTCAGGATCCATCACTTAATGATGTATGGCTGTAACAACTTCAGTATGACATGCAATCATAGCGAGAGATTTTTTAAAGAAAATGTGAAATTAGACTGCATAATGCAAATATGCCTAATGTTTATTTTATAGTTTCATTATTCTTTTTCAGTTTTCCGTTAAAAAATTCCAAAACTTTCAAAAATTGACAAATTCAAATTCAAGAACTTTCAAAGATGCGTGGATTACCCTGCTTGCAAATCTGCAAACAGAAAAAATCAAGTAAAGCACAAAAACAAATTTCCACCACTCGTCATGCATGTAAGATCAAAGCATCATCACAGGTACTTAATTAAGTTTGTCTGTAAGAAAACAGAAAAAAACGAAAGCAGTAAAAGCATTATCGTCACCTCAGTGACCAACAGTGGATTGTTGGTGGACAACAGTGTCTGAAAGTGGGTCATCCACGTAGCCATGTTGTCCTCAAAAAACTCCGGCAAATCCTGCATACAACACATTTTACCCATGGCACAGCGCATCTAGTTTAGGAACGTAAAAATGATATCAGCCAAGTAAGCAAACATAACAGATGTAATCATATCTCCACATGAAATCTTTGCTGTGCATGATAACCGGCTTAAGTGCTACTTCTGCTGTCTAAAAATTCAATCAGTCGTAATTTCAGTGAAATATGACATTCATTCATTAAGTATTCACGGAATTTTCAAATTGTGTACAACATCACCACTAACACACACTAAAAACAACAGAAAAAAACTCCATCATCGGTTTCTCGTTCTTTTTGTTAATTATTTGTTAACATCAGTTTACATTCAATTGCTACTGGACAAGACTACCAGTGACCACATGGTACACATTGTCACAGATAAATATCAAAGAGCTAACCTGAATGACCGGCAAAAAAATCTTGAAGCATTTAATGGAATCATACACAACTTTATTATTTCATCGCCCAATATGACAAAATCACCGGATCACATGCTTTTTCAGCAAACCAATAATATACAATGCTCTGAGATGATGCTTACCTGAACATTAAGAGAATAGAAGATCTTTGTAATAAGAACGAGTGAGCTATAAATAAGCTTCAACGCATCTTTGTTATTGGCATGTGTGACCGACAGCTCCATTGTCGTCTGTATAAACGTAAACACAATCGCTCAGTGTGTTTAATTATCCAACAGAATACAAGTAATCAGCAGGTCCATCATAATAATTACAGCAGCATACAAACCTACGTTGCCATCATTCAACAACTTAAGCCTGTATCATCCGATCTGCACTCGATGAGATGTAATTATCGTAATGTGATGTATTGTAAAACCAATTTGGTACGGCACCACTGTCACATTGTATTTCTGAATCAAAAGTGCCATGTCGACATGCTGTGGTATTGTCACAATAGTAAAACTAGCAAATACATTCAGTGCCGAGAAACTATTATACTGTATGCACTGCATAAAGAATCAAAAATGCAAGAATGAGTAAGCAAGTAGAGGAACTTAATATCCTGCTCAACACATAACACGTTATTTTGGCGACGGAACTGACAAGCAATGCATGCATAAACATACAATAAACACAAAATTTAACCCTTAAAAAACCCATATAGAACACACAAAGCACATGTATCATAAGCACAAAATATGTTTAGTATCATGAGCAGCATCATTTTCCCTGATTCTAATTTGAGTCATTCAAGTCAATCACTACATTTTTCTCATTCAAAAGTACATAAATACATCAACATACAGAACTGTATAGAACAACAAAAAATAACCACAGTTCTAATTAAAAAAAACTTCTTATGAAAAAGAGATGAAATATTACATTGAAAAGTTGAGTCAGGGGCATTGCAAAGTTGTCTAGGACAAACTTTATTTCACGCCAAAGATTTTCCGATTTAAACTCGTACCGGTACCTGAAATGGACAACAGCAGACCATTAGATTTGTGCACAAAGCACAGCTCTCGCTAACACAACAAATGACATCATTAAAAGTATAACTTTAAACTGTATTTTTTCCACAACGACAGACACCATCTGGTGGGACTGTGCCGTTTCTCTGTAACTACAATCAGGATTCCCACTCTTTTACTGACAAAAAAATCCAAGACTTTTCCAGGACTTTCCAGGACCCCATGACAAATTTTCCAAGACCTTTTAGTAGCCCACGAATGTTTAAATATAATGAAAAAGTAAGTATTTAAGTGAGCAAAGCGAGCAGAAAAAAATTGGAACTGTTGTATGCAGTATTTAAGTAAGCAACAGTCAACAAAAACTGCGTGATATACAATTGCTGCTTGTTTTCCATTTAAGCCTATGAAAAAAGCACAATTTTCAAGGATATTTTTCCAGGACTTTCCAGGACCTCAAGCTTTAATTTCCAGCAAATTTCCAGGACCAAAGTAATTTTCGAGGACTTTCCAAATCCTGGAATTTTCAAGAAAAAAATCCAAAACTTTCCAAGAGGCATGGGAACTCTGTACAATGCAACTTACAAGTTTGTACAACGATCTGGCTTACCCACAAAATATTAAACAAAAATGATAAAGCACCTTTTGAACAGCGAGTGTGCAGTGTGCAGAACACCACTGATTATGTGAAAGTCGCCACTCTGGAACTTTGCTACAAGCTCGGGAATGAGATCGGGCCATTTGCCAGGAAAGTCTTCATGACCGATGTAACCAATACCATCACTCAGCTGTCAAAATGTCACAAATAAACACAATTACGCCAGCGGTTAATTATCAGACTACAGTTATGTGCATAAAGCAACCAGCTTGAAAAGCACTTGCACAATAGAAACAGCAAGAAAGTAATTTGACAACAAACAACATCACCGAAAGACTAAAGCATAACAATTAACCAAGCATTTTTGAGTTTTAGACACAGTCATATTTATGCAATGTTTATAAATTTTATAATATACATAAAAAATAAAGATGTAACAAAAAATTACAAATTTCTACATAGGTAACCCTAACTTAGCGTGGCTTAGCAGTCCAACAGTAACAGGCCAGACTGATGACCGAAAGGTCCCCGGATCGACTCGGGCCCGGAGCACTGCCAGGTAACAACCTTGGGCAAGTTGTTCGCACACATGGTGCCTCTGTTCACCAAGCAGTATAATTTGGTACCGGCCAAAAGGGGGCAGTGATGCCTTGCGGCTGGGAAGGACTTAGTGGTTTATCAACCTACGGGCTCAATTGCTATTGAAAGGGAGATGAGCACTCTGCCTACAACCCAGAGGGACATGGCACGCTTTACCTCTCCTTTAACGCCAACTTAATACAAACCACAGACTATCCCTAACCTAGCACTAACTGTAATCAAATGCCGTAAAAATATGACACACTGCAAAATCAGCTACATACCTGCTGTAGACATGCTACCAGTATTTTGAAAAAAGGGAAGTCATATGGTATCGGTTATGCAATGTTTAATTACCGGTACTTAGTTTACATAATTCAGATAAATATAATATAAACATTCAGATAAATCGTGATCACAAACTTGTTTCTGAATCTGTTCTGGGCTCTTCAACATGAGTTCCACAATTGATCGTTTCACCGTCTGCCTGTCGTCAGCATGAATCTTATCAGATCCATCTTCTGTCTGTACACAAATGCATGTGCACCTTACGTAACACTGTTCAGCAATGTAATCAAAGCCACAATATAACAAAGCGTAGAGATAAGGTTCCTAGCAAACAGATCACAAAAAGACTAAAAAAACCTGAACTTAAAGTGATGGTATTGACATAGTTTTGTCAAAAAGCATCAACCAAGACCAAAAGTTGAAGTCAACCAAGGCCGGTGTTACTTCTTTATTAGACAGGTCGTATGACGAAGCTGTTTACTTCCGGTCATGGGCGCCATTTTGTTTCTGTTCATTGTTGCTTGCTTGCTTGGTGCTGTCCGTCGCGAGCGACGATGACGCTGTGCTAGCTGGTCAATGACGGGCGATGGCACCGAAGATGACTCCTTAATCCTTAATCTGTTCATTGTACCCATTGAACGTCTACCATAGCACATTTAATTTTAGCAAAGAATATTTAATTTTTTTTGACCCCAGCTTTTCAAGGAAAGAATTTCAAGGCAGCAGGTTAGTAAAGGGGTATTTTTTACGGAATTTTTAAGCTCTGATGCACCGTTTGAGATATTTCCAAAAATGTGTTTGTAATTCAGCAAATATTCACATGTAAACAATATGGCGCCCATAGGCCCGATTCCCAGCTGCCTAATCCATCAGATGACCTGTCTATAAATAAGCACTGGCCTTGAAGTCAACCAATTAAGTTCAACCATTTTGAGATTAAGCAAGGTCTATAGCAACTGTACAAATCTATCTGAACAAGCAAGGTTTCTGGGGTCCTCACTACCACTGACAAGAAATCTGAGCTAATGCTCATGAAACGAGCAAAAGCCTATAGCAGTTCCGGTTTGGTAGTGCAGCTGAAAATTGGGGTGTTCACGCTAAGTTAATGTACAAACACCAAATTCTCTATCTGGATCGCATAACGACAGTAGCATGGTGCCACCTTGTGAATGACATTGACTTCGGTCGCAGCCCGAAATTGCCAAAAAATCCATAAAACCCCCTATTTTGGCATTCAAGATCATTCAACGTCATTGAATTCGGCACCAATCAAGAGCCAGTGTACGACTTCCTATTAGTGATTAATAGTAACCTAGGTCCTATCTCGCACCATTACGGAGATACAGCGACTTATTGGCCAAAAATCGCAAATTTTGCCCACACCCCTCTCATTTAGCACCCTCGTTCAGGGTGACCCCCTTCGAATTTATGCAAAAGCTTTACGGTTCCTGAAACTAGAGTCTTCCAGGCAACCGAAAGAGAGCATTTGGTGATCCTAGCTTGCACCGTTTTTGACTGATCCACCCGTGTGACAGACGAATGAACGGACGGACAGACAAGACAGAATTGCAATGGCTAAGATGCACTGAAAGCAGTAGCTGCTTTCACAAGTAAAAAACTGGCTCTTTCTGAGCAGCTAAAGTTGTACCTACACATGTATGCACTGCACTAGCTGTGGCAAGCATATTACTTGAGAAAAATATGGCTTAGGCACTAAAATCTTGCCAAGCCCCTAGTCAAGACTGCCTATCTCTTGGTCTATATAACATTTCTAACACAAGATAGGCCTTAACCTCAGGCTGGGTCTCTAACAGAAGCTAAGGGATTCACATAGGAGCCAGGGACAATTATAAGTTTCATGCTATGATCCAATACTCACAACTTTCCAGTTTCTCTTGACAAAGTTCTTGAATGTAATACTGGCACCGACACGAAGATGCATATCAACATCTGGCTTGTCCATCAGATGCAGCAGCAGCAGTAAATAGTTTTGACTTCCCTCCACTGACTCCAAAAACTTCTCCGCTAGCAATAACATTCACAACAGACAAATTTTTTCACCAATTATACACTGCTGGTTCCCCACCGAGGTCAGCCACCTTGACGTGGTGGTGGGGCTTTGCTCCGATGACCCGAAAGATTTCTACAATCTGGAGGATAGGAGCGTACTAAGAGCTGACCAAATACGTGAGAACAT
>Ga0056128_1009035_pt1 | contig 12543 bp, 6 predicted proteins | sample WorMetLIZISLAND2_FD_71113 | JGI IMG/M metagenome (GOLD analysis project Ga0056128, IMG submission 71113) | Marine gutless worms symbiont microbial communities from Max Planck institute for Marine Microbiology, Germany - Olavius geniculatus... ...
GCTAGTTCAGGATTGTCTACGCTACACGTGTGCCAAATATTATCCAAGTGTGTTGATATTTGACAAAGTTATTACAAAAATAAAACGGTTCCACTTTTTTATGGTTCACAGTGTATATTTCTTGCGCAACACGCTGTACAACAATTCCACCTAAATATCGAAAGCCTGTTGTACTACTTGTTGTCTAAAAAATCGCGCAACAAATCGCGCAAGAAGTTTCCCAACAACGGCGCATGTAGACGAAGAGGTTTTTTCCAATGGCAAAGTTAGTTCACCCAATCCAAGGAGTGTCAAACTTTCACTTTTCCGCGAAGGTAGCTAGGCCCTATAGGCTATGTCATCTGATGTCATGCAATGTGAATATTTATTCTGCCAATCGTTGCAGACTAATATTCACACCGACAGACACATGACCTTCTATAATGTAGTAAATAAAACTATCTTAGCAGTTTTCATGAGGCCTATTTTTTCCTGCAACTTTGCTGTCGTTACAAATAGTTTATTAATATTATACTTTGTGACCGTTTTTAAAGCAATAATAAAATACTAAAGCGCGCAAGAAGTTTCGATTTAAAAAGGTAGATTAGTCGAGCGAAGGAAAACGACGCATAGGAAAGTATCTATTTCTCTTTTTTTTGCTTTTACCGCCACGGGCGGAATCGTGGATAAAGCGCTGACTTGCCTTGCAGCGATCGAGCGGCGAGTCACCCTGGTGAAGACTGATGCGGAGACGAACTTTGGTTTTCACCTAATTGGTCGCGATCCAATGATAATTTCAACCATCGAACCCGGTACGATGATTACCAAGCTTGGCCTAACTGCACAGCTACATATTCCTGTATCGATGTGGTATCTTTGCTGCGTAATGCACGCCGGAGCAAAACGCTGTATTGCTACCGTAGGCCTATATATGGTCTCGCTATCTGTAACGTCGAAATACTGTGTCCGTGAAAGTAATTGAATTGGCTTACTGTCTTTGCTTTTATTAACTCTGAAACATTCCCTTGTAGCAAGCAATATTGGCGCGATGTTGGTCCAATATTGCATGCAATATTGGCCAATATCGGTTGCCAATATTGGCCCAATATCACCATGTGGACGCTTTTTTATATTACGCCAACATTGGCAATATCGCGAATCTTGGCCAATATGCGCCAATATTCACGATATTGCACCAATGTTGCGCCAATATTGTTTGCTACACGGGTTGGTCATCTAAGCCTGACTTTGTTGAAATATTCAGGAATTTTGGCCGAAATAGAAGAGCAATGGTCCATTTTCAGCAGAAAAAGTGCAACAGGCCTATCGCTGAAACGGTGCAAGCGAACTAGCGGCGTCGTGTGTGGGTCTAACATAGGAGGCGCAGGAAGTTGCAACTTTTCGACAGACAGCTACAAATTTCTGACCTAAACATTGTGGGTGCGCAAAATTTTAATTTTGCTCATATACTTGCACAAAATGTGGGGTTTTTAGCTCAAAATTCTATACTTTTGGACGAATTTTTGAAGAAAAAAACATGTTTTGCGACAGTCCCAAATTAAGGGAGTGTCCCCTACTGTGACCGGAGCGGACCAACGTTGCTGTTGTCCAGTGGATGCAATATATGGCATAACGAGCGTTTAGGGTCATTCATGGTCGTTGATTTCGACACGAAAGCGCGCTTGTCCCACTGCAGACAGTGTGGTTTAACACACAGAGATGGCTGTGACTTCAGGCAGCGCGGCAGCTCGTGCTGGAGTGCTGATTGGTGACAAAGTGATTGCTGTTAACAGTCAGAACGTTCTTCAGTCGTCACTTGATGACATCAGACAACTCATACACAGCGGTAAGTTCTCGTCATCCCTATACGATGTAATGCCGTTATTAATAACTAATTAATTGACAAACGAAAATGCCGGTTCAATGCTGACACACTATGCGGCCGTCCACTTTAATGCGCCACTCTAATCTTGGCTTAGACGTTTTAAGCTGAAAATTGGCACGCTAATTACCTGCCCTGGGAAACTTTTCTTCGCTTTTGCATTTTTGACTTTGGAGTCCATGCGGTGCGTAAAAAGTAAAAATAAGGACGCTATATTAAATCTGGTTGATATTGCGACAGGTGCGAGTCGCGTCCAGTTGACGCTATTGGCTGGAGTGCTGTCACGTGACACCGTTCTCTGCTCCGGATACATCTTCCGACTTAAGACGAATCAGTTTTTCAAGAACTCGTGGCAGCTGTGCTGGGCCACCGTCAAACACGACGGCTTCATGTATCACTTTAAGAAAGAAGAGGTAAACCAATCGGCTCTGATAGATTTCTTCTGCCCAAACGTATACGATATGTTTAGCTAAATATGTTATTTTTCGTCATAAACCTTAAGATTGTATGAAATCAGTACAGTTCATATAGGCCTAACGCTATAACTTTGACGCGTTGGACAGAAAATTAGCACACCTTTTACTCTTTCTCTTTCTTGCGAACGTTTACACCAATTTTGTGTTTTCTGTCTACGCCGCTTTTGTTTCCATTAAGGAGCCATGGACAGTAGGACCGGCAAGACCGTCGTCGCATGAGGACAAGGACGCCATAAATTTTAGGCTGTCGAAAAATTTCAGAGAATCTTCTTCTTGTCGGCAAATTGTTTTTAAAAATGCAACATTTGGGGCTGCAAGGAACCAATTTTAGACAAATTTAGGAGCCGATTAAAATTTTCAGCACTTTGTCGGAAATTTGGCCCATACAGCTGTCTCTCGGAATTCTGTCGGAAATTTGCAGTGACTGACGGAAAATTGATGATGATAATGATGATGATAGTCTTTATTAAAGCAATTAACAGACAAACCGCTGTAAACACAATGCAAAACATAATGACATGCTAAAAACCAACTGCAATTGCAACTTTCTCTTCCCCTTTTCCTTTTTCTTTTACTTTTTTAACTCACCACGCCTGGACGGCCGAATAACAACACCGCGTTAAGCGTAGGCCTAATCAGAGCGTGATGTATCAACGTTGTGTTGCAGGATTCGGAGCCGACGAGTGCTATTGACCTGCGCGGTTACGTGGTCGTGAAGACACCGGACTGCGGCGCAGCGACACACAAGTACGCCTTCAAGCTGGTCAAATACGCAGCGCGCGTCGACCGGCACCACTTTCACTGCCAGTCGGAACACGATTTCATCAGGTAGCCGCAGTCTTGAACTTAAGCCGTGCTGTCGCAGGGATGCCCCAAAGCCTATAGAGTTTACTCTATAGGCTTTGGGATGCCCCACGCCGTTTGTTTTCAATCAATCAATCTATTTTTGTTTAAACCAGCTGTACAGTAAAATAATGTAGTGTGATACTACAAACGTGGCAGACGGGCTGGACAGAAAGGCAGCACGATTGCTGCTCTTAAAACTAGGCATACCCTTAGAAATATTTATTGTCAAATCAAAAGCAGTTTTGATTTGATAAGTATGTAAGTAAGCAAGTGATTAGGTTGCCTTTATTCGCAAGTGTCAGTCGCACAAGCATTGCATTGAAATGCATCAGTGATACACTGACAGTCAGTCAGTGAGAAAGCGTCGCGAATTCATAGCTGTACTTTTAGCACTGTCGCAGTCAGTGGCGGATCCGGAAACTGGAAATAGAGGGGCGGAAGGGCAAAAGGTGGGGTCTGGGAGGGGGCTATGCCCCCTTCCCAGAAAATTTGTGAAAAATTAGTGCAAAAATAACGCATTTTGGTGCAAAATTTTTATATGTTTTTTGATGCATCCGGTCGATAGGGGGGCGGCCCCCTTGAATCCGCCACTGGTCGCAGTCGAACGTTTACAATGCCTGTCTGTAGCACAATGTCTGCAGTGGTAGGCTATAACGGGTTGATAACTCCACGCGTGTTCTGAAGCGTGATCAAACGAACGACGGTATAGGCTGCATGACCGACCGTCGACGAACGTGGAATAAACCACCGGCCGTCTGGAGTGTTTAAGTTCGCTTTTAAAAGTTAAAACACTCACTTATCCTACTCCAAAGTGGATTTACATACGCATTACTTTATTAATATTGACCGATTTTCAATATTCTTTCACTGGCATTTCTATTTATGCTACACGTTTGTGATACCTACAGCGATCGCTACGATCCGTCCATTTCTGCATTCCGACGTTACACTCTCCTGTTGAAAAAAACTGACAATCACGTTTCACAAAGTACTGCAGCGATGTGTAGCCTATATGAAGAGTGGTGACATTTTTATTTATTACTTTATTTTTGCTATATGTCAGTGAAAACAGACAAAACGTTTACTGTTTTTGACTAGTGGCGTATTTGCTTTATTATTTGGCAGATGGGTGTCGGCGATCAACATGGTTTGCACCTTCACAAATCAGGCATGTATAGTTTTCTGGCATGTCACGGTATTATATCGGTCTAATACTATAGATTTTAATTTTTTAACTACATTTTTATTATGGCATGGTTATAGCTTACTAGTTTCAATCCTTTGACTTGTATTTTAATTAAAATATATAATATAATATAAGTTACATTTAGAGTTGTTTTACAGCACAAAAACGATAATTCGCTCAAGCTGTTCTGTAGAATGCGAAACAAAGTGTTCTAAATGACGTGAAGCAAATGGCATTCACAACTGCCAGTACAGGTAAAATAGAAATACGAGGACTAATCATATAAGAACTTCTGTAAGTAATTTGTTAGCAGAACAAAAATAAACTCATGCAGTCACGCACGCACGCGCACACGCGAGAAAATGACTGAGAAGTAATAAACGCAAATGGCTCAAAATGTGTATTAACAAAAATAAAAATAAGAAACTGAGGGCATAATACACCGTGTCTCAAACGTTGTAAACGGCCAAACTACGACTTCTGCATTTCACAAGGTAGTGTACCAACAGTATTAAGGTGAGGTGAGCAAAACTGCAGTAATTAATTTTTGCGTCAAGTTTCTTCGCGATGTTGCATGCCCAGAATTATTAAAATCTGCCGATGCTTTCCGGAGCTTTTTAAAATACGGTGTAATTTGAAAAGAAACTTTAGCTCTGAGTTACCGAGTGAGCTTCTCTGTAAGCGCTCAGAGAAGTTATCGCGCAAGCTTAACAGTAATTTGTAATGTTCAATTGTCTGATTTGTGAGTACTTGCCCGGACAATTCTTTCTACTAATTATTATTAACTATTATTATTTATGTAGTTCCTAATTTTTCATCTATTTGTCTTTCTTTCTGTTGTGCTACCAATGTTGGTGAATAAAAGATTGTCATAACGTGCCGTGAATTAACTTGTTGCGCTGCAGTTGCTAGGCTCGTGGATGGACGTGAGCAGCCACAACGTTGCCGTAGCTGCGCTGTCAATCAAAAATCCCGACTGTCACGGATATCTACTGAAAGTCGGCAACCATCGCCGGACCTGGCGACGTCGTTACTGCGTTCTTAAGTACGCCTGCCTCTACTACTACGTCGAACCCACGTCCATCACCGCTAAAGGTGCTCGCTATATACTTTGCGATTTACCATCATAACTGAGTATATGAGTAGGCCTAAGCAAGAAACAAAGAAAGAATTCATTTGACTCGCCTATAGACTTAAAGTCAGCTGACTGGACAGTTAACACCAGCAAAGTGCTACTCTTACTACTACTACTACTACTACTATTACTAATCCAGTCCTGAACCGCAACGCATGGCAATGTCCAGTTTTAAGGGAAATTGACACCAGCTGATTTAATTTTTGTTCAATTATACCTTGTTTACACGAGAGCATTCACGAAGCATGTATGAAGCACACGTGAAGCACACGTCTAGCATTTTTAAGGTGCGTTCTCATTGCGCGCGTTAACGTGTATTGCATATTCATGAGCCAATCAATCAAAGTGTCCTAAGAATTTGGATAGGTCACTTTGATTGGTTGACTTATTAATATGCAATACGCGTTAACGCGCGTTGGCGCGCGCAGTGAGAACGCAGCTTTAGAGCTCTCTAGATAACGGTGTATATTGCAAACATTCACGAAGCATACTCTACGTGTACTTCATGTGTGCTTTATGTAAGCTTCCTCGTGTAAACGGGGTATTAGGGCATATCTCTTTTTTGTTTTTTCTTTGTTTCAAATTTTATCCAGCATCGGCTATTTTTTTTCTAACGAACGTGACTATTTCCTACGTGCGTGTATTGGTCGCTTGTTAACAGGAGTCGCTCACCTGCACGGCTACAAGGTCTCTGCTGATAACTCGACTTCGCGTAAATTTGGCATTCAGTTAATTCCGCCGAAAGCAAACATGCGCACCTACCACTTTACCGCTGACAACGACACTGAATTCAGACGGTGATTTCTTCAGAATCGCATGCATAAGATTTTTTTTTACATTTTTTAGTCATACATCTTAATTATGCATGTTATTGCCTTTGAGTTATGTGTGTTGTTATGCGGTTTTACTGTAGCTTTTATTGCAGTTTTTGGGACAGTTAGGGACGTAGCAGCCGTAATTGAAATGGATGAATGCTCGGACGAGATGAAAAAATGTACGGTATTAGCTTGATATTTAATTACATAATTCGTGCCTAAGAAAAACGCTTTATTTCGTTAGACAAAAGAACGCGGTCTACTCCTTTCGAAACAATGTGTGGCTTGTAGCGCAAGTAATTCCGCCTATTGCACATTGCTGCTTAGTGTGGTCTGTCCGTCGTCTGCTTGTCGTCTGTCACATTCGTGCACACTGCTTAAACCATGCGACAGATTTAGATTCCATTTGGCAGGTAGGCTACCTGTGGGGTCGAGTAGGTGCAAGTTTCTAGTGGTTAGTGTCGAGTCATAACTTTCAGGTTGCGGTTCGATACTCACTGCCGTCATTTGCGAGCAACTACTGCTCAGGCCAACTCAGCCTCCTACCCTACGTGGGACGGGAAATGAGTAGTAGCTCGACAGTATAATAACTTACCCGCAAATTTCCGATTTCACTCACGTTTAAGTCCGAAAATGAAGAAATATTTATGATCGTTTCACGCTTTTCTAACTATTTTGCAACAAATCGTAGGCCTACATGTGCACGCAATGCGATCTCCACGTCACGGCTGGTTACTTTAAGCGTCTATCGACCGAGAACGATTGTGACACCGATCGTACTGGATTTTAGTTATTTTAATTGCAATTGAATGCGACTACAAACCCTAAAGCTAACCCTAACCCTGACCCTAACCCTAACCCTAACCCTAAAACTAACCCTAATTCTACACCTAAGTCTAAAGATCTGAACGTGGTTGTTCTCGGTTTTTAGATGCCCGCGTGTTTACTTCCGATGTGAATATGTTTGGGGCTCATACACTTTCGCACCTAACAGTGTTAGGGTTAGGGTTAGTGTTAGTGTTAGGAAGTTACTGCAATAAAGTGTATCGGCCCCAATATGTTTGAAGTTATGTTACGTTATATTAGCGGAAGTTTACGACTGCCATGACAGTCCAGCACGATGTTTATGTTGATTTTGTGCGAAGTTATGTTGAAGTTGTTAAAAGTCTGTCACAGAAAAGTCTGTTACAGAAAGTTAATTGTTTCCAGCGCTCAAACGAAACCTCTGACGACAAACATTTTAATTGATCACTAATTGGTCTGATTACAACAACATTTGCAGGTAAGTACATATTTAGTTTGGCCAGCGATTCCGCTTTTTACCAAATTACTTTTGGTGTTTGTTATTATATTACGTTTGTGGCAGGTGGAAAGCAGCGTTTGCAGCGTCGATCGGTCGTTGGGTTGAAGTGAAGTGCGACGCGTCTGAAGACAGTAACTGTTCACATTCACCAGATGTCACTACGCCACCTTCAACTAACCACCCTCTCTGAATACATTCTCCACTTCACTCCACTGTGATAACTTAAAACGACATTTATAATAGTTATGCCATTTCACGTGCATATCTACATGTGTACTATAGTCATGGCTGTAGTCCATAAGAGGGTAATTCTGGGGAGTATGCCTGTGAGATCGCACACGTGGCAAGTTCTAGTCTGTCTCGCATAAATTAGGCCTGTAAGCTAGCGGTCTATAGTCCTACGATTAGTGAAGGGGATTAGAGCTAAAGCACTAACCATAATTATAACCCTATTTCTAACAGTTGCATATAGTGTTTATGGTCTTCCAAGGCGAGGTGTGGTGACTGACAAAGTCATGAAACACTGTTGGTGGCGTCATTGGTTCGACTCAGCAGATTAGACTATAATTGTAAAGGCGCGTTCTCACTGCGCGCGTTAACGCGCGTAGACCATCTCAATTGACTGTTCAATCAAGCCCTAATCCAAGCGCTACCTCACCCTAAAAGAGCTGATACATTCGAGATCGTCCACGCGCGTTTACGCGCGTCACGCGCCGTAGGGCGTCACGCACGCGCGTTAACGCGCGCAGTGAGAACGCACCTTAACTCTGTGCTGCTCGGGCTTCCGGCATCCACTGGTAACCACCACAGCAATTTTTTACATGTAAACTAGGTAGGCGGGCTTCCACCCACTCGTACAAACAGTGTTTGAATTGCAGGGAGGGTTGGGGGTTGAACCCCCCAACTGTTTTCTCAACCCCTAACACACTGTCAAATTATCTTCTGGGGGGTCAGCTATATAATATATACATAGGATTTATATCACAATTTCGGTCGGGTTCCAGCCGTCGAAAAGTTAATTTTTCCAGCTAATGTTTCACAATTCAAACACTGCGTACAAATCGCCCACCCACTCCAGGCATTTTGCCCAAATGGGTTAATCCATTATTTTCGTTATGCTGTGACCGGCAGAGGTAATTGGTTACCTCTAGTAGATTAAAGATATTCCGTCATCATCGTCATGAGCTTGATTGGTAACTTGATACGATACCCAATAAAATTGCCTGCAGCAAGTAAAATTTTAAAAAAAAATTCCCGGAGATGACATTCGGGATCCCGCTTCAAGAGCAAAGAAAGGTGGAGGGGGCAAAAAAGATAGAAGGAAAGGCAGAATAAAGATAAGCGATAAGGGAAGAAAGAAAGGGGAAGAAAAATGAAAATCGCCCACCCACAGCGGCGTCTTGTGTTGAAAATGTAGAGCAGGAAATTGAAATTTTTCGACAGAGGGCACTCCAACTTTCTGACTTAATTCTGACAGATAAAAAGGTGCAAATTTCCAACACTGAAAGTTATGGGTGCTCATACTGCTAAAAATTTTAATGAATTTTTCTCTAATTTTTTTCTAGAATAAGAGCATTTTAGCACCAAATGTTGCTTTCTTAGAAAAAAATTTGACAAAAAGTTTTTTGACAGTTTTTCGACATTTTTAAATTTAGAGGAAAAAACAATTGCCTTTTCTTCTGCCCCTTTTCCCTCCGACAACGACGCAACTGCCCACCCACTAATTTCGGCTTAAAAGTTGCACTGGTAACCACCGATCGTCGCTTCATGTCTGCAGGGGTGGAGTAAGAGAGTTGTGTGACACAACACATGACTTGCCGTTGTGATTGCAGTCCTATGAACTAATTGGCGAAATGACGTGTAAAATAGGCTACAGCATATTATAGCTCAGAAGCACCTAACGTAAGCCGTTCTATATGAAAAAACTTTTTAGCTCTATGAATTTTACATTTATATAAATTTTTGATCAGAATGCAAACTTCAGCGGCTTCTGATTGTTGCGTGGTGTGGTCTGAAGAATTAACGAGGCAAACAACAAATGGGATAGACGCCTGCGCACCTGTATGTACGTGAACTGATGAGCAACCGTAGAAAGCCATAAGCCAGCTGTAAGAGCTAGAAAAATAAGGACTCGTTATCTACCAGTTACAGTCATTCACGTCCAAGTTGCTGTAAATTATTTTAAACAATGATTAAAAATATTCTTCTTTAACCCTCTACCGCATGGACTATTAAATATCGGCAAACAATTTTTTTCAATGGATTAGCTGTCTCTATTATGATCAAGAAATATGGGAATTATCATTTTATTGCCTAAAATTTAGTCATTTAAGAGAAAAAAACTGCGCCGCACGGCAGCGCCCAATAACTGTAGGGCCTAGACGGATCGTCGCGATATAGTATGTATCGATCAAAGTTAGTGTGTAATACCCCGTTTACACGATCGAGCAAACATCAAACAGGCCTGATGAAACCCCGACCCCTGGCTGAAATGTAGGTCTAAGCTTAGCCCACAGCTGATCAAGTGTTATATAGGCCTTCCAATTACAACCCGCCCGCCCTCTTCATTAGCACGCTAATTACCATAGCTCGTTGAGCTAGCTCGTCAAAGCTCGATGTTTGCTCGATCGCGTAAACGAGGTATAAGCCAATACGGATCGTGTCAGAATCGTCTCAGTTGCGCTGCATGACCATGGCGCCGGGTTCTGTAAGCGCGGCGTCGCTTCGAGCCATGTCCGTAGACCCAAGCGCTCCAGTCTCGCGCGCTTCCTGGGCCAGCGAACAGCACGGGCAGCAGCAGTGTACGAAGAAGTCCGCCGGACGAGAACCGTCGATGCCCTTCGTGTGTCGGACGTCCGTGCGCACGCGGGTGTTGCAGATACAGCCGACGAGCGGCAGGCAGCAGAGACAGGTGTGCAGAAAGCACTTTCGACCCGTAGTCTCAGCCACCCTGCCGGCCGTATAGCACGAACAGAAGAACGTGACGGCGCAGACGGCGCAGTTCTCGAAGCAGCTGAACAGTCCGTGACTGAAGTCGACGAATTTCGTCTTCTCTTCGACGTACTTGGTCGTAGCCATCGGTCCTGCACGCACACAGCGCCGACACCGTCAGTCAGACGCCGACATATTAAGCGGCTGTCCAGTTCTCCTATTATAGTGCTGAGCAGTCAACTTAACCTTGACATGGCTAACATTTTGAGCAGAAAATTAACCGTGCACCATGTTTTCGAGTGATAAGACCTATTAGGCCTACGGGATAGATAGACGGTTGGGCAAGATCCGTAATACGACTTATTACAACGGTCGCATAAAAAGTAGCCTATAGAGGCCTACCACAGAGAGAAGTGTAGAAACGCTTATCTTCTCCTCTGCCCTCTTTAGTCCGTGCTGAACGCTGCAGCACGTCTAGTTCGTAAAAAGGAGGATTGCGACAGCATCACGCGTTTTATTGATAGAAAATCGTTTTTTTTCTTACCAAAGTATTTCTTTCTTTGTTAACGCCTTCGATTAGGGCGATTTCTTTCGAATTTCGACGGTAAAATTTTCATGATCCTTGAGTTGTTGCGACTTAGTGCAAGCGTAGGACAAACAGACAGACTATTAGCTAAGACAACGCATCTGCATATCAGGCTATGCCGATGTCCTGTAAAAATTGAATTATAATGAACTGTCATATCGACAGAAAAACAGATATCATGTCTTACTAAGTAAGCTAGTGCTTTCAACCTTTTTGCTGCCGCGGAACCCTACACAAACGTGAAGGTCACTCACGGAACCTCCGTGAGTCTAGCGACGTACGCGAGGTAGAAGCTACAAACTCATTTCCCTAGAAAGGCCCTGAGGGCAGAGCCGTCATGAGGACGACAAAGCAGACAAAGATGACCAATATGAAATTTTAACGCATTAGCAGGCAGCAGTATGTTATTGAGTTTAACTAAACACGACGGGCGAGGCGGTCGACGACGGCCGCTTAGCCCCGCCACCAACATAGAAAATTTATCACTTGGACGCCCTTAGCTGAGTTTTTAAAAAAAATGAATTAACTAAATAAATGGCCGAACGATTTCGTAAACATAAGCCTAAACGATAGCCTACGTTTTTCTTTTCTTCTTCTTCTTCATTTCCGATAATGTCTTGGAGTTGAATAATGTCGTGCGTAGGAGCTTACGTTATAATATAGGCCTATAAAATGCAAATATGCTAAAAAGTTTACTAACAACAAAAATGATTCAACACAGTAAGTTTATGCAAAAAAGACGCGTGTAAACGCAATTTCAAACCCAAAAAAAATTGACGCTAAGTATTTCTACGACATTGTCTGGCGTGATTTCGCACGCTGAGTTATTTTTACTGGCCAGCTGCGGAACCCTTGGCACAACCCTTGGGTTCCGCGGAACCCCGGTTGAAAATCACTGAAGTAAGCAATGAATGCTATGTATTTTTCCCTCACGGATTGAATAAAGTATTCCTCTTCCGGCATTCCCGTTGTCCAATCACAATCTCTCTGTTGACTTTTTGTCATAACTTCACTGAATATTGATTTAACTCACCGAATTTTGTCACCGGCATACTCTATGGAAGATTTGCAATAAACTAGGCCTACGCATATAAGGTCCACCCACAACTGAAAAAAGTGCAGAAACTGGAAAAATACGAAACCACCGTCGCATTTAGTTCACTGTTTGCTTTTGTTACTGTATCTTTTTGCTCAAAATTATGCAGCCTAAGTAGTTGGTAGCCTATATTTTGTTAATTTTGTATGCACGTAACACCCCACCGAGGTCAGCCACCTTGCCGTGGTGGTGGGGCTCAGCACCGATGACCCGAAAGATTTCTAAAATCTGGAGGCGAGGAGCGACTAAGCGCTGACCAAATTCATGTAGGCATATTGCTACACGATACCAGTTCTCTTGTGCTGGTT
>Ga0056128_1009036_pt1 | contig 12541 bp, 5 predicted proteins | sample WorMetLIZISLAND2_FD_71113 | JGI IMG/M metagenome (GOLD analysis project Ga0056128, IMG submission 71113) | Marine gutless worms symbiont microbial communities from Max Planck institute for Marine Microbiology, Germany - Olavius geniculatus... ...
GGCGTAATGTGCTAAAATAGCATCGGATTTTACCAGAAGTTTTTCACTCAGCTTGACCTTAATACCAACAGTCACAACGACGCATGTCCGACGAGCGACGTGCATGACGACTTTTTAGACATGTACACAGACGATAAATAGCACAAGTAGGTAGGAATGACTAGCTCCTAACTTGGACTCCAATGCGACTCGACAACACCAGGTTTCAGACTTTCTGTCCGCCTACTTATGGAATGATCATAACCCTTATTACATGCACGATGCGGTCGACATCCAAGTCCTGGAGAACGTCGTTAAGGGACTGTTAGAGGAGCCTGCTAAAGCTATGAAGGAAAAAAGGACAGCCGACGAGAGTCCAAACCAACACCAACAGCACTCGGCGAAAGACCTTGATTGATGTCAGGACTGTTACCATGCAGTATCTTTCAATTAGTCTGCAAAGCAACCTTAGACATAATTGCATGACCTGTGCCAGTCTTTTTTCACGAATGCCTGGTTTAGGGTTAGGGTTATGTTAGAGTCTTTTCCATGACATCATCGTTACGACACGACTAGGCTGGAAGATCAACGGGGAATTATTTAAAGTATGAGCATACTATTGCGAATTGTTTCCATTAATAATCTTACTAAAAGAAGGCCTGTTTCTCGTAAAATGTTGACACCGTTTTATTTAATGAACTTAAGTGAACAGAGCCGGCGGCACATCCACTGGTTGCCATTGTGATTCACTCAGCATCTGTGCTGCTTTCCAGTCTACTAAACTTCCGCCGCCAAGTTGCGGATGTAGCACGCATCATGCACCGGCGCCGTTGTCATGGCAACGGTAGCTATGGAAACCGTCCTCCTGCATCTCGACGACGATTTCATCTGTTTTTAGCACTCACGTGGTCGATTCAGTTGAAATATGTGACACCAGTACAGTTTATGTAGATTTTGTTTTATTTTAACGCAACAGTTTCAGTTCTGTTGTTCTTTAATGTATACTGTAGGCCCCTATATCGAACTACGAGCTACATACAGATTTCATCATCATCATCATTTATTTGCCAGCAAACCATAACATAGTGCACAAGGTTGACACAAACATATAGTTGGCAAGACATACCAGGCTCATAGAGCACTTACGGTAGCCTTCGTAGCAAGATTCGTAAAAATTAAATGTAAAAATAATATATAGGCCTATTAGCAAACTTCTGCCAATAAGTATGGCGCTCGATAATTATGACACACTGTGTATACTGTATATACAGAAGGTGGCATAAATGTAAATAATTGTCAGTAATAGATCGTATAGCATTTATGTTATGGGGACATGTTTCCAACGATATCTGCGTCATACAGCTAGCGCCTATCAGCATAATACGCATAATAAAGCCCAAACTTTATTACGCTGACTTTGCGACTAAATCCGCGTAATAAAGTTTGAGATGCCTTGAAAGCCCGAAACTTGCAAGTGGCATTCCCATTTTATGGTCTGGGTCCGCGACTTTCACCGAAACTTCACCGCGTTTCGGTATAAAATTTGGGCTTTGAGACCAATTTAGTGCAAGTTAGCTGAATAGTGCACGTCTGTGGGTCACATAGAGTTCGATGTTAAGGTCAGTGAAAGTTATTGGTTCAACAAACGGTCTTGAAAGACGGAGATTCCATAAATTTTTGTGATGAAATTTACAACGACGACGACGCCGATGACGTCATGATGATGATGATGATTGAGTAACGCCCACGACCACCGCATCAATCTCGATATCATGCAGGCGGGCCAGAAATAGACCAACCGTAGGACGTTTATGTGACCGTCCGATTTTAGCCGGAGATGATGTCGTAACGGCTGCCCACCTTCCGGCGATAAGGACGCGAGGTGACTTTGATCGCAGGGACTCCGGCCGGTCGACATGCTGCGGCTCCAGACGCGTCGACACAGACGATATGCCGCAATTCCGTCAATACGTCCGCACGCCAATCCGCCTGGTCCGCAACAACTCGCGTCGGAAATCAGCCTTCGCAAGTTAGCAACGTCGATAGGTTTGAACGACACCGTGCACACTCAGCGATTTATTAACTGCCATAATCACCACGACAAAATATCCTACCTGGAAATATACCAAACACACGGTATTCGCCAAAAAACGGAGGGTTGACGTAGCCCATGTTATTGAAAAATGTAGCTAAGATTTCAAAACATTGTTTAAAGACATTTATTAGTCACGGCCTGTAGTCTACCATGATGAGACGCTCGATTTCGCTGCCTCTGTTCTGAGACACTGGCTTTGGGATCGTTATTTTTTTAATTTTACGTCTATTACTGTTCCCTTATATTATGTAAATCGTTGCGATTTGACAACTTTTCTTCGACAAATATTTCAATATTTATGCAAAACACTTTCAGTTTATATAGGTGTAAGGGTGACATAGTGGTTGTAGATATAAAACAGCACAAATCACAAGTTAAAAATTCAAACTTTGCCATTACACATTCAGCAAAAAATATCAAGGGGTATAGAATATACGAGGGTCAAATTTTGGGTTTTCCCACTGAAATAGCTGGTCGCCCTTAAAATAGTGCTGCGCTACCGCACAACCTGTAATGGATATGAATATGAATATGAAAGTATTGTGGCTGTTAAATAATGCAGAGGTACCTTGAGTATTATGTTTAGGCGTGGGGTAACGGATAGTAGTCACCGGAACCGCCGCCGTTCGCCGCCATAGGAGCGCCGCCGACCGCTAAGGTTCCACGCCGCCGCCGCCGATAAGCTAGCGGTCTTAGCGGTTTAACCAAAAAATAAAATCAAACAATGTGTTGCTTTTACACTGCTGCAAGCAGAGCGCCAGCGTGAGTGCGCGTGTCCTTGTCAGTCGTTATCTTTGGTCGCCACAGTAGTGCCAACTGCCGATGGTGACTGACAATCAGTAATGAATGAATATTAATGAGCATGACTAATGAGCATTAGATTGACAATCATTGGTTGGAGTTAGTGTTTGTACTTTGCACGGTATTCGTAGTTACACGTTTTTGGCCATTTGCTAAACTTCTTTACATAATGACATATTGACGCCATTGTAGGCCTACTGCGCTCATTTCTGCAGTGTAATAAATTTTACTAGTTATTAATGTGACTCCACGAGAAAACGGTAGTTTATTGTATATCGTTACGAATCACGTAAAGGCTGCTGCTTTTGGGTCTCAGAAATACTACCAGTGACCAGGGACGTCGAGAGCCACAGCTGGGCCCGAGGAAAAAACATTCTCGCGAGGCCCATCTGAGGAGAAAAATCTAGAATTTTTTGCCTTTTAAAACAGGGCATTCTGGTGTACTTTATATTTTTGAGCCAAGGCGGGGCGCCCAAACGTCGCGGGGCCGGGGTAACTTACCCCCTATTCCTCTCCTTATCTGGTCGGGCCTGCCAGTGACAGACGTCTTAGCGGTTTGGACCGCTAAGCCGCCGCTAAGGCTTAGCGGTCCGGACCGCCGCTAGCTTAACGGCTTAGCGGTTTAAACCGCTAAGCCAGGCCATAAGGCTTCAGACCAGTCGTTAAGATTTTTGCTTAACGGTTCTGGGGGCTAACGGTTAGGATGCTGGACGTGCGATCAAGAGGTCGTAGGTTCGACTGCTGGTCGGGTCGCTACCAAGTGGTTACTATCTGAATAAGTGACTGTCTACGTCATTTAAAACATCTCTGTATACAACCAACACCAAGGTCAACTCAGCCTTCCATCGCTCTGGGATAGGTAAATCGAGTACCGGTCTGCCTGGCTGGCGTTAAGGCGGAGCGCGTTTACTTGTGTCGGGATAGTGTGATCCCATATGGGAGGTGACGCTCCTTAGCTATGAGATGGGTTATCATTAAAAACAATAAATAGCCTTTAATATTTAACCTTTACACAAGACATGACTGTGGCAGACAAACGGACTGGCTGTCTGACATCATCATTATACCATCCCATCATGCTAAAAGCCGATCAATTTACTAATCAACAGTAACTCAGCACTGAGTTGGAAGCGTAATTCTCGTGTAAATGCAAATCTTTCGGCTAGCAGTTTGCAAATGTTTCACTAGAGCTGCGAAAAATAACGATTTATCACGCTATCAAGCGTTAAAAACTTTAATGACCAAACAATTTATATTTGCGATCAAAGTCGCGCCAATAGAGAAGCATTATCAAGTAGGCCTATAGATGCGGTGCGTCGCAGCTCAGGTGGACAGTGTTGGATAAAGTAGTCAAAAATTCTACTTTAGTAAAAGTAATAGTAGTGGCCCTAAAAATCTACTTAAGTAAAAGTTTTAGAAAGGCCGAAATAAAACTACTTAAGTAAAAAGTAGAAATTGTTAAAAAAAATTTCTTTTCCAGTTGCATTTGTGGATGTACCAACTATCATAAATGTAATAAATGTTTTTATTTTTTTCTTGGTAGTTTTTTATGTCTTAGCGTTTTTTTCATTTTTTTCAACGTTTTAAAAATGTTCTAAAAACATTTAAAAATGTATCAAAAACTTTGAGAAACATGTAAAAAACAGAAATAAATTAATGGACCATAGTGGTGGTAGTTTATTTAATTAGTCTGGTGATATTTGGTTTTATGACAACACGGTTAAATTGAAATTAAATAGATTTTCTTTCTTTTTAGTTTCAGCCACTCTGTAGGCCTATTTACAGCATTAAGCATTAGGTAAAAAATTGGACAAATTGAAGCTAACGTTTTTCGAAATCATAAATGTGCTTAAACAGTGATCACAGTAGTTTTAATCGAAATAAATAAATCGTTCATTTTTTTAAAGTTAACTATTTTTTAATCGTTGTTTGTTTTAGTTTTTATCCACACCACTCGTAGATCACCTTCCTGTAACCATGCAATGTGGACTTGTAGGCCTACTCGTCCAAGTTTTTGAGTACATCGTTTATAATCCCGGTGCCTACACATATCTGGTCACTGGTAGTGTTGTGTCTTAAGGTGCGTTCTCACTGCGCGCGTGACGCGTGTGGACGATCTCAATTGACAGTTCAATCAAGCCCTAATCCAAGCGTTACCTCACCCTAAAAGAGCCGATACATTTGAGATCGTCCACGCGCGTTAACGCGCGTCACGCGCCCTCACGCGCGTTAACGCGCGCAGTGAGAACGCATTTTTATGATGTCGCCGTCTGTGACTTGGATAATTTCATTGTGACCCAAACCTGCGCAATCAGTGTTGACGCTGGCTTGGTTGCAACCGATGTACCTTACCGCTGAAACGTTAGGCCTCCAGCCATTCACATTCAGCGCTAAATATTAAGCTATCTAATGGTGGTGATTTTGATGATAATAATGATGATAACGAAGACCAAAGTAATTCGGTAAAAGGCGCAATCGTTCTACTCTTTGGTATATGCTAGGTGGCAGCATAAACTGACGGTTTGGCTGACATTTGCAATGCTTTGCCTATAGGAGGTTCGACCACTAGGGTTAGGGTTAAAGTTAGGGTTAGGGTTAGGGACCCAAATCTGACACAATGTGCTATTTGACCCCACAAGTGTACCTCGCAAGTGGTGTCTAAATCCGTCTAACGGTTTAAGTAGGGTACATGACTGTGAAAGACAGACGACAGACAGACGACAGAGAGACAGACAGACAGATCACGTAACGGAGCAATGTGTAGCAATAGGTGAAATCGCTTGCGCTGCAAGAGCTATTCCGCTTAGTAATAATAGCTCTTATATGTAATTTTTGACACACTTTTGAAATCGTCTAATAGCTTAAAAAATAATTTTAAAAATAACAACAACAACAACAACAGTGACAATAACACGGTTTATTGCAAATGATATAAACCGGCTGTATTGCAAGGTGCGACGAACTAAATAGAACCACGTTGCATTTTTGTCGAATATATACAAAAAATCTTGACTTAGCTGCTCACTGTCCACTCGTCTAATTGTCATCATCATCTTCATCACTCCATCAGTTGCTGCAGCTGACGCAGGCAAGCGTGCGCTGCGCTGGGCCTACTGCGACGTGCAAACTGTTGACGCTTTCTATAAATAGTTCCTTCTATCTAAGCGACCCAGAGTCGACCGAGTGCATGCAGCCAGTATAACATATTTCATTAAGTTCATGGTTCAAGTCGGTGTATAGTCGCGACCTCAGCGACGATTTCGGTGAAGCGTGGCGTCGGCACAAACAATAGAAGAATGAAAGCAGTCGTCAGTTACGTGCTGACGTGTCTCGTTTTTGTCGAACTCACGAATCAAGTCAGAAGTGTCAGAACCTACTTCAACTGCCAGGTAATTGCATACTGCTGCAGCAACAACTACAACGACGACGACGACTTTAACTTTTCTTCCCTAGCGAATTGAGTACTCACTACTGATGGATTAAAATGATGATGACAATGGCAATAACTTCAAAAACTGTTATTATTATTATTTTTTATAATTGATATTACTAACATTAAGATCAGTGATCCTTATTATTTTTAAAATATGATAACAATAATTCATACCGTAAGCGTTAAATTATAAACATTTACATGTACTCTGCACTGATTTCCAACGAACTAAAACTTTTAACTAAAATCAAACTAAAGCCATCTTTTATTTCTCAATTTTGGAATTTTTAAAAAAATTTCACATTTTTAGTATTAATTTTTAATATTTTATGAAACAAGTTTTTTTTAAACCGATCATTTACAACACATGTTTAAACTGTCTACTTTAATGTTCACAAACTGAGACGAGAACTGTTCCTTCTGTCGACTACAAACAGCAAGCTCCGATCTGAGTCGTTTCCATCCGCTATTTTATTATTATTTTACTACTATTATCATTTTTTGTTATAACATTAATGGCCATTGATCCGTGCGGTTTTCCTCGGTAAAACTCTTGTGCAACATAATAGCGTTGTAGTGCTGAATAAAAATGCATATCTTCTCAAACAAGAAAAAAACTGTTCTGGCGATCGTCACCCGAAATCTGAGATTTTATTATTATTAATATCACTCTTATTACCATGGTCATTATCATTATCATTACAAGTACGGTCGGGTTGCGATAGTGCGATGAAATCGCTTACCGGACACTTTGGACCTAAGACACTTCGGACTCATAAGTGTTTCAGACATTTATAGTGGTCTAATGGTTTTTTTGACTAAAATTAAAGTTAACTACTTAGTTACATGCATAGGCTTACGTCTTGTTGCGTGAGAAAATGATGGCTTATTTGCGGAGTCAATCTCATTTAGTAGAGCTATAGCAGCATGAAACTGATTCAAATAGGCTTACGATATGAGATATGAGAACGTACATTGAATCGCAACAAACGGTCAAGACTGTAGCGATTGATGTGTTTGGCCCAGCACAGCCTATCGTAATAGTAGTACCTGATCCATGTGACTTGCAGTTGGGTGCAAACTGCCAACCTCTTATAAGCTACATGCACTATGCCGGGCTGTGCAAAATAGTTGCTATTATGTGATATGATGTGGTTGTTTTACGTAGAGATTGTTGAAAACAAGTGTTCCACTTTAGGTTGCATTATTGTTCCACTTTAGGGTATGTTTCCTAAAGTGTATCAAATTAGTAGCTCGAGGATTTTTTAGTAATTAGTCGTAATTATCTAGCAGATTATTTACTCTCAACACCATACATTTGTAACACATACGTAATGTTAGTGAGTGACAATGCAACATAACTTCTAATTGTGACCTTTATTAGGAAAAAGACGCATGGTTTTTTAAGTGTTCCACTTTCGGGAGTTTACCCCATACAGCCGTTATTCTCCAAAACGTGTTGCTAGTAACAGAAAAATATATACCAAAAATAGATCCAAAGCTGGTCCAAAGTGTCTCGTACTCTAAAACACTTCGGACTTAAAAATTAAGTCCGAAGTGTCTTAGGTCCGAAGTGTCCGGTTACCATGAAATCTACAGGTTGTTGCCTCGGTGGAGTGAAACGTAAGCTTATACAGTGCGGCGGCTGCCAGTAGGCCTACAGCACTGTGTCGAGCGAAGCAGTCTGTAGGCGGGTGACATATGAAGACGACGTTTTCTCCTGGAGCGAGCCAGCCGCAATATGGACCTGGTACAGCAGCAGGAACAGCAGCCGTAGTCGGCGGCTCATCTGATGTGATCAAACGACCGTCGCACGATCATAGCCTACTCGATATCTGCGCGCACACTGGTCTCTACGGACGCCCGGGCGGAGTCCCGACTCGCCCCGGGACCCATCATTTCTGATGACGTCGACCAGCCGGACCACCCACGCACACAATCAGCGCGGCTATTACCGACCGCTAAAAATAACCCGCGCCGCGCAGGCGCGTGGCCGATGAGTTAGTGATGTGAGAGGACAAGCAACTCAGTCAGGCGTGACGCACTGGCCCTCACACAGCTACCGCTGCTGCTGCTGCTGTAGGTTAACTGAGAAATGACGAGATGACGACCGACCAGTTTACGTTTACGCTAATGACCCGTGTGCGACACCGCCATATACGGCGCGGGCCAAAAATGACGCCATTTTGGTACCGCAATCGAGTTTTGCTAGATTATATTTGCAATTTTTTACTCACATATTATTTTCATTAAATGGCGTCGCTCGTTCGCCGTCTGCCGATGTAAACTACACTGTGTCTCAAAAAACATCCCCGACATATTTGACTGTAACTTGAGAACCAGTCATCAGATTTTGATAATTTTTGGTAAGAATATTCCGTACACAAATTGCCATCAAATGATCGTTTAGTTTCCCACTTCACCCAATGTATGCTTTTGAACTACCTAGGGAAAGCAGATCAAGCGAAATATGTGTTAAAAAAACAGAAAACTTGAAAAAACATTTCTGACATTATCGATCGTAACTTGAAGAAAGATCAGCAGATTTTAATAATTTTTGGCAGAAATATTTCTGACACAACTGGCTATTAAATAAGTGCTTTAGTTTCCACCTCACCCAACGTCTGCTTTTGCACTACTTGGGGAAAACAAACCAAGCATAATGCGTGTTAAAATAAATGAAACAAACGTCAATAATTTCTATCTATCCTAATCTGTGGGCCCCAACAGCCGGTCTATTACAAGGTTTGACTGTCATGCGGCAGTGTGTCAACCAGATAAAGTTTAGAAATGTTTGAAGAGTCAAGAAGCGACCGCTACAGCCTGGATTGGTCTGGAGCAGAACTTTATCCATACTGCTGTCAATAAATGGAGAAAGCGTCTCCTTGCCTGTGTAAGCATAGTGGGCGAACAGTTTTACTGCAGGCAGTTGAAAAATGGACAACTAGATGAATTGTCAGCCAAAGTGTCAGAAATGGAATAATCTTACAAAAAATTATCAAAATTTGATAATTGGTTTTCAAGTTACAGTCAAAAATGTCGGAGATGTTTTTGAGACACAGTGTAGTTCCGTTATTGTGCCAACAAATGTTGTAATTTCTCTGCGATGGCGAACCCTGTTTGGTTCACAATATACGTGTGAAAAACGTCTGATTACGGAAAAATGAAAAAAAGAGTTTTATAGTAAATTAGTACGTTTGAACGGCGTATGATAATAGCAAATGTTGAACTTGTTCAAAGGTGTTTTGCAGTTTATATTTCATTTTTTTGACGTATCGGGTAGCCAAAAAGAGTGTCGTTTTTTGGCCCACCCCATAGGTCGTTGATGATAGTCGCAACGTAACTACCGTCGTTGTCATAAAGCGCAGAATGTCACAGTTCGCCTGCTGTCTGTCTGTAACTGTGCTCGGTATCAAAGGGTCCTGGGAAAAGGCACGGGGTCATGACCCAGTATAAAACTGTGTTCGCCACAGTGTAGGCTACCATGACGCGAATGTTAGCATGACACCCGCACATTGTGCTCGGTAATGTTAGCTTCGCATTTTAGGCGGCATCGCTGAACTGTCCGTCCGTCTGTATGTCTGTTCGTCTGTCACACTCGTGCACCGTGCTAAATCCGGATTGAAATGCCATTTGGCAGAGACACTCATGTGGCCGCGAATTAACGTTATGTTAAGAAGGAGATACTGGTTTCTCACGAGAAGGGAATAATTAAAATCTAATTTTATGCCGGTTATAAATAAATGCGGCCGTAGGACGCAGATGGCAATAATAACACCATGTTCTCCTGTCATTGCTGGCGATATGGAGTGTTTTCGTTACACGTCGCGTCTGCGTAATTGCACACTAATATGATCGTCGCAGAAAATCAACAGAATACGGCGTTTTGGCGGTAAATATAAATGTCTAAATTACATTGTTATGAAATAGGCCCCTGTGTTACATCAATGATTTCTATTGTTATTTTTTTCTGTACATTTTGCCGTTAACGAATAAATTTTACCATGCTTCAAGTTATTTAAATTATTGCTTAAATTATACCTTCAATTCACAAAAGCATTAAGACGTGCAAAGTGTCATTTTTACGGCCGCAGAATGTACTAGAGACATACGTAAGGGTTAAACGGCTGGCGGCTAGTTTGCCGGGAAGTAAATTAGCATGTTGTAACTGGCGGCGGCGTGCTGTGATGTGCAGAATCCGATGGACATCCGAGACGTGAACGGAGTCCGCACGGACAAGGTGCCAGGCAGTCGGATCGAGTACGACCCATTTCCAGGTGGATTCCGCATTATTCCCGGGTTAGTACTGTCCGTCTTATATGAGTGACTTCGCAGACAATCCGCAGTTCTATTAATTGATCCGCATAGATGTTTATACTAACGCTTTCGTGCTGTCAGGTCTTACTTTTACATTAACAAACGAACAAAAAGCATCTGAGATGGCAAGGAAGCTAATAAACAATTAGGTTTACTCGTAACTGAAACATAATTGTGATAATGGTGTTGGCGACAATCAGTTTACAACTTTACATCGTAAGCCAAAAAATAATAAGTTAAAGTGTTGTAGTATATTTTGCAATCACTTTGTTGCACATTTTTTACGGAGTGGGCCGGTGAAAGTATTTTTTTGGAAAATCAGTCAGTATTTGGTGAAGATATAAACAAGAGTTTGCAGCTAATATTTATGGCCTACCGTGTAGGTGCTGAATATTTGAGGCCAGGATGTGACCACAACTTTTCTACCTTCAGTCGCTGCGGATCGGAGTCTGCGAGCGGACTAATCCGAATCCCGCGCACCTTTCTGGTCTAGCGGTCTACTCATTTGCGTCGACGACGACGAAGACGCATTGTCTGCAGGTGTAATGGGCCAGCGACAATAATGAATTGCAGACTCGTGGATAAGATGATATATCAACTGGTGATGGATTCGGTCGGATCTATTTCACGGTACCGCCGGACGGACGATGTATACACGAGTGGGCGTCATTAGCTGGATGTTGCGTAGGCGGACTTCTTCTGTCATCATCTCTTGCACAGTCGCTTTGCTCCGCTAACTACGTCAATCACACGTTCTCGCCCTATTTAATATATCATATATTGTATACTGTGTTTCTTGCAGCATTTAAAACTAGAAACACTGTCAGAGCACAAACCTCTATGTAGGCTTACACTTTTTATTTCCGGATACAAATAAATTGCCAGCCACCAAAGTTTAAGTGCTCGGTTCCTGGGGCAAGTTTGACCATTTTTCACCTTACGTAAAATTTTCATGAAACTCCTGGACAAATCCAGAATCCACAAAAGAATTGGAACGTCTACCAAAACTTAATAAAATTTTTCTTAAGCCATCCATGCACCAAAAAGTTACATCGTTTTTTCTCTCAGAATAAGATGTTTAGTGATTATTTTATTGTACGCTAAATATGACAGAAAAAGGATTTAGCAAATCGGTCAATATTTGGTCAAGTTATATGATAGCAAGAACTTAGTGGTCTACTATTTGGACTTTTCACTCACCGCGTAGGCTACATCTATACATTCGGCATGCAACGGCTACATGTGAAGTCATAATGAAGTTTCGTGTTACGGGCAGCGACAATTTTAACTCGTCGCCTCGAAACAGTAGCACATCGACTTGACCGTCTTCAGCTTGTGCGCAGCATTAAAAATACGATACTCTGGCCATTAATTTCACATTATAATTTGACACAGAAAAACAAAAAGGTGCTATGTGTTTCTTCGTGCCATAGGCTATGCCTTTTTCCTGCATGAGGACCAGTACACCAATTGTAACTTTCTCTTTAAATGATTTTTTCTGATAAATGCAGATAATTGACGAAAATAGAGAAGTGCTTGGCTATGAAAACTGACGCTACAGTGGCGGATCCAAAAGAGGGAGGGGCGGACGTGCGGCCGCCTTTTCCCCCTTGAGCCCCTATGCATAAGTAAACACTTCATATGCTCTGCCGAACTGCTAATTAAAAAGTTCGTGTATCAGGAAAATTATTAAAATTATTGCCACCAAATGTTATATTTTAAGGCTAAAATGCACCGAATTTGATTTCGGCTGGGGCTCCGCCCAAGACCCCGCTGAGGGACCTCACAGCGTTCCCCATGCCCTCTAGCTGGATTCAAGGGGTCTTACTTCTAACGGAAGGGGGAACGGAAAAAGAAAAAGAAAAAGGGAAGGTAAGAGAAAAGGGAAATGGAGGGGGGAAGGGAAGGGAGAGAGG